>Ga0102880_1000001_pt1 | contig 291052 bp, 289 predicted proteins | sample Colrivmeta1549A3_FD_78188 | JGI IMG/M metagenome (GOLD analysis project Ga0102880, IMG submission 78188) | Estuarine microbial communities from the Columbia River estuary - metaG 1549A-3 | ecosystem: Environmental > Aquatic > Marine > Intertidal zone > Estuary | place: USA: Columbia River... | reverse complement strand
CATACGAGATGTTTGACGTGCCGCTTGATCAGATGACGCCGGATATCCGGCGGCAGGCCAAGGCCATCAACTTTGGCGTGATCTATGGGATTTCGGGCTTCGGCCTTGCCCGCAACCTGCGCATCCCGCGGGATCAGGCGCAGGGGTTTATCGACCGCTATTTCGAGCGCTTCCCCGGCATCCGCGCCTATATGGACAACACCGTGGCCTTCGCCAAGGAGAACGGCTTTGTGCAGACCCTCTTTGGCCGCAAGATCCACACGCCCGAGATTGGCGCCAAAGGGCCGGGCGCCGGCTTTGCCCGCCGCGCGGCGATCAACGCGCCGATCCAAGGCACGGCAGCGGATGTGATTAGGCGGGCGATGATCCGGATGGATGGGGCGATTGCGCATTTGCCTGCCAAGATGCTCTTGCAGGTGCATGACGAGCTTTTGTTCGAAGTCGACGAGGCGGCTGCGGATGATCTTATCGGTGTCGCGCGCGAGATCATGGAAGGGGCAGCAGCCCCTGCCGTGAAGATGGATGTGGCGCTTTCGGTCGATGCCGGGCGCGGATCGAACTGGGCCGAGGCGCATTAGGGGGAGGGGCGCTGCCCCTCTGCCCTTCGGGCATTCACCCCGGAGTATTTTCGGCCAAAAGAAGCCTTACGAGAGGAACGGCTTGGCGGTCATCGTAGCGGGGATCGGCACACCCATGCGCTTGAGGATCGTCGGGGCGAGCTGGAGCTGGTCGAGCAGGGCGTCGGGCGCGGGGCCTTTGGCCGGGCCGAAATAGTAGAGCGCAAAATCTTGCTGATCGCTGCCCGTGCCGCCGTGGTGGCCACGAATTGATTGGCCGTGATCGGCGGTGACGATCACCTCGTAGCCAGCATCGCGCCAGCGCTTGAGGAAGGGTTGCAGCATCACGTCGACCGCCTCGCAGGCGTTGTCCATCGGCGTGTTGTCGTGGCCGAAACGGTGGCCCATGCTGTCAAGCGTGCAGGTATGCAGCATCCCGTAGTCTATCCCCTTCTTTTCGCACAGCATGGTGAGCGTTGCGAAAAGATCGACGTCGGAAGGGGTCATCTGGTTGTTGTGGCCGTAGCCGGTCATCGTGTGAAATCGGCCATGACTGATCGGGCTTTGACCCGGCTCGTCGTATTCGATGTCGTTGACGAAATCGAAGGGGTGGCGATTGAAGAATTCGGACCAGAAGCTATGCGCCACGGCGCCAGTCAGGCCGCCCGCGCGGGTTACTTCGGAGAACACGTCCGGCACATCGAGGCGGCGCACGAATTCGTTGCCATAGACATGGTGGACCTGCGGCGAGATGCCGGTGTGGATCGAGGCATAACAGGTCGCCGAGATCGACGGCAGCACCGAGCGCATCCGCCAGACCTGGGCCTCGCCGGCCTGCACCCAGCCTTCGAGGTTGCCGAAGAGGCGGCGCCAATTGTCGTAGGGAACACCATCAAGGATGATGAGCAGGAGTTTGTTCATGAGGGGCAGCCTTCGGGTTCGGGAGGGCCGGATCAGTTGCCGGCGCTCTCCATCTTGCGGGTTTCGATGACGTGTTCAAGCCAGCCGAGGCGCATTTCCGGGACCGACGACAGAAGAAGATCGGTGTAGTCGTCGAAGGGCGGGGTCAGCACCTGTGTCTTTGGTCCATAGCGGACGACCTTGCCGCGATACATCACGGCGATGCTGTCGGCGATGGCTTTGACCGTAGCAAGATCGTGGGTGATGAAAAGATAGGCCACGCCTTCCTGCGCCTGAAGTTCGAGGAGGAGCTTGAGGATACCGTCTGCCACCAGCGGGTCGAGGGCCGAGGTGACCTCGTCGCAGATGATGAGCTTGGGCTTGGCCGCCAATGCGCGGGCGATGCAGACGCGCTGTTTCTGTCCACCCGAAAGCTCGGCCGGGTAGCGGTCGATGAAGCCTTTGCCCATCTCGATCTGATCGAGAAGCTCTTGCACGCGCTTATGCTTTTCCTCGCCCCTGAGGCCAAAGTAGAATTCGAGCGGGCGGCCGATGATGGTGCCGACGGTCTGGCGCGGGTTCATCGCAACATCGGCCATTTGATAGATCATCTGCAATTCGCGCAGGTCGTCTTTGCTGCGGGTCTTTAGATCAGGGGTCAGCGTGCGGCCCGCAAATGTGATCCGCCCTGCCGAAGGCGGCAAAAGGCCGGTGATCGCGCGGGCGAGGGTCGATTTGCCCGAGCCACTTTCGCCGACGATGGCGAGGGTCTGGCCGGGGGCGACGTCGACGCTCACATTCGACAGCACGTCGAAGTTTGTTCCCTTATAGCGGGCGGTGACGTTGTCGACGCGCAGCACGGGCTCGGCGGGCTTCTTCTCCTCGTGGTCGATCGAGCGGACGGAGACGAGCGCGCGGGTATAGTCCTCGTGCGGGTCTTCGATGATCTGCTTGACGGGGCCGTATTCGACCTTGTTGCCATTGCGCAGAACGAGGATGTGATCCGAGACCTGCGCCACGACGGCAAGATCGTGGGTGATATAGAGCGCTGCAACGCCGGTATCGCGGATCGCCTCTTTGATCGCCGCCAAGACGTCGATCTGGGTTGTCACGTCAAGCGCGGTGGTGGGTTCGTCAAAGATCACGAGGCTCGGCTCGGGGCAGAGGGCCATGGCCGTCATCACCCGCTGCAGCTGGCCGCCCGAGACCTGGTGGGGATAGCGGTTGCCGATGGTTTCAGGGTTGGGCAGGCCGAGCTTGCGGAAGAGCTTGACGGCGCGAGCTTCGGCCTCAGAGCGGCCGCAAAGGCCGTGTTTGAGCGTGGCCTCGATCACCTGTTCCATGAGCCGCTTGGCCGGGTTGAACGAGGCGGCAGCGGATTGCGCCACATAGGTCACTTCCCGACCGCGCAGGCCGCGCAGGCCCTTGGGGCCGAGCTTGAGGATATCGCGGCCGTTGAGCGTGACCTCGCCGCCGGTGATCCGCACGCCGCCGCGGCCATAGGCCATCGCCGACAGGCCGATGGTCGACTTTCCAGCGCCGGATTCGCCGATGAGGCCAAGCACTTTGCCGCCTTCGAGGCCGACCGACACGCCCTCGACGATGGTGATGTCGTGCGGGTCTTCGCCCGGCGGATAGACGGTGGCTTCGATCTTGAGGTTCTTGATGTCGAGCAGGGTCTCAGGCACCGCGGCCTCCTTTCAGGCTGGTCGTGCGGTTGAGAACCCAGTCGGCAACGAGGTTGACCGAGATCGCGAGGGCGGCGATGGCCACCGCAGGCACGAGGGCCGCGGGGATGCCGTAGACGAGGCCTTCCTTGTTCTCCTTCACGATGCCGCCCCAGTCGGCCAGAGGCGGCTGAACGCCGAGGCCGAGGAAGGAAAGCGTCGAGATGAAAAGCACTGCAAAGATGAAGCGCAAGCCCAACTCGGCCACCAAGGGCGAGAGGGCGTTGGGAAGGATTTCGCGGAAGACGATCCAGCGGGTGCCCTCGCCGCGCAGGCGGGCGGCCTCGACATAGTCCATCACAGTGATGTCGACGGCGACAGCACGGCTCAGGCGGAAGACGCGGGTTGAATCGAGCAGGCCCATAACAAGGATCAGGATAGTCGTCGAAACCGGCATGACCGAAAGAACGACCAGCGCGAGGATGAGCGAAGGCACAGACATGACCAGATCGACAAGGCGCGAGAGGGCCTGGTCAATCCAGCCGCCAAGTGTTGCTGCGGTGAACCCAAGGACCGAGCCGAGAGTGAAGCTCAGGATCGTCGCCAGTGTCGCGATATAGATCGTGGTCTGGCCGCCATAGATCATTCGGCTGAGCATGTCCCGGCCAAGCGCGTCGGTGCCCAGAAGGTGATCGCGCGACATGGGATCCCAGATGGAATTGGAAACGACCTCGGCCATGCCGTAGGGGGCGATGAAATCGGCAAAGATCGCGCTTAGAAAGAACAGGGCTGTGAAAAACAGGCCGATAAGGGCGGAGATTGGGATCCGTCTCATTTCGGGTGCCTCAGTCGGGGATTGGTCAGAATAGAGATCACATCGGCCAGGATATTCAGGCCAATATAGACGGCCGCGAAGACAAGGCCGCAGGCCTGAACCACCGGCACGTCGCGCTTGGAGACGTGGTCAACGAGATACTGGCCGATGCCCGGATAGACGAACACCACCTCGACAACGACAACACCGACTACGAGATAGGCGAGGTTGAGCATCACCACGTTCACCACCGGCGCAATCGCATTGGGGAAGGCGTGGCGCGAGATGATCGTCGCGGGACGCAGGCCCTTGAGTTCGGCCGTCTCGACATAGGGCGATTGCATCACGTTGAGGATCGCGGCCCGCGTCATCCGCATCATATGCGCAAGGACCACGAGCACCAGAACGATCACCGGCAGGGCAATGGCGTTCAGCTTTTCCCAAAGGGTCATGCTGTCGTAGATGACCGACGTAGACGGAAACAGCCGGTAATTCACAGCGAAGATATACATCACGATATAGCCGACGACGAATTCCGGCAGGGAGATCGTGGCGAGCGTGACGCCCGAGATGAGCTTGTCCGGCCAGCGCCCCGCGTATCGCGCGGCAACGAGGCCGAGGACAAGCGCAAGCGGGACAGCGATGATCGCGGCCCAGAATGCGAGAAATAGGGTATTGCCAAGCCGGCCGGTCATCGAGGAGGCAATGTCTTTGCCATTGGTCAGCGCGGTGCCGAGATCGCCGTGCAGCGCGCCCAGGAGCCAGTCGAAATAGCGGGTCAGGGCAGGTTCGTTGAGCCCGAGCTCTTCTCGCAGGTTGGCGAGGGCTTCAGGGGTCGCGGACTGCCCTAGAATGGACTGTGCCACGTCGCCGGGAAGGATCTGGGTTCCTGCAAAGATCAGGGCCGATGTGGCAAGGATCAGGAGGAGTCCCAGCGCGATGCGCTGGGACAGGAGTTTTACAATCGGGTGCATACCTTTCACCCGGTTAGGCCAACCAACATACCTGGCTGGCACGGCCACCCATGAGTTCGCCGGTGCCGTCTTTTTCCCAACCTTGGATCTTGTCTGACAGTCCATCGACATAGTCGTTGAACATCGGGCAGATCAGGCCGCCTTCGTCACGCATGATATGGGCCATCTCGCTGTAGATGCCCTTGCGCTTGCCGAGATCCAGTTCGGCACGGGCCGACAGCAGAAGCTCGTCGAAATGCGGGTCGTTGAAGCGGGTGTCGTTCCAGTCTGCGGTCGACAGATAGGCCGTCGAATACATCTGGTCCTGCACCGGCCGGCCACCCCAGTAGGAGGCGCAGAACGGCTGGACGTTCCAGACATCCGACCAGTAGCCATCGTTGGGCTCGCGCTTGATCTCAAGCGGGATACCAGCGGCAGCGGCCGACTGCTGATAGAGCTGGGCGGCTTCAACAGCGCCCGGGAAGGCACCGTCTGCGACGCGCAGCACGATCGGCGAACCATCATGGCCCGACTTCTTGTAGTATTCGGCGGCCGCTGCGGGATCGTATTCGCGCTGCGGGATCGTCTCGTCAAAGAGCGGATAGGCCGCGTTGATCGGGAAATCGTTGCCGACCGTGCCATAGCCGTTGAGGATCTTGTCGACCATCTCCTGACGGTTGATCGCCAGTTTCAGCGCCATCCGCAGGTCATTGTTGGCAAAGGGCTCGGTGTCACAGTGCATGATGAACACATAGTGGCCCGGACCGCCCACGTTGACGACCTGCACGCCCGGCGAGCGGCCGAGAAGCTGGGCCACCTTGGGGTCGACGCGGTTGACGATATGGACCTGACCCGACTGAAGCGCCGCCATACGGGCGGTTGCATCGTTGATGACGAGGATCTCGACCTCGTCGACATGGCCGCGGCTGTCGTCCCAGTAGTTGGGGTTCTTCTTCCAGAGGTGCCGTGCGCCGGGCTCGTTGGCCTCGAGCATATAGGCGCCAGCGCCAATGCCCGCGCCCGGATCGTCAAAGCCGCCATCCGGCTGGATCTGCAGGTGATAGTCGGCCAAGAGGTAGGGAAGGTCGGCATTGGGGGTCGACAGGGTGACGGAGAACACGTCGCCGTCAACTTTCATCGACTCGATGCCGCGCATGATGCCAAGGGCGCCCGACTGTGCGTCGTCGTTCGAATGACGCTCCATCGTGCGCATCGCGTCTTCGGCGGTCACGGTCTTGCCGTTGTGGAATTCGACGCCGCTGCGCATCTTGAACATCCACGTCTTCGCGTCGGGGGTGGATTCAACCGACTCGGCAAGGCGGTAGCCGATGCTGCCGTCGGCCTTCACTTCGACCAGCGTTTCACCGAACTGGTGCAGGTTGTGATAGGGAACCTGGCTTGCGGCGAGTGCCGGATCGAGGCTGTTGGTGCTTTCCCCGCCGACAGAGCCGATCCGCAGGGTGCCGCCCTTGACAGCGCCCTGAGCGGACACGGCCGAGGCCAGCATATTGCCGGCCATACCGGCACTGATGCCGAGTGCAGCAGCGCGGCCCATGAAGGCACGGCGGCTGACCCGGCCCTGGGCGGCCCGCCCAGCGAGGTATTTGAGTTCGTCGTTCATGTTAGTCTCCCTGATAGTTTTATTGATTGACCAATCAATAACCGCGATTCTCTCGACGCGGCAACAATCTTTCATGATTGTGGCCCCTAGAGGTGGTCTCTGGCTACTGAATCCTTGAATTCCCTTGCGAAAACTTCGTGACCACCCTCCTTGGCGATGATCTTCGCCTGCATATGCAACATCTCTTTGTCGGCCCACATCGAAGCCGAAGCCTCGGTGGCGACGCGCCACGCACCGCGACAAAGCTCCTGATTCCAGACAATATCGACCCGCGCTGAAAGTGGGTCATCACTTTGGATTGACCAGACCTCGTGACTGGACTCAGCGGTGCAAAGCCCGTGATCAAGGTTTTCGGTGGCGCCCTCGTCGTTGGCGACGATCAGACGGTGGATTCCCGTGATCAAGTCATGGTCGATCGAGCGAGAGGACGCGCCCTCGCGAAGCGTCAGAAGGTTGGCAGGGCGCGCCGCCTCTGCCGGCGGGAATGCCCATTCGTCGATCTCCGCGCCGGGGTGAACGGGCAAAGTCAGCTGGCCCGACAAAAGAGCAAGCGTCGCAGCCTCGGCCGAAGGCCAGACGAACGGCCAGTAGGTCGTCGAAAGGGCGAGCCTCAGACGATGACCTGCGGCAAGGCGATAGCCGGTCTGGTCGAGGGTGAGGCGGATCGCCAGCGGTTCGCCGGGGGCTGGGTCGGAGGGATGCTCCATGCTGTCGCGGTGCGACAGGTTGAGAATACCGTGGCAGATGCGAACCGAAGAGCCGTCGGGCGCTACGTCGCACAGGCGGGCCGCAATGAAGGCGCGGGGGCTGTCGGTTGTCAGGACGAGCTCGATCACCGGCGCGCCGAGCAGAGCAAGTGGTGCTTCAAGCGGAGCGGTATCGAAACAGACCGAAAGCGCATCGTCGGGCCGCTGGTCGCCGGGCATCTCGGCATTGCGGCCCATGGGGAAAAACTCGCCCGTGTGCATTCCCAGATGTTGGGGCGTCGAGACCGTTTTCGACAACGCTCCTGCCTCGAGGGCGAGGCCGCCATCGGTCAGGTGCAGTGTCGCTTCGCTCGTCCGCGCACTTGGCCAGTCCTGCTCGGCCAGCCAGACGCCGGGCCGGTCGCCCGCGTTGGCATCGGGCGGGGCGCTGTCGAGAAGGTAGGCCCGATAGGCCGGGTCATCTTCGGCCCCGTTCGGAATGTCCTTCAGCCACCGATCCCACCAGCGCAGCGCCTCTTGCAGAAAGCCGATCTGCGGGCCGGGCACGGCGGTGTGTGGATACTGGTGCACCCATGGGCCGACGATCCCCTTGGCCGGAACCGAGAGGTTCGAGACCAGATGCGAGACCGTGTTCATATAGTTGTCGGCCCAGCCGCCGATCGACAGAACCGGCGCCTCGATCGCGCTGTAATCCTCGCAGACCGACCCGTGCTTCCAATACCCATCGCGCGACTGGTGGCTGGCCCAAAGGGGCGACAGGAACGGCTCGTTCTCGAGCCGCCGCATCCAGTCGTCGCGCCAGTCGTTGCGCAGCATCGGATCGGGCGGGCGTGAGGAGAAGGAAAGCATGACCGCGCCCCAGCCGAGGTTTTCGCCCAGAAGGCAGCCGCCCTTGAAATGTATGTCGTCGGCAAAGCGGTCGGTGGTTGAGCAAACTGTCACCACGGCCTTCAGCGCCGGAGGGCGCAGCGCCGCTGTCTGCAGGCAATTGAACCCACCCCAGCTCTTTCCCATCATGCCGACCTTGCCCGAGCACCACGGCTGCGCGGCAAGCCACGCAATCACCTCGCAGGCATCCGACAATTCCTGTTCGGTGTATTCGTCGGCCATCAGCCCTTCGCTGTCGCCATTGCCGCGCATATCCACCCGCACGGCGGCATAGCCGTGTCCGGCGAAATAGGGATGCATCAGCTCGTCGCGCGGCAGGGTTCCGTCGCGCTTGCGGTAGGGGATGTATTCAAGAACCGCCGGAACAGGATCAAGAGGGGCATCCTTCGGCAGCCAGATCCGCGCCGACAGCCGGCACCCATCACTTAGAATGATCCCCTGATCGGGAATCTCCATGACTTCGCGCGGTAAATCGGTGACGTGGCGCATCATGATCCATATTCTTGTGCGGCTCGATCAGACTAGGGGGGCAAATCCAATCCTGCCAAGTCTTCAGAGTGGCACTTGCACAAAAAAAACGCGGGCTGAGAGCCCGCGTTTGTCGTCCGTTCAACTTATTGGATTAGTTAACGGCCTTGGCATCCACTAAATCGCGCTCGACCGGCGAGGCGCCAGCAATTTCAATTCGGCGCGGCTTGAGGGCCTCGGGCACTTCGCGCTGCAGGTCGATGTTGAGCATCCCGTTCTCGTGGCTCGCGCCTTTCACATGCACATGGTCGGCAAGGTGGAAGCGGCGCTCGAAGGCGCGGGTCGCAATGCCGCGATGCAGGAACACGCGGGCTTCGTCTTCGGCGGACTTGCGGCCCGAGACGAAGAGGGTGTTCTCGCGGACCTCGACGGCGAGGTCTTCGTCGGCAAAGCCGGCAACGGCGATCGAGATGCGCCAGCCGTCTTCGGCGGTCTTCTCGATGTTATAGGGGGGGTAGCTCTGGCCAGGGGTTTCGCTGGCGAAAACGCGGTCCATCAGGTCGGCGATTTGGTCGAATCCGACAGTGGAACGGTAAAGGGGCGTGAGATCAAATGTGCGCATGGGTTATCCTCCAGTGAGCGACAACGTTGGGCCTTCCCGAAGGGACAGGCAGTGATCCGAGGCCCGATTGGCACCTCGGTCCTCATGATTTGGGGGCGGCTTCGGACCCTTTCAAGAGCCTAGGGCTGGACGAATTTCGCGCCCGTGTCGGTGCGCTCGCCGGGGGTGATGACCCTCTGGCCGCCACTCGACCAAACGGGGGCGGATTCGGTGAAGTGGGTCATCAGGTCTTCGAACGCCGCGCCAAGGTCGGGGCCGATGCTGACAGGCTGATCTTCGAGCATGGCCATGGCCGAGATGATAGAAACCACCTGCGCCACGCCACCCCGAACCGCAAACACCGGCGCGCCGCTTGCGCCGAAATCGGCATCGCAATCCATGATCACGATCCCGTCCTGAACGGCGATCACGCCGCAGAGGTCTTGCAGCGATGAGGCCGTGTCGCGGTCACGGGCGTAGGACACAACGGCAAGTTCGTCGGCGCTTTCCACATCGCCGGAAATCGGAAAAGGCGCGACCTTCGAGGTGCGGATAGGCTGGCTCAACTCAAGAAGGGCCAGATCGAATGGAACGGCCTCGGTGCTTTTGCGTCCGGTGCGGAGGACGTAGGCAGGGTGCGCCACCGCCCGCCGCACATCGCGATAGGCTTCGGCGCGGCCCGTGCGCAGGCCTGCGAGAAAATGGAAGCGGTTGGCCGCGATCTGTGTGCCGTCTTTGTCGATAAGACAGTGGGCTGCCGTCAGGACGAGGTCTTCCGAAATAAGCGCTCCGCTGCAAAAGCCCTTGCCGTCGATGTCGACGCGCCCGACACCTTCCCAACCGCGCCCGGCCTGACCCGTTTGCAGGGACACCAAGCCAGAACCTTGCGCCGCCACGCCGGAAGCGAGGCAGAGCCAAAATGTAAGCGAGCGAATGAGAGGGATCATCCTGTCGTCCTCGACGCCCCGTCTTGCTGCGGGGCCGAGGCCAGCTTACGCCATCAGCGCAGAATTGGAATATCCGACTTGGGCCGCCCGTGCTCGCCCATCGTCGGCGGGATCGGCCCGCCGGTGACCCAATCCAGAAGCTCGACCGTGTGGACCACCGGAACACCGGTGCCCGAACCGATCTGCATCATGCAGCCGATGTTGCCGGCTGCGATGACATCGGGGGTAAGCGCCTCGAGCGTGCGGACCTTGCGGGCCTTCAGCTGGCCGGAGATCTCGGGCTGCATCAGGTTATAGGTGCCGGCAGAGCCGCAGCAGAGGTGCGGGTCGGCAGGTTCGAGAACCGTGAAACCGGCCTTTTTCAAAAGGTCTTTCGGCAGGGTCTTGATCTTCTGCCCGTGCTGGAGCGAACAGGCCGCGTGATAGGCCACGCGCATTTCCTGTGCGGCTGGCGAGGCGGGGAAATCGAGCCTGGAGAGAACTTCGCTCACATCCATCGCGATCTTCGAGACCCGCGCCGCATCGGCCGCGAGCGGCTCGTTGCGGAACATATGCCCATAGTCCTTGACCGTGGTGCCGCAGCCTGAGGTGTTGATGACGATGGCATCAAGCCCGTCGCCATCCATCTCGGCCGCCCATGCGCGGATGTTCTTCGCCGCGGTCGCGTGGCTTTCGTCTTCCTTTCCCATGTGATGGGTCAGCGCCCCGCAACAGCCCGCGCCCTCGGCGATCACCACTTCGCAGCCAAGGCGTGTGAGGAGCCGGATCGTCGCGTCGTTGATATCTGTGTTGAGCGCCTTCTGCGCGCAGCCCGTCATCAGCGCCACACGCATCTTGCGGGGGGCGATGGGCGCGAAACTTTGCGGATCGTCGTTGCGGCTCACTGGCGGGATGCGCTTCGGCGCCATGGCGATCATCGCCCGCAGGCGCGGATCGGGCAGGAGGCGGGCGAAGGGCCGGCCGATCTTGGCCGCGAGAAGGGCGAGGCGGAACCGCCCGGGATAGGGCAGGATCCGTGCCAAGACCCAGCGCAGGGCGCGATCGGTCAGCGGACGTTTGTAGTGGTTTTCCACATAGGCGCGGGCGTGGTCGATCAGGTGCATATAGTGCACGCCCGAGGGGCAGGTGCTCATGCAGGCAAGGCACGAGAGGCAGCGGTCGATATGGCCGACCGTCTTGGCATCGGGGATACGCTCGTTCTCGAGCATATCCTTGATGAGATAGATACGGCCACGCGGGCTATCGAGCTCGTCGCCCAAGACCTGATAGGTCGGGCAGGTGGCTGTGCAAAAGCCGCAATGCACGCAGGCGCGCAGGATCTCGTTGGCGCGCTGGATGCCCGGATCGGTAAGCTGTTCGGGGGTAAAGGTCGTCTGCATCGTCAGCCCATCATGCCGGGATTAAGGATCCCGCGGGGATCGAACTGGGCGCGAAGGCCAGCGGAGAGCCGCGCCAGCGGCGCAGGCTCAGGCTGGAAAACGCCAAGGCGCGCGCGGGTTTCGGCGCTGGCGCGGATCAGGGTCGCGTGGCCCGCGAATGCGCCGAGGCTGGCGCGCAGGTCGGTGTCGGCTTCGGCCCGAAGCCAGACCAGACCGCCGCCCCAATCGTAGAGCGCCTGCTTGGCACCGGCACGCGCCACGAGCGCGGGCGCATCGCTCGGCTTGACCGAAAGCCGCCAGACATCGCCGTCTTTCCCGGCAAAAGCGGTCACATCGCGGATCGCGGCCCAAAGCTTGGCAACGGCATCGGGGTTGGCCTCGATCCGCGGTGGGGCGAAGGGTTTGAGCAACTCTGCCAGCCGCTCAGAGCGATAGCGCACCGACTCTGCAAAGCCCTCTAGGCGCAGAAGGGTCTCGCCAGTGCCGGGATTGTGCGATGCGCCACTCACCTCGAAGGGCGAGCCAAGGCCCGCCGCCATCGCGGCAACGGCCTGCGCGTCGGAAAGCCCCTTGAGCACGACGGTCGCGCTTGCGGCGACCTTCGGCAGCACCTTGAGGCTCACCTCGGTGAGGATGCCAAGCGTGCCATAGCTTCCCGAAAGGAGCTTCACGAGGTCATAGCCCGTCACGTTCTTCATCACCCGCCCGCCATTGCGGATCACGGTGCCGCGCCCGTCTACGAAGCGCAGACCAAGCACATAGTCCCTCGCCGCGCCAACCATCACGCGGCGAGGGCCGGAGACGTTTGCGGCAACGACACCACCGATGGTCGGCTCGCCCGTGGTCCCCAGAAGCGCGCGATGGTCCATCGGCTCGAACGGCAGGCGCTGGTTGTCCTTGGCAAGCCGCTCGCGGATCTCTTCAACGGGCGTTCCGGCGCGGGCGACAAGCGTCAAGGCGCCGGGTTCATAAAGGGTGATACCCGTGATCGCGGCGGACGTCAGGCGCTCGCCGGTCGCATTGTCGGCAAAGCCGCGTGTGCCGCCGCCCTGAATGCTCAAGGCCCTTTTGGCGCCAGCAACGATGCCGGCCAGTTCTTCTTCCGAATTCGGCCTGATCATGCGGCTTCCCCGCTCTGGGCGCGACGCGCCTCGCTTGAGGCCAGCGGAAAGACCTTGGCGGGATTGAGAAGCCATTCTGGATCGAACACGTCCTTCACCCGCATCTGCGCCTCGAGGTCTTCGGGCGAAAATTGAACCGTCATCAGATCGCGTTTCTCGATGCCGACGCCATGCTCGCCCGTCAGGCAGCCGCCGACCTCGACACAAAGCTTGAGGATATCGGCGCCAAAGGCCTCGCAAAGCTCGAGATCGCCGGGCTTGTTGGCATCGTAAAGGATCAGAGGGTGCATATTGCCATCGCCCGCGTGGAAGACGTTGCCGACGCCGAGGCCATATTCCTTGCTCATCTCGCCAATGCGGCGCAGGACGTAGGGCAATTCGGAGACGGGGATCGTCCCGTCAAGACACATATAGTCGTTGATCTGGCCCATCGCGCCGAAGGCGGATTTCCGGCCCAGCCAGATGCGGGCCGCCTCGTCGGCATCCTGCGCCTCGCGCAGTTCGACCGGGTTGTGGCGGCGGGCGATCTCTTTGATCACGGCCAGCTGTTCGTCGATCTCGGCAGGGCTGCCTTCAACCTCGATGATCAGAAGCGCCTCGCACATCGGATAGCCGGCCTTGGCGAAAGCTTCGGTCGCTTCGATACACGGGCGATCCATGAATTCGATGGCCACAGGCAGCACGCCCGCCTTGATGATGTCGGAGACGCATGTCCCCGCAACCTCGTTGCTGTCATAGCCGATCAGCACAGGCCGCGCGCCTTCGGGCTTGGGCAGGATCCGTAAGGTTGCCTCGGTGACAACGCCAAGCTGCCCTTCCGAGCCGCAGATCACCCCCAAGAGGTCGAGCCCGCCCGCATCCATATGCGCGCCGCCCACCTCGATGATGGTTCCGTCCATCATCACCATGGTGACGCCGAGGAGGTTGTTGGTCGTGACGCCATACTTGAGGCAATGCGCCCCGCCCGAGTTCATGCCGATGTTGCCTGCAATGGCGCAGGCCAACTGCGAGGAGGGGTCGGGGGCATAGAAGAAGCCGTCGGTCTCGACCGCACCGGTAACTGAGAGATTCGTCCGCCCTGATTGCACACGGATGAAGCGGTTGGGGTAATCGGTCTCCAGCACCGCATTGAGCCGCGCCACGCCAAGGATCACCGCATCCGCCGTAGGCAGGGCACCCCCCGCAAGCGATGTGCCCGAGCCACGCGGGACCACGGGCACGCCTTCCTCGTGGCAGATCTTCAGAATGGCCGAAACCTCTTCGGTCGAGCTCGGCAGGACGGCGCAAAGCGGCGGACAGCGGTAGGCCGAGAGCGCATCGCACTCATATGCGCGCGTTTCGGACTCGTCGTGAATCACCGCGCCGTTTTGGAGCGCATCTTGCAAGCGACTGACAATCCTGTCCTTTTTCGACAGAACATCAGGATTGGGCTTTGGCATTTCCATTGGCGCACCTCGCTATTGGTAAAGAAATATAACCAATTGCACGTTGAGGCAAGCAAAGGTGGGGGATGCTCGGATTTGACAGAGGGGCGACATTGCCCAAAGCCGAGAACGCAGGCTAGGCTAGGCCGGGATAGGGACGCATGAACAGTATGAGCAAGACAGACCAACCACAAGCCACCCCCGAAGGGATCGCCGCCGCCGCCCGCAGCGCCCGCAAGAAAGGTCCGCCGCCGGTTCACCTATGGAACCCGCCCTTCTGCGGCGATCTCGACATGCGGATCGCGCGGGACGGGACGTGGTTCTATTTGGGGACGCCGATTGGGCGGCACGAGTTGGTCAAGCTCTTCTCCTCGATCATCCGCAAGGATGGCGACGATTATTTCCTTGTCACACCGGTCGAGAAGGTCGGTATCAAGGTCGATGACGCGCCTTTCGTGGCGGTGGATTTCGACCCCGTCGAGGGCGGGCTCGAGTTTCTCACCAACGTGGGCGACAAGGCCATCGCAGGATCTGAACATCCGATCCGCGTGGTGCGCGATCCGGCGACCGGCGAGCCTTCACCCTACGTCCTGATCCGCCGCAACCTCGAGGCGCTGATCGACCGCAAGTCGTTTTACAGGCTGGTCGAATTGGGCGAGTCTCAGGCGGTCGAGGGCGAGGACTGGTTCGGCATCCGCTCGGGCGGCGAATTCTTCCCGATCATTCCGGCAGCCGAACTTTTAGCCTAGCGCTGGGCGATCAGAACGCCAAGGCCAACGACCGCCGCACCGAGAAATTGGGGCCAGCTCCACGCGGCACCAAGGGCGAAGAGGATCACCATCACATAGAAGGGCGATATGTTGATGTGGAACGCGGCGACCGCGACCCCCATCCGCCCGACCGACATGATCCACAGAAGCTGCGAGATCGCCATGCCGAAGACGGCATAGACCAGAAGCGCCTCGACATCCGCCGCTTTGGCGAGCGGCGCGGGCGCATCGGTGATGCCAAGCGCGATGCCACCCAAAAGGCTCACCGCCAGAACGATCAAACCGCCCGAGAGGGTGACGCTGGTTCGGCCCAAGGGGCTGAGATCGGGCAGGAAGCGCACCGTCGCCCAGCTTCCCCAGGCAAAAAGGAAGCACGAGACGACGGCGACTGCGGCGCCGAGGCCAAGCTGGGCATGGGGCGCGGAGCCGGTGGCGATGATCCCTCCGACGATCGACGCGGCAAGGCCGAACACGAAGGGCAGGCGCAGCCGCCGCTTCTCCCAGACCATTTCGATCAGGGTCGCGGCGATCGGGCTCGAGGCGGCGATGATGGCGACGGTCACGGCATCGGTGAGTGCCTGCGCCAGCAAGAGAAGATAGGCGCCAAGACCAAAGGCCAGCCCGCCGATCAGTGCCCCCTTGCCCCAGCGCGCGTGAAGCAGGCGGCGCGGGCCGTCGATCATGGCCCAAAGCGGGATCAGGATGCACAATGCGACGAGAAACCGGGCGGTCGCGGCGGCAAGGGGATCCCAGATCGTCAGCAGGTGCTCGGCCGCAGGGAAACCGGCCGCCCAGGAAATCATCGACACCATACAGACCGCATTGGCGGCGATCATGCCGCCTGCGGGCTTGGGGGCAATGGGGGAAAGGGTATCGGCCATCTGAAATCGCGAAATCTATTTGCGCCGTGATGATCCGTCTGGCGAGTTTGGTCTTGCTCATTTCCGACCGTTTGCCACAAACACCAGTGTCGCTATCGGACCCGATGAGAGCCAAATGCCCAAACCTTGCGCCAACCTGACCCTTCTCTTCACCGAGTTGCCCATGCCCGAACGCTTCGGTGCGGCGCGGAAGGCCGGGTTTGACACCGTGGAGATCCTCTTTCCCTACGATATGCCCGCGCCCGAAACCCGGCGGCTTCTCGAGATCAACGACCTGACGCTCGCGCTCATCAACTGCCCGCCGCCCAACTATGCCGATGGCCCGCGCGGCTTTGCCGCCGTGCCGGGGGGTGAAGAGAGGTTCCGCAAGGATTTCCGCCGCACCCTGCGCTATGCCGAGGCGCTGGGGGCAAAGTTCATTCACCTGATGGCTGGCGTGGCCGATGGCCCCGAGGCCGAGGCGACAATGACCGAAAACCTGCGCTGGGCCGCCGCCGAGGCACCGGGTCAGGCGCTTACCATCGAGCCGATCAACCGTTTCGATATGCCCGGCTATTTCTTGGCCAACTACGATCTGGCTGCCCGCATCCTAGATGCCGTGGCCGCGCCAAATCTTGGCCTTCAGTTCGACGCCTATCACGCGCACCGGATCACCGGCGATGTGATGGGCGCATGGGAGAAGATGGCCCCCCGCGTGACCCATGTTCAGGTGGGCGGCTTTCCGGGCCGGCACGAACCCGTGGCTTGCGACATCGACTATCCGGCCTTCTTCGCCCGGCTCGACCGGGACGGATATCAGGGCTGGGTCAGTGGGGAATATCATCCCGCCGGACGGACCGAAGAGGGCCTCGGCTGGATCAGGTTCTAGGCCGGAGCACCACAGGGCGCTCCGGCCAAGCCATCCTTAGACGGACAGGCAGATGTATTTCATCTCGAGATAGTCTTCGATGCCGTGGTGGCTGCCTTCGCGGCCAAGGCCCGATTGCTTGACGCCGCCGAACGGGGCGACCTCGGTCGAGATGATGCCGGTGTTAATGCCGACGATCCCGTATTCCAGCGCCTCGGCGACCTTGGTCACGCGGCTCACGTCCTTGGCGTAGAAATAGGAGGCAAGGCCAAAGATCGTGTCGTTGGCCTGTTCGATCACATCGTCCTCGTCTTCAAACATGAAGAGCGGGGCAAAGGGGCCGAAGGTTTCGTCATTGGCGACGACCATGTCTTTGGTGGCATGAGTGACGATTGTCGGCTGGAAGAAGTTGCCGCCAAGCTCGTGCTCTTTGCCGCCGGTGAGAACCTGACCGCCCTTGGCGAGCGCGTCCTTGAGGTGCTCGCGCACCTTGTCGACGGCCGAGGCCTCGATCAGCGGCCCGAGCGCGGTGCCAGCGGTGAGGCCGTCGCCCACCGGGAGCGCCTCGACGGCGATCTTCAGCTTGGCGGCGAACTCGTCATAGACGCCCTTCTGGACATAGATGCGGTTGGCGCAAACACAGGTCTGGCCGTTGTTGCGGAATTTGCAGGCGATGGCGCCGGCCACGGCTTCGTCGATGTCGGCGTCGTCAAAGACGATGAAGGGGGCGTTGCCGCCAAGCTCCATCGAGCATTTCATCACCTGATCGGCGGCTTGGCGCAGCAGGATGCGGCCAACTTCGGTCGAGCCGGTGAAGGTCAGTTTGCGAACCTTGTGGTTCTCGCAGAATTCCTTGCCGATATCCGAAGCGCGGCTCGAGGTGACGATCGACAAAACGCCTTTCGGGACGCCCGCCTCTTCGGCGAGGACCGCGAGGGCGAGGGCCGAAAGCGGCGTCTGGGAAGCGGGGCGCAGGACGAAGGAACAGCCGGCGGCGAGCGCCGGCGCGGCCTTGCGGGTGATCATCGCCGAGGGGAAGTTCCACGGTGTGATGCCGGCGGCGACGCCGATCGGCTGCTTGATCACGGTGATGCGCTTGTCGGCCATGTGGCCGGGGATCGTTTCGCCATAGATGCGCTTGGCTTCCTCGCCGAACCATTCGACGAAAGAGGCGGCATAGGCGATTTCGCCCTTGGCCTCGGCCACGGGCTTGCCCTGTTCGGCGGTCATGATGATGGCAAGGTCGTCCTGATTGGCCATCATCAGGTCGAACCATTTACGCATGATATTGGCGCGGGCCTTGCCGGTGAGCTTGGCCCACTCTTTCTGGGCCTTGTAGGCGACCTCGATGGCCTTGGCGACGTCGGCGCGGCTCAGATCCGCAACCTTGGCGATGACATCGCCGCGTGCGGGGTTATAAACGTCGAAGGTGGCGCCGCCCGCGCCGCCGACCCATTCACCCGCGAGGAAGGCGTCTTCGCGCAGGAGCGAGGGGTTCTTGAGGAGCGATTTGAGATTGGTGGTATGATCGAGCATGACTCTCTCCCGGAAATTTGATCATATCTAAATCACGGGACGTATCGGAGGTCCAGCGGATTCGGGGAAGACGTATAGCATGAACCTGGATGAAGCCTATTCGAATGCCGCCTATATTCCGGGGGGCGCGGAGTACCCGGCCCGCTGGGAGGCAGCGGCGCGGGCTTTTCGCGAGGAGGCGACCTGCGAGCTTGATCTGCGCTATGGCGAGGGGCCTCGGATGGCCTTTGACCTGTTTCATCCGGACCGGTTGGCTAAGGGGCTCGTGGTCTTTGTCCATGGCGGCTATTGGATGGAGGGCGACAAGTCCTATTGGTCGCATCTGGCGGCCGGGCCCGTCTCCCAGGGCTGGGCCGTTGCAATTCCGAGCTATGATCTTTGCCCTGATATACGGATTTCAGGGATCACCCTACAGGTGGAGGCGGCGATCGCCGCGGCGGCCGCGCGGATCCCCGGGCCGATCCGGCTGGTTGGCCATTCTGCAGGCGGGCAACTGGTGGCGCGCATGGCTTGCGCCGATCTCGCACCGCCGTGGCGCAGCCGCGTCGAGCAGATCGTGCCGATCTCGCCGGTGGCTGAGCTTGGGCCTTTGATACAGACGACGATGAACCAGACCCTGCGTATTTCGCGCGAGGAAGCCATGTTTGAAAGCCCCCTGCGTCTCGACAGCGTCGGCTTGCCGGTGACGGTCTGGGTTGGCGCCGAGGAGCGGCCCGTTTTTCTGGATCAGGCGCGTTGGCTGGCCGATGCCTGGGGGGTGCAGCGGGTCGTCGTTCTGGGCCGGCATCATTTCGATGTGATCGAGGATCTGACCGATCCCGAAAGCTCTTTGGTTGCGACTCTGTTGGGGCATTAGGGGCGCTGCCCCTCTGGGCCTGCGGCCCATTCACCCCGGAGTATTTCAGAGCCAAAAGAAGATCAGCCGTATTTGGTCGACCATGTGGGCAGGAGATCACCCGGCTCCTCAGAGGCGAGATAGACACCGCGGGCGATAGCACGGGCGAGGCAGGTGGCGGCGGCGTGCCCGAGGAGGATCGGGTCGGCGGTGGCGCTGGATCTGCCTGTCGAAAGGGCGAAGACGAGGTCGCCGTCGAAGGGGGTGTGGCTGGGCACAAGAGCGCGGGCCATGCCGTCGTGGGCGGCAATGGCGAGGCGGGTGCACTCGGCCTTGGTGAGCGGGGCATCTGTGGCGACGATGGCGATTGTGGTGTTCTGCGCGGGGCCGCGTTTGGTGGTGGGCGGGCCCATCGGGTAGGTCGTGGCGGCGCCGAGGCCTCCGAATTCGCCTATCTCCTCCCAAGGGGCGGCCCAGAAATGCGGGCCATCGCCGACCGTGGCCGAGCCGAGCGCGTTGACGGCGGCGAGGGCGGCGACGGTGATGCCGCTTTCAAGACGGATCGAGGCTGAACCGAGGCCGCCTTTGAGGGTTGCGGTGGTGGCGCCGGCGCCTGCACCGGCGGTGCCAAGGGCGAAATCGGTCGAGGCGGCGCTGAGGGCCTGTTCGCCGAGGGCGCGGTAGGGATTTTGGGGCCAGTCCTTGTCGCCGCCGTTCAGGAGATCGAAGAGGATGGCCGCCGGAACGATGGGCACGCGCGCCGGGCCAACGGCAAAGCCGCGGCCCTGAAGGCGAAGGGCATCAGCCACGCCTGAGGCGGCGTCGAGGCCAAATGCAGAGCCACCGGAGAGAACGATGGCGTCCACCTCGCTCACCAGCCTGTCGGGGGCCAGAAGCTCTGTCTCGCGGGTTCCGGGGGCGCCGCCCATGACATGGACGCCAGCGGTCACGGGCTTCTCGCCGAGGACGACCGTCACGCCGGATTTGAGGCGGGGATCGCTGGCGTTGCCGACCAGTAGGCCGGGCACATCCGTCAGAAGGTTGCGGGGCCCGGGCGTCATATGCAGCGCCCGCCGTCGACCTCGAGCGCGACGCCGGTGATCATCGAGGCTTCGTCCGAGCAAAGGAATGCGGCGGCGTTGCCGATGTCTTCGGGGGTCGAGAAGCGGCCCAGGGGAATGGTTGAGAGAAACCGCGCTCGGTTTTCGGGCGTGTCGCCGCCCATGAAAGAGGAAAGGAGGGGTGTTTCTCCGGCGACGGGGTTGAGGGCGTTGACGCGGATACCGTGGGGGGCAAGCTCGACCGCCATCGTTTGCGTGGCGGTGATCATCCAGCCTTTCGAGGCATTATACCAGTTGAGGTTGGGGCGGGGGCTGCGACCGGCGGTCGAGGCGATGTTGAGGATTGCGCCCGAGCGGCGCGCCTTCATGGCGGGAACGAAGTGGCGGGCTGTCAGGTAGACCGATTTGGCGTTGACGGCGAGGACCCGGTCGAAATCGGCTTCGCTCACCTCTTCCATCGGCTGCGGCAGGTGGGTGATTCCGGCGTTGTTGACGAGGATATCAATGTCGCCCAGCGCGTCCGCGGCTTCATAGGCGAGGGCCGCGACCGAGGCGTTGTCGGAGACATCGACCATGACGGCGATGCCGCCTATTTCAGCCGCGACTGAATGGGCGGCATCGGAATTGATATCGGCCACCACAACGCGGGCGCCCTCGGCCGAAAACTTGCGGGCGATACCGGCCCCGAAGCCCGATCCGCCGCCGGTCACCAGTGCTGTTTTTCCGTCCAGTCGCATCCGGTTCTCCCCGTTTGCAACCAGTCTGGCGCTTTGACAGCGGCCTGTCACCCGCTCATCGCAATCGTGTGAACCTGTCTCCCAGTGGTTGCGTGAAGGCGGCAAAATGCTATCACTCCCCGAACCTTGGGGGACGAACCAGATATGATAGCGACGATTCTTGGCGGTAGGGGCCTTGTGCGCCTTGCGATGGGCTTTGCGCTGGCAAGCAGCCTTGCCGCCTGCGTTCAGGAGCCGCTTGAAGAGTTGCCTCCTCCCGAGCCGGTATTTCTAGAGGGATATGGCCCGCTCGAGGACGACGGCTATCACCTGCCCGGCATTCCGACAGAATATCTCGAGGGTGCCAACCACAAGGTCTTGATCCTGTATCCGGGCGATGAAGGGCCGGGGACAATCGAGATCGATCCTTTCGCCAAGTTCCTCTACTACGTTCTCGAGGATGGAACCGCCCTGCGCTATCCCATCGCCGTCGGGCGCGAGGGCAAGGGCCTGCGCGGCACGACCGTGATCCGGCGCAAGGCCGAATGGCCGGGTTGGACGCCGACGGCCAATATGCTGAGGACCGAGCCAGAAGTGTATGGACCCTTCGCGGGCGGTATTCCCGGCGGCCTTGCCAGCCCCTTGGGCGCGCGGGCGCTCTATCTCTATCGCGGCGGCAAGGACACCTATTTCCGCATCCACGGCACCAATGATCTGGGCTCGATCGGCAATTCCGGCTCTGCCGGGTGTATCCGCCTCTTTAATCAGGACATCATCGATCTCTTCGACCGGATCGAGATGGGCACGAAGGTTGTCATCCGCACCTATGAGGATTCGGTGCGGATCGAAGGCGAAGAGCTGGCCTACCGCGGAGTTGAGCTGCCGCCGTATATTGCTGACCCCGATGCGATTAACGAGGCGGTCGCCGCAGATCCGGGGCCGGATCTGGGCGAGAGCGCGGAAGGCTAGAGGCGGATCACGTAGTCTTTGGTGGTGGTCTCGACCACTTCCCAAGTGCCTGTGAAGCCGGGGCGTAGGATAAAGCTGTCGCCCGCCTTGACGTGGCGAGGCGCGCCACCGTCTTCGGTCAGGATCGAATGGCCTTCGAGGATGTGGCAATATTCCCATTCGTCGTAGACAATCCGCCACTTGCCCGGCGTCGAGCGCCAAATGCCGCAATAAAGGCCGTCGCGCTCTTCGACGTTCCATGTGGTGAATTCTGGATTTCCAGAAATCAGCCGGTCGGGCGCGGGGGCGCCGGTTTCGGCGGGGGCGGCTTCAGGGGTGAGGCGGAGGAAGGTTTCGGGCATTATCGGGTCCGGATTTTGGGTATGGGTCTTTGTATTCTGACTGAACGTGCCTAAATCTTGAAGTGTCCATCCGGACGGGAGGCAGAGATGGCTTTTCTCAAGCTGATTATCTTTGGATATGGGGCGCTGACGGTCGTCTACTTGAGCCTGTCGGTCTATTTCCGCTCGGTGCATCGCGAGAGCCTTGAGAAGCGATGGGACAAGGAGACCTCCGAAGGCGAGGATTTGGGTGGCCGGGCCGAATATGTCGAGGAGGGGATGTTAGAGTATCAGCAAGGCTTTGGCAGGCGGCTGATCCTTCTGGTCTATATCGTGCCGACCGTTGCGGTTCCGGTGATCCTGTATTTGACGAATGCGAATTGATGTGAAGGGGTGAGGGCAGAAATGAGATATGTGAAGATCACCTTCCGGGTGCTGGTTGTGCTCCTCGTTGGTTCGTTTCTGCACTACGTTTTGCCACAGCATGATCTGGCTAGGATCACCTCGACCGAGGTGATCCGGACCGATCTTTCCGGTTGGAACCGGATTTTCTATGCACAGGCCGACAGCGGTGGTGCCGATCTTGCGACACGCGATCTGCGTCTCATCAATACCCAGCGGCAGAAAGCCTGGCTCTTTGGGTTCGTGCCGCGCGAAGCCGAGGGGGTGATGGTCTATCGCAACGAGGATTCGGGCTGGATCTGGCCACCCTATTTCAAGTTTGACAGCTCCGACCTGCAGGCCGAGGCGGCGGCAAGTATCTCGCCTCCGGGGCAGGAGAACTGGGTGGTGATCACCCACTACGGCTGGCGCAACCGGTTCCTGTCGATCTATCCCAACGCGGTCGGGATCCGGCCCGTGGAGGGGCCGGATGTGCGGATCATTCCGTGGTTCAACATCTTCTTTTTCGTCTTCCTCGGTCTTGCGCTTTTGTTCTTGCGGGCGGCGTGGATGCAGTTCCGCGAGCGGATGATGGATCCCGCGCTTGAAAAGGCAGGGGATCGCTGGGACGAGATCGAGGCGGGTGCGGCGGAGAAACGCTCGCGGCTCAGGCGCTGGTTTGCGCGGCTCGGGGGCAAGTAGGGGGCGCTGCCCCCTCGGCCCGTTCGGGCCTCACCCCCGGAGTATTTCAGGCCAAAAGAAGCCTATTCGCCGTAGGGCACCCAGATGTTTTTCACCTCGGTGGCGGCGTCGAGGAAGGCTTTGGCGTCTTCGGCATACCAGTCGCGCGCGCGGGCGTTGTTGACCCAGGTGCGTTTGAGGTTGCCTGCCGATTTCTTCTCGATCGCGCCGGAGAGGTCGGTCGAGGAGAAGGACCAGACCGCGTCGATGTCGAGGTGGCTGGCGAGGGTTGGGGCAAGCTCGGCGTGGGAGCCGGTGAGGATGTTGACCACGCCGCCGGGGACGTCGGAGGTTTCGAGGATCTGATAAAAATCAGTCGCGGCGAGCGGGAAGGCCTCGGAGGCCACGGCCACGGTGCGGTTGCCCATGGCGATGGCGGGGGCGACTGTGGAGATGAGGCCGAGGAGCGGGGCCTCGTTGGGGCAGAGGATGCCGATGGTGCCCACTGCTTCCTTCATGGCGAGCGCCACGCCGCGGATCGGCACGCTATGGGCCTGGCCGTCGAATTTGTCGGCCCAGGCGGCATAGGTGAAGAGGCGGCGGATGGAGGCGTCGACCTCTTTGGCGCCGGTTTTGCCGCCCACCATCTCGTCGATCCGGTGGGCGAATTCGCCGGCGCGGGCCGAGAGGTTTTCGGCGATGTAGTAGAGGATTTGCGCCCGCAGGTGGCCAGTGGTTTTGGCCCAGCCTCTGGCCGCATTGGCGGCTTCGACCGCGTTGCGGAGATCCTTGCGATTGGCGAGGCTCGCGTGGCCCAAGAGGGCGCCGCGCGGGCCATAGACAGGGCGGGAATAGCCGCCGTCGGGGCGGGCCTGCTTGCCGCCGACATAGAGCTTGGCGGTACGGTCGAGGGGGTCGACTGGGTTGCCTTCGCCGGTGAAGGCGGTGACAGGCCCGAGGGCCTTGGCTTTGGTTTTCGGGCGGGTATAGGCGGAAAGCCCTTCCCAGCCGCCTTCGCGGCCAAAGCCGCTTTCGCGCACGCCGCCGAATCCGGCGGCCGCATCGAAGAGGTTGGTGGCGTTGACCCAGACGACCCCGGAGACGAGCTTGGGGGCGATGTCGAGGGCGAGGTTGATGTTCTCCGTCCAGACGGTGGCGGCAAGGCCGTAGCGGGTGTTGTTGGCGATCTCGACGGCTTCCGAAGGCGTGCGGAAGGTGGTCGAGACGAGGACGGGGCCGAAGATCTCTTCCTGCATCAGGGTCGCGGCGGGGGAGAGGCCGGTGATGAGCGTGGGCGGGTAGAAACAGCCGCCTTCGGGCAGGGCACCAGGCGCGCGGAAGATCTCGCCCTCGTTGCAGCCATCGACCAAGCGGGTGATCGCCTCGAGTTGCACCGGATCGACGATGGCGCCCACGTCGATGCATTTGTCGAGCGGGTTGCCGACCCGCAGGGTCGCCATGCGGGCCTTGAGTTTGCCGAGGAAACGGTCGGCGACGCCCTCCTGCACGAGAAGGCGGGAACCGGCGCAGCAGACTTGGCCCTGATTGAACCAGATCGCATCGACGAGGCCTTCGACCGCGCTATCGAGGTCGGCGTCGTCGAAGACGATGTAGGGCGACTTGCCGCCCAGTTCGAGCGTCAGGCCCTTGCCCGAGCCAGCGGTGGCCTCGCGGATGCGGCGGCCGACGCCGGTCGAGCCGGTGAAGGCGATCTTGTCGATATCCTCATGGGCGGTGATCATCTCGCCCACCGCGCCATCGCCGGTGACGATGTTGACGACGCCCTTGGGCAGCCCCGCCTGACGGCAGATATCGGCGAAGAGAAGGGCGGTCAGCGAGGTATATTCGGCGGGTTTGAGAACCACCGTATTGCCCATGGCAAGCGCGGGCGCGACCTTCCACGCCAGCATCAAAAGCGGGAAATTCCACGGGATGATCTGGCCGCAAACGCCGAGCGCCTCGCGGCCCGGAAGCTCGGCATCCATCAGCTGGGCCATGCCGGCGTGATAGTAGAAATGGCGCTGGGCGAGGGGGATGTCGATATCGCGGCTCTCGCGGATCGGCTTGCCGTTGTCGAGGGTTTCGAGCACCGCGAACAGGCGCGAATGCTTTTGCAGAAGGCGGGCAATGGCATAGAGGGCGCGGGCGCGGGCATGGGCATCTTTGGCCCATTTGGCTTGTGCCTTGCGGGCGGCGCGCACGGCGGCATCCACGTCGGCTTGGGTGGCCTGAGAAATATGCGCCAAGACCTCGCCTGTGGCGGGGTTTTTCGAGGCGAAGGTCTCGCCGGGGGCGGTGAATTTGCCGTCGATGAAATGGCCGAACCGGTCGCCCATATCGACAAGCCACGCCAGCGCCTCGGCGGCGCTTTCGGGGGCGGGGCCATAGTCCATCGTGTCGAAAATGTCCTTGACGGTCATGCGCTTATCCCATCGCGTGGCGCCACTGGGCGGAATAGGCGCCGGTGACGTAATGTTCGAGTTGCCGTTCGATATCGCCCAGAAGGCTCGAGGCGCCGAAGCGGAAAAGATCGGGCTGGAGCCAGCGGTTGCCGAGCTCGTCTTTCATCATCGAGAGATAGACGAGCGAGTCCTTGGCCTTGGAGATTCCACCTGCGGGCTTGTAGCCGATCTTGAAGCCGGTGCGGGTCTCGTAATCGCGGATCGCGCGGATCATGGTGAGCGAGACGGGCAGGGTCGCGTTGATCGGTTCCTTGCCAGTCGAGGTCTTGATGAAATCGGCCCCGGCCATCATGCAGATGAGGCTCGCACGGGCCACGTTGCGCAGGGTGCCCAACTCGCCCGTGGCGAGAATCGCCTTCACATGGGCATCGCCGCAGGCCTCGCGCATCTCGCGCATCTCGTCGTAAAGCGCCTGCCAGTTCTGTGTCAGGACATGGCGGCGCGAGATGACGATGTCGATCTCCTTGGCGCCGGCGGCGACGCTTTCGCGGATTTCCTGAATGCGCAGGTGATAGGGCGAGAGGCCGGCCGGAAAGCCTGTCGAGACGGCGGCGACGGGGATGTTCGTGCCCTCAAGGGCGCGCAAGGCGGCGGGGACCATGTCGTGATAGACGCAGACAGCGCCAACGGTCAGGCCGCTCATGCCAAGTTTGCTCAGAAGTGCGGGGGCAACCGGCTGGCGGGCCTTGGCGCAGAGGCGGTTGACGCGGCCCTCGGTATCGTCGCCCGACAGGGTGGTCAGGTCGATCAGGCTGATCGCCTTCAAAAGCCACGCGGCTTGATATTCCTTTTTGACCGACCGGCGGCCCGGGAGGGTCGCGGCGCGGCGTTCGATGGCCGAGGTATTGGCCTGAACCGAGGCGACCCAGTCGAGATCAAGCTCCATGCCCTCGTTGCGGGGCAGGTGAAGCTGGGGCAAATGCGCCGTCGTGGTGACGGCGGAGGGGCTAATCGCTTTGGTTTCCAATTCGGCCTCCCGCAGGGTGGGGCTAGCGTTGCATGAGGCAAGGCTATTGGCAAGGTTTGACCACTTGGTCAAATCAATTATGCGGGCTGGACAAGATTGCGCTGAAACCGCTTGCGGAACTGGTGCGGGGTCTCGCCGTGATGAGCGCGGAAGAGCTTGTGAAAGTGGCTCAGATTGGGAATGCCGCAATCCGCCGCGATCTCGGGGAGGGGGTCTTCGGTGCCGCTCAGGCGGCGGGCGGCGAAATCCATTCGCAGGGCGTTGATGAACTCCGAAGGGCTTTGGCCCAGATAGCGCCGCGCGGTGCGGCTCACATGCGGGTGGGCGCGCCCCGTGAGGCGCACAAAGCCCGCAGCACCTTGGCGGAAGACGGCAGGATCCTGCGCGGCGAGGCAAGCCTCGGCAAGCCATGCCGGCGGCGTCTCCGAGGGCGCTTGCGGGAGCACATCCTGAGTCAATTCGGCCAGGAGCGGCAGAAGGAAAGCCTCCGCTTCCAGCGCGGTCCGCGGCGCACGCTCAAGCCTGAGCGCGGCACGGTTGAGTTCGGCAAATTTGCGAATGTCACGTTTGACGATGACCGGCTCTGAGGCTTCTGACCAGAAGAGCTGCCCTGAGAGTTCGGGATGGCGCAGGCCAAGGCCCGCGACGATATCGGGGTGAAGCGTGACGCTGACAACCATCGCCTCCTCGCCGACACCTTGCAGGGCATGGGCATGGTCGGGCCGGACAAACAAGAGATCGCCTTCGGTCAGAGTGATCTTCTTGTCGGCCAAGACCTGGCGGACCTTGCCGTTCTGGACCCAGAGCAACTCCGGAAAATCGTGGTCGTGCAGCGCCTTGGGGCGGGCGTTGGTAAGGTTGGCGCGGGCAACATGATAGGCGGCGCCGTCTTTCAGGATATCGCGGTGGCACAAGGTGATCTGCAACATGGGTTTCCCCTAGCATATGGGACCGTGAGGTCGCTTGGCCAACTTGCCGCAGGGCCCGTTTTCAGTCGATGTCGGAGGTGACCTCGTGCGATTTTCGGGCTAGAGGAACAGAAACGCCCATGCAAGGAGCTGCCATGACATTCGATCGCCGCATCAAGATCGCCCCCTCGATCCTCTCGGCCGATTTCGCCAATTTCGGCGCCGAGATCCGCGCTATCGAAGCCGAGGGCGCCGATTGGGTCCATGTCGACGTGATGGACGGGCATTTCGTGCCGAACCTGACCTTCGGCCCTCCCGCGGTCAAAGCCTTTCGCCCGCACGTTTCGACCTTCATGGACGTGCACCTGATGATTGCGCCCGTCGATCCCTATATCGAGGCCTATGCCGAGGCGGGCGCTGACATGATCACCGCCCATATCGAGGCAGGCCCGCATATCCACCGGACCATTCAGGCGATCAAGGCCACCGGCAAGATGGCGGGGGTTTCGCTCAATCCCGGCACGCCGGCGGAGAGCATTGAGCACCTTCTCGACCTTGTGGACATGGTTCTGGTGATGAGCGTGAACCCCGGCTTCGGCGGGCAGAAGTTTATCCCCTCGGCCGTGGAAAAGGTCAGCAAGGTGCGCGAGATGATCGGCGATCGCGAGATCATGATTCAGGTGGATGGCGGGGTGGATCCCGTGACCGTTGGCCCGCTGGTGGCGGCAGGGGCCGATTGCTTTGTGGCGGGATCGGCGGTGTTCAAGGGCGGATCGGTGTCGAATCCGTCAGTCTATGGGCAGAACATCCGCGCGATCCGCGCCGCCGCGGAAGCGGCGCGGTAGGGGGCGCTGCCCCCGCGCCTATCGGCGCTCCCCCGGAGTATTTTAGGCCAAAAGAAGCGGATCAGGCTTTCTTGCCGGCGGTCATCGCCTGAATGCCGGCGATGCCGCTTTCGCCGAGCTTGACGGAGGCGAAGGGGCCGCCGAGGCGGGATTGGGCGAGGTCTTGCGGGTTGGGCTCGATCGCTTTGGCGAAGAGGGCTTCGGCCCAGTCTTCGGCGTTGTCCTGCGGTTTGTAGCCGAGGAAGCCGACCTTGTGGTTGGAGACCGGTGCGCGGGTGTTGCCGGAGACGCCATAGGCGACGGTAAAGCCGGTGACGGGCGTTTCGATCGAGCGCACCACGAGTTGCACCATGTCGCGGTAGCTGAGCCATGTGCCGAGGGCGCGGACGTTTTGCGGCTCCGGCGTGCAGGAGAGGATGCGCAGGCAGACGGATTCGATCCCGCGCTTTTCCCAATACATCTTGCCCAAGTCTTCGGCGAAGCATTTGGCGAGGCCGTAGAAGGTATCGGGGCGGTGCGGCTCGTCGGTGTCGATGCCGCGGTTCGTCTCGCACAGGCCCACGGCGTGGATCGAGGAGGCATAGACGACGCGGCGCACGCCGTGGCGGTGGGCCGCTTCCCAGACGTTATAGGCGCCGATGTAGTTGGGGCCGAGGAGGTCCTCGAAGGGCTTTTCATCGACGATGGCGCCAAAGTGGATCACCATGTCGGCGCCTTTGAGAAGCGGCTCGACAGCGGCGAAATCGGCGATGTCGGCCTGAACATAGGTCTCGTTCGGGGCGAGGCTTTCGGGGGCCTCGCGGATATCGGTGCTGACAAGCTCGCGGGTCATCTTGGCAAGCGCGGGGCGCAGCTCGTTGCCGAGGTTGCCGCGCGCGCCGGTGAGGACGAGTTTGTTGAACATCGCTGTTCTCCTTCAGATCACGGCCCGCTCGAGAAGCGGGCGATTGGCAAGGATCCGGTCGTAGCCGAGATCCGTGAGGTCAAGCGTCTGGTAGGCGCCGTGCAGGATCAATTCGCTGATGCCGCGGCCCATCGCCGGCGACTGTTGCAGGCCATGGCCCGAGAATCCATTGCAAAAGAGGAAGTTCGGAACCTCGGGGTGGGCGCCGATCACGGCGTTCTGGTCGAGCGTGTTATAGGCATAGTGACCGACCCAGTGGTTGATCACCTTCACCTTCTCGAAGGCAGGCACACGGGTGGCGATGGCCGGCCAGACCTTGGTCTCCCAGATGTGGTGGTCCATCGAGAAATCGTCGAAAGGGGCGGCGGGATCCTCGTCAGGCGGGCAGCCGCACATATAGTATTTGCCGTCGGTTCGCATATGCACGCCCGAGGGGTCGATGGTCAGCGGCAGGTCTTTGGGCAATGGGTCGGCCGCCTGAAAGATCCAGGTGAAGCGGCGGCGCGGCTCGACCGGAATGGCAAGGCCCGCCATTTGCGCGGTGAGGTTGGCGCGGGGGCCGGAGGCGTTGACGATTGTGCCTGCGCCGATGGTCTCGCCCGAGGCGAGCGTTACGGCGGTGACACGGCCGCCCTCGCGGGTGATGCCGGTGACGGTGTTGTGGATGTATTCCACGCCGCGCGCCTTGGCCTTGCGGCGGAACCAGTCGAAGATCGTGCCGCCGTCGAAGTAGCCTTCGTCGACCGGGTTGTGGCTGCCGCAGAGGATGCCGTCGAGATCGTAGAAGGGCCACCGGGCGGCGATTTCGTCGGGGGTCAGGATGCGGGTGGCGGCGCCGAGGCGGTTCTGCATGGCGGCGTTGTCGCGCAGGACTTCGGCGAAGGCGGGGGTATCGGCGAGGTAGAGGTAGCCGAAGGAATGGAGGAGGATATCGGGGGCTGCCTCGTCCTCCATATAGGCTTTGAAATTGTGGACGAACTCGGCGCCGAAGCGGCTGATGAGGACGTTCACTTCCGAGCCGAACTGTTGGCGGATGCAGGAATTGGTGTGCGAGGTCGAGGCGAACTCGTATTTGGGATCGCGCTCGACCACGAGGACGCGGCCCTGAAAGGCAGGATTGCGGGTGAGCCAGAAGGCGGCGGAAGAGCCGATCATCGCGCCGCCGATGATGACGACGTCATAGCTCTTGTGGGCAGGGGTTGGGTTCACCGCAGCGCCTCCGCAATCTCGGATGGGGTCAGGCCATAGTCGGCCTCTGCCCGTTCCGCCGAGATATAACCGAGGCGCAGGTCGTTGAGCACGGCTTTTCGATCCCGTTTTTGCGGATCGCCATAGCCGCCACCACCGGGGAAGGCGAGGAGAACGCGGGTGCCTTCCTCGACCTTGAACTTGCCCTTGCCGCGCCTCTTCTCGCCGGTCGAAAGGCGGACCTCGGTGGCCGCGCCATCTGCCGCGCCGTGGCGGCCGCGGGCGGGGTGATCGACGCGGTCGAACATGGCGGAGAAATCAAACTCGTGGCCCGCGCGGGCGCCCACTTCCATATATTGCCCAAGGCCGCCGCGATGCTCGCCCGCGCCGCCGGAATCGGGGCGCAGCTCTTTGCGCCAGATGATCACGGGGCCGGCGTGTTCGGTGGCCTCGACCGGCATGGTCATGACGCCCGAGGGGAAGGCAGTGGCATTCAGGCCGTCAAGGCCGGGCCGTGCGCCCGCGCCACCGGAGTTGAAGGTGAGCACCTCCGAGCGCCGCCCGCCGGGGCGGGTGGGCCGAAGCGAGACCTGAAAGTTGCACAAGGCGCCCGCGCCTTCGGCGGGGACGGTGGCGGGCAGGATCTGGTCGAGCGCGCCGAAGACGGTATCGGGGATCAGGTGGCCGATTACATGGCGCAGGGCCACTGGCGCGGGGCGGGTGGCGTTGACGATGGTGCCCTCGGGGGCGGTGATCTCGAAGGGCTCGAGGCTTGCGGAATTGTTCGGGATATCCGGGGCGATGGCGCATTTGAGGGCATAGCAGGCATAGGCCTTGGTGTAGACCATCGGCACGTTGATGCCCTTGGGGTCCATCCCGCTGGTGCCGGCCCAGTCGCAGGTGATCCGGCCCTCCTCGACGGTGACTTCGCAGACGAGGTCAATGGGCTTTGCATAGCCATCAATCTGCATTGCGGCTTTCGCGGTGGCGCGGGGCAGGGCGGCGATGCGCTCGAGCGTGGCGTGGCGCGAGGCGGTGAGGATGAAAGCGCTGATCTCGCCAAGGTCGGGGGTCTCGTATTCCGACAGCATTTCCGAAAGCCGCCGTTGGCCGATCTCGTTGCAGGCGGCCAGCGCATAGATATCGCCGATGAGCTGGTCGGGCTCGCGGGTGTTGATCCTGAGGAGCCGGACCAGCGTCATATCCACCTCGCCTTGATCGGCAAAGCGCATGATCGGGATCTGGAAACCCTCTTCGTAAAGCGAATTGCCATCCGCACCGAAACCGCGCCCGCCGATATCGACGACATGGGCGGTGCAGGCGAAAAAGCCGACCCGCTGGCCTTTGTGGAAGGCGGGGGTCACCACGGTGATATCGTGCAGGTGGCCGGTGCCCATCCACGGATCGTTGGTGATATAGACATCGCCCTCGCGCATCGTCTCGACACCGATCTCGCGCATGAAATGCGGCACGGCATCGGCCATGGCGTTGACGTGGCCGGGGGTTCCGGTGACAGCTTGGGCGAGCATCTTGCCCTCGGCGTCATAGACGCCAGCGGACAGATCGCCCGCCTCGCGCACCGAGGTCGAGAATGCGGTGCGGACGAGCGCCTGCGCCTGTTCCTCAACAATGGAAATAAGGCGGTTCCACATGATTTGCTTGGCAACGCTCATGACAGCTTCTCCACGTCGATGCAGCCGTCGGCGCGGCCGGTGGCGGCATAGCCTGCCGGAATGATGATGGTGGTCTCCGCCTCGGTGACGATGGCGGGGCCGGTGACGCGCAGGCCATCCGACAGCGCCGCCCGGGCGACGACAGGCGCCTCGACCACGGCGTTTTGCGAGGGGCTGAAGAGGCGGCGGCGGCCGTCCTGCATGGCGGGCGCGTGGCGGGCGGCGGCGGCGGTCAAGGTCACCTCGGCCTGCGGCGTGGTGGCGTTCACCGCCCAGACGGTGATCTCGATGGTCAGGCCCGCGACCGTCCGGCCAAAGAGGCTCGCGTATTCCGCCTCGAAGAGCGCCTTGAGGGTCCCGGCGGTGGGGTGGGCGGCCTCGTCTGCGGTCAGGGCCACGGGGATTTCCCAGCCCTGCCCGACATAGCGCATATAGAGCTTGTGATCGGCCAGAACGGTCGCGCCTAAGTCGCAATTGAGGACAAACCCACGCGCCTCGTCGCGCAAGGCGGCGAAGATGTCCCGCGCGGCAGCCTCATCGTAGCGATCAAGCCGCATATAGACGGATCGGGTCGCCTCGAAGGAATAGGGCGCGCGCAGGAAGCCGATGGCGCTGCCGACGCCCGCTCCGGGCGGGACGATCAGGCGGTTGATGCCAAGCTTTTCGCAAAGCCGCCCCGCGTGCAGAGGCGCCGCGCCGCCGAAGGCGATCATCGTGTAATCGGCAAGGTCTTCGCCGTTCTCGACCGCATGAACGCGGGCCGCGTTGGCCATGTTTTCATCGACCACTTCGCTGACGCCAAATGCGGCGGTGGTCACGTCGAAATCCTCGCGCGCGGCCACGAGGGCTTCGAGCGCTCCGGCCGAAAGCGCGGGATCAAGGGCAATCGAGCCGCCCGCGAAATTCGCGGGATCAAGGCGGCCGAGGATCAGATCGGCATCCGTCACCGCAGGCCGTTCGCCGCCGCGCATATAGCAGGCGGGGCCGGGTTCCGAGCCCGCGCTTTCCGGGCCCACACGGATTTGCCCGAGGCTGTCGATATGGGCGAGCGATCCGCCGCCTGCGCCGATCTCGACCATGTCGATCACGGGGATGGAAATCGGCATCCCCGAGCCCTTCTTGAAGCGGTAGGAACGGGCGACCTCGAAGACCCGCGCCGTCTTGGGCGCGCCATCGCGGATCAGGCAAATCTTGGCGGTGGTGCCGCCCATGTCAAAGCTCAGGACGCGCGAAAGCCCGTGCCGCCGCGCCACATCGGCGGCATAGATTGCCCCGCCCGCAGGCCCGCTTTCGACAAGGCGCACGGGGAATTGCGCGGCATTCTCGAGGCTCATGATCCCGCCGCCCGAATGCATCAGGAAAATCGGGCAGGGCGCGCCAGCATCCGCCAGCCTGTCGCGCAGCCGGCCCAGATAAGCCTCCATCATCGGTTTGACATAGGCATTGGCGCAGGTCGTGTTGAACCGCTCGTATTCCCGCATCTGCGGCGAGACATCGGAGGAAAGCGAAATGGAAACGCCGGGCATCGCCGCCTCAAGCCGGTCGCGCACCAGCCGCTCGTGGGCGGGGTTGAGATAGCTGTGCAGGAAACCAACGGCGATCGAGTCGAACCCGCGCAGCTTCTCGACCAGCGCGTCGATCTCCGCCCCGTCCAGTGCAATCAGGATATTGCCGCCGGCATCGACGCGCTCTTTCAACGTGAAGCGCCGGTCGCGCGGGATGAGGGGCAGGGGCAGGACGAGGTTCAAATCGTATTGCTCGAACCGGCTCTCGGTCCGCATCTCGATCACATCGCGGAAGCCCTCGGTCGTGATGAAAGCCGTCTTCGCCCCGCGCCGTTCGATCAAGGCGTTGGTGGCGAGCGTCGTGCCGTGGATCAATTGCCCGATGTCGGCCATGGCGATACCCGCCTTGGCGCAGACCTGCCGGAGCCCGTCGATGATCGCGTCCTCGGGGGCGGAATAGGTCGTCAGAACCTTGGTGGAATAAGTCGCCTCGCCCACCTCGAGCACAACATCGGTGAAGGTGCCGCCGATATCGGCCCCGGCGCGGATCGTCTTGGATGCCATGGGTCTCTCCCTGAATTCGGGGCGACTATAGCGGGGCGATTGAATAAGGAAAAATCGCTTTCTTGTATCTATAAGATCAAGGTTTGCGATCCTGTGGCGGCGACAGCCGCTGCGCGATTTTCGCGGCCTCGGCGACAAAGGGCGGCAGGGGATCAAGGTCGCATCGGGCTTCGAAGTAGAGCGCATCGGGCCGCCAGCCATAGTCGACCCCGCGCAGTCTGTCTGCGCCGAGGTGCTCTTCGATCATCGGCCTTGGCAGGCAGGCGATGCCGAGCCCGTCGAGCGTCATTTGCAGGCAGACGGCGTTGTTGGTCGCGGGCACGATCCGAACCTTTGCGTTCGCGCTGCGGAAATGATCATCCAACTGGCGATGGGGAACCGTGCCGCGCGGATGGGCGAGGATCGGGTGGTGTGAGAGATCGTCGGCCGAGGCCCTGCCGGACGGAAGCCCGAGCGCAGGAGAGGCAACCCACGCATAGGGCGCTTGCCCGAGTTGCGCGGAAAAGCGGGTCTTGCGATCAAAAGGCCCGCTCTGGAATGTCAGATCAAGATCATGCGCGGCGAGGGCCTTGGAGAGATTGGCCGAGAGATCGACGGTCAGTTCGACGTCGATGTTGGGAAACCGCGCCCGCATCTCGATGAGGAACGGCGGGAGCCAGGTGTGGGCGACAAGCTCGCTGACGCCGAGCCGGAGGACGCCGCTATAGAGCGTATCGTCGTCGGCCGCCGCAACGAAGGCCTCGTTTGCGGCAAGGATCGCGCGGGCGGGGGCGAGAAGGCTCTGCCCGCGCGGGGTCAGGCGGACCGAGCCTGCATCGCGCTCCATCAGGCGAAAGCCGAGCTGTTCCTCAAGCTGGGCGATCCGGCCCGAGATGTTTGGCTGGGTCGTATTGAGCCGCTCCGCCGCGCGGCGAAAGGTGCCAAGGTCGGCGACCGCGACGAAGGCCTGAATATGCTTGAGGTTGGGCGTCATGGCGCGAGAGTGGCGCGGTGCCCGGGAAAAGAAAAGGGCGGGCGGCTCGGGCCCGCCGCAAATCATCCTTTGACCGCGCCATCCCCGAGGCCCGAAACAAGGTATTTCTGGGCGATCAGGAAGACGATGGTAATCGGCACGCCCGAGAGGATCGCCGCGGCGGCGAAATCGCCCCAGAGATATTTGAACTCGTTGAGATAGAGCCGCGATCCGACCGCCAGCGTCAGGTTATCCTCCGAGCGCAACAGAACACTCGCCACAGGATAATCGTTGATCGCGCCGATGAAGACGAGAACGAAGATCACCGCCATCATCGGCACGGCAAGCGGCAGGAACACAAGGCGGAAGGTCTGCCAAGGGGTCGCCCCGTCGATCGCCGCGGCCTTGTCGAGCGCGGTGTCGATCCCGTCGAAATAGCCCTTGAGCGTCCAGATATGCAGGACGACGCCCGACCAGTAGACCATCACCACCGATAGGTGGCTGTCGATCCCGAGGAATGGACTAACCTCGCCGAGCGAATCGAAAATAGCGTAGAGCGCGATGAGCGCGAGAGTCGTGGGAAACATCTGGATGATGAAAAGGCCATCCAGAAGCGCCGCCCGCCCGCGGAATTTGATGCGGCTGAAGGCATAGGCCGACACGGTCGAGATGACGAGAACGCCAAACCCCGCCATCAGCCCGAGCTTGATGGAATTCCACATCCACAGCATGACCGGATAGGGCGGCTCGATCACGGTTCCGTCGGGCCGGACGTAGTCAAGACCAAAGGCCAGATACCAATGCTCCAGCGTGGGATTGCGCGGCAAGATATCGCCAATCGTAAAGTTGCCCTCGCGGAAGGAGATCGAAATCACCATCAGGAAAGGAAACATGATGAAGGCCAGAAAGACGATCAGGAACCCGTGGGCAAAGACCTTCTTGATCCTGAGGTCGCGGGGGCGTTCGACGATCATCGCGCGTTCCTCTTTTGGGTGCCGCGCCGCATGGCGACGAAGTTGACGTAAGAGATCACCGACACCAGCACAAAGATCAGAAGAGTGATCGCGCCGGCGAGGCCAAACTCGGTCGAAGAGAAGCCAAAGGCGATGCGATAGGTGAAGGAGGCAAGAATATCGGTCTGGCCGGCAGGGACTGTCGTGCCGACGATATCGGGCAGGCCGCGCGTCAGGAGTAGCACCAGAACCATGTTGTTGAAGTTGAACGCAAAGCTCGCGATGAGAAGTGGCATGAACGGCGGCAGGATCTGCGGCAGGGTAATCTTGAAAAACACCCGCGAGGCAGAGGCGCCTTCAAGCGCGGCGGCCTTTTTGTGATCCTGCGGCACACCTTGCAGAAAGCCCATCGCCAGAAGCATCATGTAGGGATAACCGAGCCATGTATTGACGATCAGGATCATAGTCCGCGCAAGGTTGGCGTCGGTGAACCATTCGGGTCTGACGCCAAATAGCGCCTCTAGGATCAGGTTTATCTCACCGAAATTCTGATTGAACAGGCCACGGAAGACGAGGATCGAGATGAACGACGGCACCGCATAGGGCAGGATCAGAAGGATCCGGTAGATCGCCTTTCCGCGCAGATGTTCCCATTGGAGAACGACGCCCAGCGCCAGCCCCACCGTAAATGTCAGAGCCACCGAGGCGGTCGCGAAAACCACCGTCCAGATGAAAATGCCGATCATCGGCTCGCGGATGCCGGCGTTGTTGAAGATGCGGTCGAAATTGTCCCAGCCGATATTGACGTGCCAGCCCGGAGCGATCTTTTCGCCGTGGTCGGCAAAGTAGAAGCCTTGAGTGTGGTCCGGCGTAAGGACGACGCCATCGGCGATGCGTTCCAGCCGTCCCCCTTCTATCTCGCGATAGTCCGGCATCAGGCTGGCAAAGGTTCGCAGGCCCGAGTTCTGTAGGGCGATCCCGTCGGGGGTATGCAAAGTCAGCGCCTGAAGACCCGAACGCAGCTTGATAGCGTCTTTGGCCGCCAAAAGTGCCGGTGGTTCGGTTGCAGGCTCGACCTCGGCCTCCTCGATATCACCCGACAATGTTACCGGCCCCGAAAGAAGGCTCGAATCGGGAAGCCAGATCTGAAAGCGCCCATCGCCCAAATCTGCCACGGCAAAGGCCTGTTCCGTCGATTTGTCGACCGAACCACGCGACATCAGAACCGATTTGGCGCGTTCAAAGGTCAGAAGGTTGAACGAGGAATAATTGGTGAATCCGATCCAGATCGTATAGCCGATCGGCAGCGCCACGAAGAGCATGACGGCGGCCACACCCGGAAAGATGAAGCGCGCGTTGTAGTATTTCTGACGGCTGTAGATCAGCCCGAACAGAACTCCGACCGTCAAAAGCGCGACTGCAAACAGCGGCTGGGCGATCAGATAAAGGTGAAAGGCGGCATACAGCAGGCCGAGCGTCACAAGCGCGACGATAGCCAGCCGCAAGTATTGCGGCTGCTCGGTCTGGGGAATGGCGTCTGCGGGTGCACTCATCGTGACCTCGTATGTTGGATCGGGCGGCGGATCGCTCCGCCGCCCTAAGGATGTCAGGCGGGATTATTCGCCGAGGATACGCTTGGCGGCGTCGTTCAGAGCCTCTTCCGGCGACTGGACAGCAGTGGTGATGTTCGTCAGAGCCGGGCCCATCGCGCCCCAGAACGCACCCATTTCCGGGTTCGACGGCATCGGGATGCCGTTGGCGGCGTTGGCGATGGTCGCCTTCACGAGCGGATCTTCCTGGGCCTGACCGGCCGAGATATCAGCCAGAGCGCCGAGGTTGCCGTTGGCATTCCAGTGGGCGAGGCCCTCGTCGGTCAGGATGTAGTTCTCGAGAAGCTCGATCACGAGATCCTTGTTCGGGGTCGCGGCGTTGACCGCGAAGGCCGGCACGCCGAGGAACGGCGGAGAGACCTGACCGTTGACGGTCGGCAGCGGGGCAACACCGATATTGATGCCGGCGCCCTTGTAGCCGGCCCACGACCACGGCCCGTTGATGACCATCGCGGTCTCGCCCTTGGCCATCGCGCCGTCCATGACGCCATAATCGACGCCAGCCGGCATCACGCCATCGTCAAAGAGCGACTTGAGCACATTGGCACCCATCATCGCGCCGTCGTTGTTCACGCCGGTGTTCTTGCCGTCAAACACGCCGTCGACCTTCTGGAAGGCAAAGCCGCCATTGGCCATCAGCATCGGCATGGTGAAGTAGGTGTTGTTATAGTCCCAAAGGATCGCGCGGACGCCTTCCGGCATGGCGAGGTCCTTGATTTCTTCGAAGGTTGCCGGCGGGGTGTCGATCAGGTCTTTGTTGTAGACAAGGCCGATGGCCTCGACGTTGACCGGATAGCCCCAGACCTTGCCGCCGAAGGAAACCGCGTCCCAGGCCGAGGCGAGGATGCCGTCGGTCATTTCCTGCGAGGGATCGACCGGCTGGATCAGGCCGCCAGCGGCCCATTCGCCAAAGCGGTCATGCGCCCAAAGAACGATATCGGGGCCGTCGCCGGTGGCAGCGGCTTGCTGGAATTTGTCGGTCAGCGGGTCAGCGACCTCGACCACAACTTCCACGCCGAGATCGGCAGTGAATTGCGCGACGACTTCCTGAAGAAGCGCATCGCCTTTGTCGCCGCCCATCCAGATCAACAGCTTGCCCTCTTCGAGGGCGAGAGCCGGCGACGCGGTGGTCAGCAGAAGAGCCGCTAGGCCCAGTTTCTTGGTCAGTTTCATGGTGTCCTCCCTTGGGTGCCATGGTGCCCCGGCATTAGGCCAGAGCGGTTACCTTTGAAGGCGCAAAATTCACCGCGCCTTCCTCTTCCAAATAGATAAAGCCGTTCGGAGGCAGCTCGAGCTTGCCTCCGGCCAGATGTGCGGCCATCGGACCGACAGCTTGGGCCTTGCCCTCGACTGACAGGCCAATGGCCCGATCCGACAGGTTGAAAACCCCTGTCAGAACCTTTCCTCCATAGCTGCGCCGGATCGCCAGAAGCGGTTCGGGCAGGACGGGGAACTCGGTCGCGCCGAGCCGAAGCTCGTCGCGCGATGTGCGGAAGGAAAGCGTGGCGCGATAGGCGTTCAGAACGCTCGCGGCATCTGCCTCTTGAAGATCGACCGCGCGTGCGGCCTGCGGCGCCTTGACCGGCAACCACGGCGCGCCGGTGGTAAAGCCCGCGTGGTGGGCGTGGGCCTCCCAGACCATCGGAGTCCGGCAACCGTCGCGGCCTTTGTGATCGGGCCAGAAATCAATATAGCCAAGATCGGTCAGCTCATGGAATTCGATGTCGGTCTCGGTCTGGCCGAGTTCCTCGCCCTGATAGATGCCCAAGGTGCCGGGGAAGCTGCACAGAAGCGCGATCGACTGGCGCGCCACCGCATCCACATCGCCGCCCGGCCTGGTCCAGCGCGTCGCATGGCGGCGCACATCGTGGTTGGAGAACGACCAGCAGGGCCAGCCGTCAGGTGCTTTCTTGAGGAAGTTGGTGATCCGCGTGCGGAAATGTTCGGCCGTATGGGCATCCCCCAGAAACTCGAAGGAATAGGCCATGTGCAGCCGGTCATCGCCCGAGGTGTACTCGGCCATCACCTCGATCGGCCGGATCGATTCGCCCACCTCGCCGACCAGCATCCGCGCGTCATACTCGTCGGTCAGCGCGCGGATGCGGCGCAGGACGGCGATGTTTTCAGGCTGGGTCTTGGAATAGACGTGATCCTGCGCCTCGTAAGGATTGCCGGGAAACTCGATCCAGCCCGAGGGCGGGTTGTCGCGCAAGAGCTTGTCGTGGACATAGAAATTCACGGTATCGAGGCGGAAGCCATCAACGCCGCGCTCCAGCCAGAAGCGCATCGTTTCCAGAAGCGCATCGACGACATCGGGGTTGTGAAAGTTGAGGTCGGGCTGCTCGGTCAGGAAGTTGTGGAGGTAATACTGCCGGCGCCGCGCCTCGAACATCCAGGCCGACCCGCCAAACACCGATGGCCAGTTGTTGGGAGGCGTGCCATCGGGTTGGGGATCGGCCCAGACGTACCAGTCGGCCTTGGGGCTGGTCTTGCTCTGGCGGCTTTCCTGAAACCAGGGGTGCTGATCGCTGGTGTGGCTGATCACCTGGTCGATGATGACCTTGAGGCCCAGCGCGTGCGCCCGCGCGACCAGCGCATCAAAGTCCGCGAGCGTGCCGAAGACAGGATTGACGCCGGTGTAATCCGAGACGTCATAACCCATGTCCTTGTCGGGCGAGGTAAAGAACGGCGAGAGCCAGATCGCATCGACGCCGAGAGAGGCAACGTGACCCAAGCGGCGAGTGATGCCCGGCAGATCGCCGATCCCGTCGCCGTTGTCGTCCTGAAACGAGCGCGGATAGATCTGGTAGATCACCGCATCCCGCCACCATTCCCGCATTGCCACATCCCCGATTCGCCGCTGGTGCGGCTCTTGATTCGGGGCCAAGGCTAACAATATTTCCGAAAAACTCAAAACGTTTTAAATACCGATATATTTCGCATATGCAGCATTTTCACTTTTTATTGTCATGTCGGTTTCGAATCGCTAGGTTCAGTTTCTGAAACGGTTTGAATGGCGGCGAATGGCGACCCTCAAGGATATCAGCGCAGAGCTTGGCCTCTCGGTGGCGACAGTCAGCCGGGCGCTCAACGGCTTTCCTGAGGTCAGCGCCCGCACCCGTGCGCGCGTTCAGGACGTGGCCGACCGTATCGGCTATAAACCCAACCGCATCGCCCAACGGCTTGTCACCGGGCGGTCGGGCATGGTGGGGTTCATCGCCAAGCTCAACGCCGACATGACCGCCGACCAGACCTTCTTGGAGATTCTGACGGGCCTGACGGCGGCGCTGGCTGAACGCGATGTCGATCTCGTCCTGTCGGTTGATCAGCACGATGATCCGGTCACGGTCTATGAGCGGATGCTCGAGCGCGGCATCCTCGATGGCTTCATCCTCAACGCCCCGGTGCCAAACGATCCGCGCGTCGCCTTCCTGCAATCGCGCGGCATTCCCTTCGTGATGCACGGCCAGTCAGAGCAGGTGGTGGATTATCCCTTCTACGGGATCGACAACCGCGCCGTGAGCCGCGATGCCGTGAGCCTTCTCGCAACGCTCGGCCACCGCCGGATCGCGCTTTTGAACGGCGATATTCGTTTCTCCTTCGCTATCGACCGCGAGCAGGGATTTCGCGAGGCGATCGCCGAGGAGGGGCTCAACACCCCCGAGGCCTTCATCGGCCATGAAACCCCTTCGGAAAGTTACGGCTACACCGAGGCGCTCGCCATGCTTTCTGGCCGTCGCGGCACGAAGCCAACAGCCATCATCTGCGGTTCGACACTGATCGCAGCCGGCGTCATGCGTGCCGCCAAAGATCTCGGGCTTTCGGTTCCTTCGGATCTGTCGCTGATCGCCCATGACGATGCCTTGCCCCAATTCCGCGCTGTGAATTTCGATCCGCCCCTAACGGTCACCCGCTCGCCGCTGCGTGATGCCTGTAGCCCGCTCGCCAATCACCTGATTGATCACATCTCTGGCGGCGACGCCGAAACCCTTCAATCCCAGATCCGCGCCGAGCTTATCGTGCGCGAAAGCACCGGACCCGTCCCCAAAGGAGGCACCGATCCATGGCCCTAGACCAGTCAACCACCGCGGCCGCGCTTGAAATCAATGCGCTGAAGAAAAGCTATGGCGCGGTCGAAGTTTTGAAAGACGTCAACGTTTCGATGGCTCCGGGCGAGTTTCTTGTGCTGGTCGGTCCGTCGGGCTGCGGCAAGTCAACGCTTCTCAACTGCATCGCCGGGCTGGAAGAGATCACGTCGGGTGAACTGAAGATCGGTGGGCGCGATGTGACGAACGAACCGCCGAAAGACCGCGACATCGCGATGGTGTTTCAGTCCTACGCGCTTTATCCGACGATGACCGTGGCCGAAAACATCGGCTTTGGCATGAAGATCCGCAAGGTGCCGGCCGAAAAGGCCAAGGCCAAGATCGACGAGGTTGCCAAGCTCTTGCAGATCGACCACCTGCTCGACCGCCAGCCAAGCCAGCTTTCCGGCGGCCAGCGCCAGAGGGTCGCCATGGGCCGTGCGCTGGTGCGTGAACCCAAGCTGTTCCTTTTCGACGAGCCGCTCTCTAACCTCGACGCCAAACTGCGCGTCGAGATGCGCGCCGAGATCAAGCGCCTGCACAAGACGACCGGCGCTTCGATCGTTTATGTCACTCACGACCAGATCGAAGCGATGACGCTGGCGACCCGGATTGTCGTTCTGAAAGGTGGGATCGTTCAGCAGATCGGAACCCCGCACGAAATCTATGACCGGCCGACCAATACATTCGTCGCCGATTTCATGGGAACGCCGCCGATGAACCTGATGCCGGCCACCGTGACCAAGAAGGGCCTTCTGCTCGGCGATCAGGAAGTCGATATGGGCAAGGGATGGGGCGACCGAAAGTTGCCCGAGCAGGTGATCGCCGGCATCCGGCCCGAACACGTCTTTGTGGCAAGCGACAAGGCCGATCTGCGGCTTCGTCCGGAGATGGTCGAACATACCGGAGCCGAGAGCTTTGTCCTGTTCCGTCTGGCGGGCAAACCGTTCCTTGCCAAGCTTCCGGGCCGGTTTGACGAGGATGCGCCGGGCGAGCTTGAGCTCGAGATCGACCGTGCCGCTGTCAACCTCTTTGACGCCACGACCGGGATGCGCATCGATTCCTGATCGGCAATAGTCCGTTCACCGATTATTCCTTTCCTGTTTACCCAACTTCGTTAGTCTGGGGAAAATGAAGTGAGGCAAATCGGAACGATGCAGCGACCCCTGACCCGTGCAGGTCTGGCCCTAGCGTGCCTTGCGCCCGCCCTTTCGGCCTGCGGACCTACGGCGGCGCCCATTCCTGAGGAGAGTGGGTATTTCGACGTCTTCTACGATGTCTACTTCGTGGAAAGTTTTGCCCCCTACGCCGAGGCCGCATCAAACCTCGTCACCAACGACGCGCGATACCTTTTCGAAAAGTCGTTTGGCTGGTTCTTCTCGGATGCTCCCACTGTAACCTACAACAGCTACCCACTTGAATCATCGCGCGTTCAGTTCGCCCATGCCGCAGGGCTGACGGGGCAGGGTCAGATCATAGGATTCCTCGACTCTGGTTTTGATCCAACCCATCCAGATTTCGCCAGCAAAACAATCTATTCCGCCGAAAATTTGGCGACACTTCCTGTCGATGCACACGGAACCATGGTCGTTGGCGTGGCCGCAGCTGATGGCACCGGCAGCATGATCGGCATCGCGCCGAATGCCGATATCCTTTTGGGATCATTTGATAGCCAAGCCCAAATGGCCGATGCCATCAACCTTGCCCGCTCGATCGGGGCTGTCGCGATCAATAATTCCTGGGGCTACACAAATCTCAACGCCACCCAACCCGGCTATGACTCGGCTTTCGGGGGAAATGGCGGGGCGACATACCTTCAGGCGCTTCGCAGTTATGCGGCCGAAGGCGTGGTGGTTTTCGCGTTGCGCAACGATGAAAACCTGACAAGAGCGGGCATCATGGACGGCTTGCCAGTGCTTGAGCCGCAGCTCGAGTCCGGGTGGATTGCGGTCGGAAATGCTGTGCCAGAATATGATGACACAAGCATCCAGAGTGTTGAGCGGATCTCGTCCGCCTGTCTGGAATCGGCCAGATGGTGCCTTTTTGCAGATGGGGCATGGGAGTCTACGACGGCGGGTGGTGGCTATGAATTTTCCACCGGCGCCTCGTTCGCCGCGCCACAAGTCAGCGGCGCCCTTGCGCTCCTGGCCGAAGCCTTTTCGGGAATGGGCCTAACGCCTCATCAGCTCCGCGACCGGCTACTGGCGTCGGCTGACAACAGTTTTCTCGACTCCTTCGATGGCATCCTTGATTTCGGCAATGGGGTCACGCACGGGTTCAACGAGGAATTTGGTCACGGCTTCCTCGATATCCGTGCAGCTCTCTTGCCGATTGGAGGGGCGGCGGTTCCAACCCCGAGTGGGGCCTCCATTCCGGTGGGCGAGCCGGCGGTTGTGACGGGATCGGCCTTTGGCGATGCCGTGACCGAAGCGCTCGAGGGGCGCCAAGTTGTCGTGGAAGATGCCCTTGCGGCGACCTTCACAATGCCCGCCGCGGCCTTGTCTGCCTCGGCTCGTCCGGTACCTCTGTCGGTAATGCGAGCGGCAGAAATTTCTGGTGCAAATCTGGCACCCTTGCGCGAAGGCGCAGTGGGCGACGGGTCTGCGGGCCTCCTGGGCGCATATGGGGGCAAAATGGTTCCGACAACGATTGAGACAATTGAGGCCAACGTCCTGATGCCCTCCCTAGGCGGATCCGCCGGTATTTCCCTGCGCCAGACAAGCGAGTTTGGCTCTGCCGAGATCAATTGGGGTTTCAGCTGGCTCTCGGATCAGGGCGGGCCGCTATCGATCGGTGGGCCGAAAGGGCCCGGAGCCAGCAATGTGGCTTCGCTTGATCTTGGTATCGGCGGCGAGGTTGCGCCCGGCGCATATGTCTCGGTCAATGCCCAAGCGGGCATTGTCACGCCCCCCGCGCAGGCTCTCTTCAACGAGATCTCGCACATTACCTTCGACAGCCTGAGCGCCACGCTTCAACTTGCTTCGGTCGGCCGCGAGAACGATCTCCTGAGCTTTTCGGTCGCGGCGCCACCCTCGGTCAAATCCGGCACTGCCCAGACAACCCTTCCCATGGCTCTTTCAGAAGGGGGAATTAGCTATGAAGACATGACCCTCAATCTCGCGCCACAAAGTCGCCAAATCGATCTTGGTGTCACCTACCAGAGCCCGCTTTCAGAGAATACCGAGCTTTTTCTGGGTGCCTACGGCTCAGAGAATATGGCCGGCGGGCGGGCCCCAAACTTTGGGGCGGTACTGGCGGTCCAGTTCAGTTTCTAGACGCACTTGAATCGTAAAAGGCGCCTTTGGGCGCCCTGTTTCAACTTCGACCTCGGAAGGATTTGGTGGAGCCAAGGGGGATCGAACCCCTGACCTCTTGCATGCCATGCAAGCGCTCTCCCAGCTGAGCTATGGCCCCATCTCTGGTCAGACGTTTCCGTCTGCGTGCCGCTCTCTAAGCGGCGACCGGGGCGAGTTCAAGAAGAAAAACACGCCCCGGGGAAAGAAATCAGTCGTCGTCTGCGGCGACATCGCCGAGGTCGTCAAAGGAGACGTTGTCGTCGTCTTCGTCCTCGTCGAGAACATCGTCACCCAGATCGACATCGTCTTCCTCATCATCGTCGAGGATCAGATCGTCGTCGTCTTCCATAGACTTGAGCTTCTTGGTCTGAGCGTCCTCGGCGTCAGCCACCATCGTGCGGGTCTTGCCCTGTTCGAAGGTGACGATTTCGCCCGTGTAGGGGCTGACGATCGGGTTGGCGTTCAGGTCGTAAAAGCGTTTGCCGGTGGTCGGGCAAAGGCGTTTGGTACCCCATTCTTCCTTGGGCATGGCTGTCCCTTCAAATTCTGGTCGTGCACTTGCAGCGGATCGCCGCCACCTGCCATAAGCTGACCGAGGTGTCAAAGGCTTTGACACGGGTTTCTGGCGAGATGCTGCATATGGGACGATGTGTGCTGGAAGGCAACCCCCCGATCGCTGTTGCGCTCAAGCGTTCGGCGCGCGCCCGGCGTTTGTCGCTGCGCATTTCGCGGCTGGATGGGCGGGTCACATTGACGATTCCCGCTGGCGTGGCCGAGCGCGAGGGGGTGGCCTTCCTGCGCGAGCGGGAAGGGTGGCTCAGGGGCCACCTCGGCCAGGTGGGCGAGATGAGGCAGGTAAGGGTCGGAGAGGTGATTCCGTTTGAAGGACGGCTCCTTCGGCTTGAGGCGGGGCAGGTCCGACGCACTTCGATCTCGGAGGATGTGCTGTCGGTTCCGGGTCTGGCTCATCAGGCGCCTGCACGGGCGCTGGCTTTTCTCAAGTCGAAGGCGCGGGATCGGCTGGCAGAGGCGTCCGACCGCTATGCAGCCGAGATTGGCAAAAGCTATGGCAAGCTGAGCTTGCGGGATACGCGATCGCGCTGGGGCTCATGCACGTCTCAGGGCGGGCTTATGTATTCCTGGCGGCTGATCATGGCGCCGCCGGAGGTGCTCGGCTATGTCGCGGCCCACGAGGTCGCGCATTTGCAAGAGATGCACCATGGGCCCGAGTTCTGGGCTTTGGTGGCGCGGCTATGTCCTGACTATGCAATCCATCGCCGCTGGCTCCGGTCCGAGGGCGATTCCCTGCACCGGATCCGATTCGTCGATTGACCGGCGTCGATTTTGTGATCACAAAAGCTCATGCTTCCGTCGACGCGCCCCACCGATCCTAACAACGCGGCCCATGAGAGGGTCTATCGCAGCCTTCGCGCGCGGATCATGCATGGCGAGATCGAGCCGGGGCGGGCGCTGACTTTGCGAGGCATCGGCAAGGAGTTCGATGTCTCGATGACCCCGGCGCGCGAGGCGGCGAGGCGGCTTGCAGCCGAGGGTGCCCTGACGATGAGTTCGTCGGGGCGGATATCCACGCCCGAGCTGTCGAACGAACGGATCGAGGAACTCGCGACGCTGCGGGCGCTTCTGGAGCCGGAGCTGGCGAGCCGGGCGCTGCCGCGGGCGCATTTTGCCCTGATCGAACGGCTTGAGACGATCAATCAGGGCGTCAGCCAGATGGTCGCGCGGCATGATGCGATCGGATATATCCGCATGAACCTCGAGTTTCATCGCACGCTCTATCTGCGGGCGCAGGCGCCGGCGATGCTGGCGATGACCGAGACGGTCTGGCTGCAGCTTGGGCCGACCATGCGGGCGCTTTACGGGCGGCTCAATCGCAAGGATCCGCCCTATCACCACAAGCTTATCCTTGCCGCTTTGAAGGCGGGGGATGAGCCGGGATTGCGGCTGGCGGTCAGGACCGATGTTTCGCAGGGCCTTCGGATGCTGAAGGGGTAGGGGGCGCTGCCCCCTCGGCCCTTGCGGGCCTCACCCCCGGAGTATTTTCAGCCAAAAGAAGGGCTTAGCTGTGGATCGGCCCATCGCCGCAGGCCATGGCGGCCTCGCGCACCGCCTCGGAGAAGGTCGGGTGGGCGTGGCAGGTGCGGGCGATGTCTTCGGCGGCGGCGCCGAACTCCATGGCGACGCAGATTTCGTGGATGAGGTCGCCGGCGGCGGGGCCGATGATGTGGCAGCCGAGGACACGGTCGGTGGTGGCGTCGGCGAGGATTTTCACGAAACCGTCGCCCGCGAAGACGGCCTTGGCGCGGCCGTTGCCCATGAAGGAGAACTTGCCGGCCTTATAGGCGCGGCCTTCTTCCTTGAGCTGTTCTTCGGTGGCGCCCACTGAGGCAACCTCGGGGTGGGTGTAGATCACGCCGGGGATAACCCCATAATTTACATGGCCTTTCTGGCCTGCGAGGATCTCGGCCAGGGCCACGCCTTCATCCTCGGCCTTATGGGCGAGCATCGGGCCGGGGGTGGCGTCGCCGATGGCGTAGAGGCCGGGAATATTGGTGGCGTAGTGGTTCGTGGCGATCTGGCCGCGACCCGTCATCTCGACGCCGAGGGCCTCCAGGCCGAGGCCCGCCGTGAAAGGGCGGCGGCCGGTAGCGACGAGGACGACCTCGGCCTCCAGCGCCTCTTCCTTGTCGTTCTTGCGCAGTTTGTACAAAACTTTGTTGCCGGTTTTCGCGGTTTGTACAGATTGCACCGCGGCGCCCATGACGAATTTGAGCCCCTGTTTCTTGAGCATCCGCTGGAAGGTTTTCTGCACCTCGCCGTCCATGCCGGGGGTGATGGCGTCGAGGTATTCGATCACGGTCACCTCTGCGCCGAGGCGGCTGTAGACCGAGCCAAGCTCGAGGCCGATGACGCCCGCGCCGATCACGGCGACAGACTTGGGGATGGTGGGGAGCGAGAGGGCGCCGGTCGAGGTGACCACCGTCTTCTCGTCGATCTCGATGCCCGGAAGGGCCGAGGGCTCCGACCCGGTGGCGATGACGATCTTCTTGGCGTCATAGGTGGTGTCGCCCACCTTGACCTGACCGGGGGCGGGGATCGAGGCCCAGCCTTTGATCCAATCGACCTTGTTCTTCTTGAAGAGGAACTCGATGCCCTTGGTATTGCCGTCGATCACATCCTGTTTGTAGGCCTGCATCTGCGCCCAATCGACTTCAGGCGCGGCGGCCTTGAGGCCCATGGCCGCGAAATTGTGCTGGGCTTCGTGCAGCGAGTGGGTCGCATGAAGGAGCGCCTTGGAAGGGATGCAGCCCACGTTGAGGCAGGTGCCGCCCAAGGCCTCGCGGCCCTCGACCACGGCGGTTTTCAGGCCGAGCTGGGCGCAGCGGATGGCGCAGACATAGCCGCCGGGGCCGGCGCCAATGATGATCACGTCATAGCTGGGCATGTTGCGGGTCCTTTCGAGGGGAAATCAGAAGGCAAGGGCGGAGCCGAGCATCGCCATCGTTGCCAGAAAGCCGACAAACCAGATGATCGAGCGCCAGGGCGAAAGGCCAAAGAAATAGGCCGGGACATAGAGGATGCGCGCGCCGAGGTAGACCCAGGCACAAGCGGCGGAAAAGCCGGTGGCGCGGTCGGAGAGGGTGACGACGACGACCGCGAGGGTGAAGAGGATGAGGCCTTCGAAATGGTTGGTGAAAGCTCGGTAAAGGCGGCCGGCGCGCACGCCGAGCAGTTCCGCCAATGGTCGGCCCAGGCGATGAACATCGCGGGCCGACATTGTCTTGCCGGGGCCGAGATCGAGGTTAGCCGAGACAGACATCAGAACGTATTGGACGCCCTGAAGAAGGCCGGCATAGGCGAGGACTTGAAGCTCGGGTGTCATGGCGGCCTCCTGTTTGGCGCTACAGATCCATCAGCAACCGGCGCGGATCTTCGAGCGCCTCTTTGACGCGCACAAGGAACGTTACCGCGCCTTTGCCGTCGACAACGCGGTGATCGTAGCTGAGGGCAAGATACATCATCGGCCGGATGACGATCTGGCCATCGACCACCACCGGACGATCCTGGATCTTGTGCATCCCGAGGATCCCCGACTGCGGCGGGTTGAGGATCGGCGAGGACATGAGCGAGCCGTAGACGCCGCCGTTGGAGATGGTGAAGGTGCCGCCCTGCATATCGGCCATCGAGAGCTTGCCATCACGGGCCTTGACGCCAAGCGCGGCGATTTCCTTCTCGATCTCGGCAAAGCTTTTCTGGTCGGCGTCGCGCACGACCGGGACGACAAGGCCCGTGGGCGTGCCGACGGCGACGCCCATATGGACGAAATTCTTGTAGACCACATCGGTGCCGTCGATTTCGGCGTTCACATCGGGGACTTCTTTCAGCGCGTGGCAGCAGGCCTTGGTGAAGAAGGACATGAAGCCAAGTTTGACGCCGTGCTTCTTCTCGAACTGGTCTTTGTAGGCGTTGCGCAGGTCCATCACGCCCGACATATCGACCTCGTTATAGGTCGTGAGCATGGCGGCGGTGTTTTGCGCCTCTTTCAGGCGGCGGGCGATGGTCTGGCGCAGGCGGGTCATCTTGACCCGCTCTTCGCGGCCCGCGTCGCTGGCGGCGACAGGCGCGCGCGGGGCGGCGGGGGCCTCGGCCTTGGGGGCGGAAAGGGCGGCGAGCACGTCTTCCTTCATGATCCGGCCGTCCTTGCCCGAACCGGTGACCTGATCGGCGGAGAGGCCCTTTTCGGCCATCAGCTTCTTGGCGGAGGGGGCATCCTCGACGTCGCGCGCTGCGGCGGGCGCAGGGGCGGGCGCGGGCTCGGCCTTGGCTGCTGGGGCGGCCGGGGTGGCGGCAGCGGTGGCGCCTTCCGAGATCTGGGCGAGAAGGGCTGCAACGCCAACGGTCGTGCCCTCGGCGGCGACGATCTCGGTCAGGACGCCGGCGACGGGCGCGGGAACCTCGACCGTGACCTTGTCGGTCTCGAGCTCGCAAAGCATTTCGTCCACCGCTACGGCATCGCCCGGTTTCTTGAACCAGGTGGCAACGGTAGCCTCGGTGACGCTTTCGCCCAGGGTGGGAACGCGGACTTCGGTGCTCATGTTCAGTTTCCTTCAATCGTCAGCGCGTCGTTCACGAGCGCTTCTTGTTGGGCTTTGTGGATGCTGGCAAGGCCTGTGGCAGGCGAGGCCGAGGCCGCGCGGCCGACATAGACGGGCCGCTTGTGATCGGCGCCGATGCGGGTCAGCACCCATTCGATATTGGGTTCGATAAAGTTCCAGGCGCCCTGGTTCTTGGGCTCTTCCTGACACCAGATCACCTCGGCCCCTTTGAACCGTTCCATTTCCTTCACGAGCGACAGGGCCGGGAAGGGATAGAACTGTTCGATGCGCAGAAGATAGATATCGTCGATGCCGCGGCGGTCGCGCTCTTCCAGAAGGTCGTAATAGACCTTGCCCGAGCACATCACCACGCGCTTGATCTTGTCGTCGGCCACGAGCTTGGTGTCGGAGTGGCCCTTCTGGGCATCGTCCCACAGCACGCGGTGGAAGGACGAGCCGGTGGTGAAATCGCCGATGTCCGAGATCGCCAGCTTGTGCCGCAAGAGCGATTTCGGGGTCATCAGGATAAGCGGTTTGCGATAGCTGCGGTGCAGCTGGCGGCGCAGGATGTGGAAATAGTTCGCGGGCGTGGTGCAATTGGCGACGATCCAGTTGTCGCCGCCGCACATCTGCAGGAACCGCTCGAGGCGGGCCGAGCTGTGCTCGGGGCCCTGGCCCTCGAAGCCGTGCGGCAAAAGGACGACGAGGCCCGACATCCTGAGCCATTTGGATTCGCCCGACGAGATGAACTGGTCGAACATGATCTGGGCGCCGTTGGCGAAATCGCCGAACTGGGCTTCCCAAGCCACAAGCGCGTTGGGCTCGGACAGCGAATAGCCGTATTCGAAGCCGAGCACGGCATATTCCGAGAGCATCGAATCGATGACCTCGTACTGTGCCTGCCCTTCGCGGATGTGGTTGAGCGGATAGTGGCGCGCTTCGGTCTCCTGGTCGATCAGGGCCGAGTGCCGCTGGCTGAAGGTGCCTCGGGTGGCGTCCTGCCCCGAGAGGCGAACCGGATAGCCTTCGAGCATCAGAGAGCCGAACGCCAGCGCTTCGCCGGTGGCCCAATCAAAGCCCGTGCCCGATGCGAACATCTGCGCCTTGGTTTCGAGAAGGCGGTCGATGGTGCGGTGGGTCTTGAAGCCCTCGGGCACCTTGACCAGAGCTTCGCCGATCTCGCGCAGGGTCTTTTCCTTGATCGCGGTTTTGCCGCGCTGGTATTTGCCTTGTTTCTGGCGATCCATATGCGACCAGCGGCCATCCAGCCAGTCGGCCTTGTTGGGCTTGAAGGTGCGGCCAGCCTCAAACTCTTCGTTGAGCTGCGCCTGGAAGGCGGCCTTCATATCCTCGATCTCGCCCTCGGGGATCAGCCCGTCGGCGACGAGGCGCTCGGTATAGAACTGGAGCGTGGTCTTATGCTTCTTGATCCGGTTGTACATGGCCGGATTGGTAAACATCGGCTCGTCGCCCTCGTTATGGCCGAAGCGGCGATAACAGAACACGTCGATCACCACGTCCTTGTGGAATTTCTGGCGGAATTCGGTGGCGACGCGGGCGGCGTGCACGACGGCCTCGGGATCGTCGCCGTTTACATGGAAGATCGGCGCTTCGACCATGAGCGCGATGTCGGTCGGGTAGGGCGACGAGCGCGAATTGTGGGGCGCGGTGGTAAAGCCGATCTGGTTGTTGACGATGATATGCATCGTGCCGCCGGTCTTGTGGCCAACAAGGCCCGACAGGCCAAAGCCTTCGGCGACAACGCCCTGGCCCGCGAAGGCCGCATCACCATGAAGGAGGATAGGCAGGACGCTGCTACGAGTAGTATCTCCGCGCTGCGCCTGCTTGGCGCGGACCTTGCCGAGAACCACGGGGTTCACCGCCTCGAGGTGCGAGGGGTTGGCGGTGAGCGACAGGTGCACCTTGTTGCCGTCAAACTCGCGGTCGGACGAGGCGCCGAGGTGGTATTTCACATCGCCCGAGCCGTCCACGTCTTCGGGCTTGAAGCTGCCGCCCTGAAATTCGTTGAAAATCGCGCGATAGGGCTTGGCCATCACATTGGCAAGGACCGACAGGCGGCCGCGGTGCGGCATACCGATGACAATCTCCTCGACCCCAAGCGCGCCGCCGCGCTTGATGATCTGTTCCATTGCCGGAATGAGCGCCTCGCCGCCATCAAGGCCGAAACGCTTGGTGCCCATGTATTTGACGTGGAGGAATTTCTCGAAGCCCTCGGCCTCGACCAGTTTGTTCAGGATCGCCTTCCGGCCCATCTTGGTGAAGTGAATTTCCTTGCCATAGCCTTCGATCCGCTCCTTGAGCCAACCGGCCTGCTCGGGGTCGGAGATATGCATATACTGCAGCGCGAAGGTGCCGCAGTAGGTCCGCGACACGAGGTCGACGATCTGGCGCATCGAGGCGATCTCGAGGCCGAGGACGTTGTCGATGAAGATCGGGCGGTCCATGTCGGCTTCGGTGAAGCCATAGCTTTTGGGATCAAGCTCGGGATGAGGGGTCTTGTCGCGCATCCCCAAGGGATCGAGATCGGCGATCAGATGGCCACGGATCCGGTAGGCGCGGATGATCATCAGGGCGCGGATCGAATCCATGACTGCCTGACGCACCTGTGCGTCGCTCATCTGGACGCCCTTTTCGGCGGCCTTGGCGGCGATCTTTTCGCCCGCTTTCTTTGGGTCGGCAGGCCACTGGCCATCGAGCGCCGAGATCAGCTCGCCCCCCGCCTGCGGCGGCCAGTCGGCGCGTGCCCAAGAGGGGCCGATCGCCTCTGCCCGCGCCTCGGCCGCCGTGTCGCCCAAGGACTGGAAGAAGGCGCGCCAGCTTTCATCCACGCTGCCGGGATTATCGGCATAGCGGGCGTGAAGCTGCTCGACATAGTCGGCGTTCGCGCCTTGCAGGAAAGAGGAGGCGTGGAAGATATCGTTGGGGCTTTGCTCGGTCATGGCGACACCTGCGATAGAGAAATGCGCCCCGTTTCCGGGGCGCTTGGAACGTTACTTGCCGATCGCCTTCATCACCGCCTCGCCCAAGTGTGCGGGGCTTTCGGCGACGACGATGCCGGCGGATTTCATGGCTTCGATCTTGCTCTCAGCGTCGCCCTTGCCGCCCGAGACAATGGCGCCGGCGTGGCCCATGCGGCGGCCCGGAGGGGCGGTGCGGCCGGCGATGAAACCGGCGGTGGGCTTCCAGCGGCCCTTCTTGCGCTGGGCGGCGAGGAATTCGGCGGCCTCTTCTTCGGCCGATCCGCCAATCTCGCCGATCATGATGATCGACTGGGTTTCTGGATCGTCGAGGAACATGTCGAGCACGTCGATATGCTCGGTCCCCTTGATCGGGTCGCCGCCGATGCCGACAGCGGTCGATTGGCCAAGGCCGAGATCGGAGGTCTGCTTGACCGCCTCATAGGTGAGCGTGCCCGAACGCGAGACAACGCCGACCGAGCCGCGTTTGTGGATATGGCCGGGCATGATGCCGATCTTGCAGGCATCGGGGGTGATGACGCCGGGGCAGTTGGGGCCGATCAGGCGCGATTTCGAGTCCATCAGCGCGCGCTTGACCTTCATCATGTCGAGCACCGGGATGCCCTCGGTGATGCAGACGATCAGCTCCATCTCGGCGTCGATCGCCTCGAGGATCGAATCCGCTGCAAAGGGCGGCGGGACGTAGATGACGGAGGCATTGGCACCGGTCTTGGCGCGGGCCTCGTGGACCGAGTTGAAGACCGGCAGGCCCAGATGATCCTGCCCGCCTTTGCCGGGGGTCACGCCGCCGACCATCTTGGTGCCATAGGCGATGGCCTGTTCGGAATGGAACGTGCCCTGCGAGCCGGTGAAGCCCTGACAGATCAGCTTGGTGTTTTCGTTGACGAGAATGGCCATGGTCTTATCCCTTCACCGCTTTGACGATCTTCTGGGCCGCGTCGGCGAGGTTGTCGGCGGCGATGACGTTCAGGCCGGAGCCGGCGATGATCTCCTTGCCTTTCTCGACGTTGGTGCCCTCGAGGCGGACGACGAGCGGCACCTGAAGGCCCACCTCTTTCACCGCCGCGATCACGCCGTCGGCGATCACGTCGCAGCGCATGATGCCGCCGAAGATATTGACGAGGATGCCCTTCACGTTGGGATCCGAGGTGATGATCTTGAACGCCTCGGTGACCTTTTCCTTGGTCGCACCGCCGCCCACGTCGAGGAAGTTGGCAGGCTCGGCGCCATAGAGCTTGATGATGTCCATCGTCGCCATGGCAAGGCCCGCGCCGTTGACCATGCAGCCGATCTCGCCATCGAGCGCGATGTAGTTGAGATCGAACTTGGAAGCGGCAAGCTCTTTCGGATCTTCCTCGGTCTCGTCGCGCAGGGCGGCGATATCGGAGTGGCGATAGAGGGCGTTGCCGTCAAAACCCATCTTGGCGTCGAGGCATTTGAGATCGCCCTTGTCGGTGACGATCAGGGGATTGATCTCGAGCATCTCCATGTCTTTGTCGACAAAGAGCTTGTAGAGTGTGCCCATCAGCTGAACGCATTGCTTGATCTGCGCGCCCTCGAGGCCGAGGCCAAAGGCGATGCGGCGGCCGTGGAACTGCTGATATCCGGTGGCCGGATCGACCGAGAACGACAGGATCTTTTCGGGGGTGCTTTCGGCGACCTCTTCGATATCCATGCCGCCTTCGGTCGAGGCGACGAAAGAGATGCGGCTGGTGGCGCGATCGACGAGGAGGGCGAGGTAAAGCTCGCGCGAGATGCCCGAGCCGTCTTCGATATAGATGCGGTTGACCGTCTTGCCCGCCGGGCCGGTTTGTTTGGTCACAAGCGTGCGGCCAAGCATCTTCTTGGCCTCTTGCGCGGCCTCTTCAACCGATTTGGCAAGGCGCACGCCGCCCTTTTCGCCAGCGTCGGCCTCTTTGAAGCTGCCCTTGCCGCGGCCGCCTGCGTGGATCTGGGCCTTCACGACCCAAAGCGGGCCGTCAAGTTCGCCCGCGGCGGTCTTGGCTTCTTCGGCTTTCAGAACGGCGCGGCCATCGCTGACCGGCGCGCCGTAGGAGCGCAGCAGCGCCTTGGCCTGATATTCGTGGATATTCATTGCATCCCTCGCAATTGGCTGGGTTCATGCCGTCTAAGCACAGGTTTACTGGGGTAAGAACGTTTATTTTGCGTGACCTGCGGAAAATCCGACATTTGTGATCACAGGTGAAAAAAGTGTGATCACAAAATGGGAAGTGTGACCGCCAACATATTTTCGTCAGTGAATCGGGCGGTTTGGACGGGGTCAGTCCTTTGGACGGGCAATGCAAAGAACCTGCCCGCGCGGCAGGCGATCGGAGCGGACCTCGAAGGAAAAGCCCGCTTCATGGGCCAGCCGGGTGACATCGGCTTCTCGGAAATGGAAGGGGGTCCGGTCGGGGTGGGTCACGACGCCGTCTTTCTGGCGGTGGCTTTGGGCAAAGCCATCTGCGGGGGCGAGAAAGACGGTGAAAAGGAGCATCCGCAGATGCGGCAGGCGCTTGTGGGCTGAATGCAGCGCAGCCGCGAGCGAGGCAAGCGGGAGGTGGGTGAAAACGGCGAAGGCAAGCGCCACGTCGATATCTTCGGGGATGCCGGGGAAGGCGAAATCGGCATCTTCGATCAGGCGGGCGGGATCGAGGCGGGGCTTGTCGGCAAGCTCCAACTCATAGCCGCGCAGCATCAGATCGCGGGAGGCATCGGTCGCCCAGTAGTTGCCCGCCTCGAGCCACGGCACCAAGCGGCATCCGAGCCGGAGCGAGCCAGCCCCGATATCGAGGAAACGGTCGGAGGGCCTGACGCCAACCTCTTCAAGCATCCGCATCTGGATGCGGCCTGTTTCATCCCATCGGCCGCCAACGATATCTCGGTGGCGGCCCTTGGCGAGGGCATCCTCGTAAAATCCGAGTTTGAGATAGGGCGAGATCGCCATGCGGCCCGCCCTCTCTTTTTAGCGGCCGATGCGATCGACGATCGCCAGCATCAGATCGGTGGCCTTGGCCATGTCCTGCACCGAAATCCACTCGCGCGGCCCGTGGATCGCCTGCATACCGGTGAAAAGGTTGGGGCAGGGCACGCCCATCTCGGTCAGGCGCGAGCCGTCGGTGCCGCCACGGATCGGGATCGAAATCGCCGCAAGGCCGATATCCTTGGCCGCATCGGTGGCGAGGGTGACGGGCGTCATGTCTTTCTCGAGCCAGTAGCGCATGTTGCGATATTGGGGCCGGATCGTGCAGGTGATCTGGGCGCGCGGTTCGCTGGCCTGAACGGCGGCGCAGACCTGTTGGACCAGCTTGCCCTTGGCCTCGAGGCCGTCCATCTCGAAATCGCGCAGGATGAACTTGATCCGCATCTCCGACGAGCCGCCGGTCATGTCGGTGGCGTGGACAAAGCCCTCTTTGCCCTCGGTGGTTTCCGGGGTCATGGTCGCTTGCGGTAGGGTGGCGATGATCTTGGAGGCAAGGTGGATGGCGTTGACCATCTTGCCGGTGGCATAGCCCGGGTGGATCGAAACGCCCTTGACGTGCACCACGGCTTCATCGGCCGAGAAGGTCTCGAACTCGATCTCGCCCACTTTGCCGCCGTCGAATGTATAGGCGAAGTCGGCGCCGAGATCTTTGGGTAGGCGTTTATCAACGCCACGGCCAATTTCCTCGTCGGGGGTAAAGGCCACGCGCAGGGTGGGGCGCTTGATCTCGGGGTTGGCGAGAAGGTGCTTGGCGGCGGTCATCACGATGGCAACGCCGGCCTTGTCGTCGGCACCCAAAAGGGTGGTGCCGGAGGCGGTGATGATATCGTGGCCGATTTTCTCGTTGAGATAGGGGAAATCGGCGGGATCGAGCGTCAGCTCGGGATCGTCGGGATAGGTGATGACGCCGCCGTTATAGCCCTTGATCACCCGCGGTTTGACGCCCACGGCGTTGAATTGCGGCGCGGTGTCGACATGGGCGAGGAAACCAACGGTCGGCCCTTCGATGTTGCCGGGGATGGTGGCGATGACGGTGCCATAATCGGTGAGAGCCACATCCTCGGCGCCGATGGCCTCGAGCTCGGCCTGCAAGACCTTCTGCATATTCAGCTGGATCGCGGTCGAGGGCGAGGAGGGGCTGTCGGGATCAGACTGGCTGTCGATCGAGGCGTAGCGGCAGAGGCGCTCTTCAAGCTCGGCGAGGAAATCGGACATCTTGGCTCTCCTTTTCGTTGGCGAGATGAAAGGGAGCGGGAGGGCGGGAAGTCAAGCCGCAGGCCCAAAAGAAAAGCGCGCCCGGAGGCGCGCTGATCTGGTTCTTGTTCCGTCAGGCTCAGGCGAGCGAGGGGTCGATGGCTTTGCAGGCCTCGATCAGGCCCTTCACCGCGGCGACCGACTTGTCGAAGCCGGCTTGCTCTTCGGCGGAGAGCTTGATGTTGGCGATCTTCTCGACGCCGCCGGCGCCGATCACGGTCGGAACGCCAACATACATGCCCTTCACGCCCAGCTCGCCATCGCAATAGGCGGCGCAGGGCAGGACGCGTTTCTGATCCTTGAGGAAGGCTTCGGCCATTTCGATCGCCGAGGTGGCGGGGGCATAGAAGGCCGAGCCGGTTTTCAGAAGGCCGACGATCTCGGCGCCGCCGTCACGGGTGCGCTGAACGATGGCGTCAAGCTTTTCCTGCGTGGTCCAGCCCATCGCCACGAGATCGGGCAGCGGGATGCCGCCAACGGTCGAATAGCGGACCGAGGGAACCATCGTGTCGCCGTGGCCTCCGAGAACGAAGGCGGTCACGTCGCGCATGGAGACGCCGAACTCGAGGCTGAGGAAATGGCGGAAGCGGGCCGAATCGAGCACGCCGGCCATACCGACGACCTTGTTGTGCGGCAGGCCCGAAAACTCGCGCAGCGCCCAGACCATCGCATCGAGCGGGTTGGTGATGCAGATGACAAAGGCGTTGGGGGCGTGGGCCTTGATGCCTTCACCGACCGATTTCATGACCTTGAGGTTAATGCCCAGAAGGTCGTCGCGGCTCATGCCGGGCTTGCGCGGAACGCCTGCGGTGACGATGCAAACGTCAGCGCCTGCAATGCCTTCGTAGGTGTTGGTGCCCGAGAAGGCGCCGTCAAAGCCCTCGGCAGGGCCGCTTTCGGCGATGTCGAGCGCCTTGCCCTGCGGGATGCCTTCGGCGATGTCGAAAAGAACGACGTCACCGAGTTCCTTGATGGCTGCGAGGTGGGCGAGCGTGCCGCCGATCTGTCCGGCGCCGATGAGCGCGATCTTGGGTCTGGCCATGATTTCCGTCCTTGGGATGGGTTTGCGGTCGCGCATTTGGTTAGTCTCTTGTGCCGCCTCGCGCAAGTCCGCTGCGCTGCGGCATGGCGGGATCGCTTGCTGTTATCGCTCACAGAGGGTTAAAGCTGGTCTAACGCCCGGCGAGGCCTGCGGCGAGGCGCAGGGAGGTCGGATGCAGGGCGAGACTTTCTGGATATTGGCGGTGATCTCGTCGATCTGCGTCGGGATGGGCAAGGGCGGCTTGCCGGTGATCGGGATGCTGGCGGTGCCGGTTCTGGCGCTGGTGATTTCGCCCATTGCGGCGGCGGGGATGCTGCTTCCGGTCTATGTCCTGTCGGACATGATCGGGCTCTATAACTATCGCCGCGATTTCGACCGCGAGGTTCTGACCATCATGATGACGGGCATGACCGTTGGTGTCGGCCTCGGTTGGGCGACAGCGCAGATCGTCAGCGAAGACCTCGTGACCCTGATCGTCGGTCTGATGGGCGCGGTCTTCGCACTCAACCTGATTTTGCGGCACAAAGAGGACCGCCCCGCCAAAAAGGCGCGCTGGCCCGGCGGGATGTTCTGGGGGACGGTGACCGGGTTTACGAGCTTTGTCAGCCACTCGGGCGGGCCGCCGTTTCAGGTCTGGGTTCTGCCGCTGAAACTGTCGAAATCGGTGTTTGTCGGCACCTCGATCATCGCTTTTTCCTATGTGAACGCGATCAAGCTGGTGCCCTATTATTTCCTTGGGCAGCTCAATCCCGACAACCTCAGGATCGCGGCGATCCTGATGGTCCCGGCGGGGCTTGCGGTGATTGGCGGGGTGCGGCTGGTGCGGATCATTCCCGATCAGGTGTTCTTCAAGATCGTCACATGGGCGCTTTTGCTGGTGTCGCTCAAGCTCATCTGGGATGGCGCGGCAGGGTGATGCTGCATCGCAGCGAAAAACGGGTTGAAGGAATCTGAGAAATCTGGCCTTTTCTACGCAATAAAATTGCGAGGAAGAATCAATGACCGTCCGCCCGTTCCGCTCGGCCCTGTATATTCCCGGCTCGAAAGAGCGGGCACTCGACAAGGCGCGGAGCCTTCCTGTCGATGCGATCCTGTTCGATCTCGAAGACGCGGTGGCCCCTGATGAAAAGGCCAATGCCCGCGTCACTCTGGCGGCGGCGCTGACCGGGGGCGGCTATGGCGAGCGCTACAAGATCGTGCGGATGAACGGACTAGAGACCGAATGGGGCGCCGACGATGCGGCGGCGATCGCCGAGATGGATTGCCATGCGGTTCTTGTGCCCAAGGTCAATTCCGCGGCGGATATCGATGCGGTGGTCGAGCGGATGCCGGGCAAGCCGGTCTGGGCGATGATGGAAACGCCGCTTGCGGTGATCAACGCCGCCGGGATCGCGGCGCATCCGGCGGTGGAGGGCTTTGTCCTTGGCACCAACGACCTCGCCAAAGACCTTGGCACCCGCAAGGCGCCGCGACGCGAGCCGCTGCTTTATGCGCTTCAAGCCTGCCTGATGGCGGCGCGGGCGCATGGGGTGATTGCGCTTGATGGCGTTTATAACGCCTTCAAGGACGACGAGGGGCTGGCCGGGGAATGCGAACAGGGCCGCGACATGGGCTATGACGGCAAGACGCTGATCCATCCCGCGCAGATCGAGATCACCAACCGCATTTTCGCCCCGACCGAAGCCGAGATCGACCTCGCCCGCCGCCAGATCGCGGCCTTTGACGAGGCGATTGCCAAGGGGCAGGCCGTGGCCGTGGTCGATGGCAAGATCGTCGAGAACTTGCATATCGTCACCGCCCGCGCGACCTTGGCGAAAGCGGAGGCGATTGCCGCATTGGAGGGTTGAAGATGATTAGGTTGCTTGTTGGTCTGGCGCTTTGGTTTGGCTCGCATCTGTTCAAACGGCTCGCGCCCGAGAGGCGGTCGCAGATGTCGGATCAGGGGGCCAAGGGGCTTGTCGCGCTGGCGAGCCTTGGTAGTATCGCGCTGATGGTGATCGGTTATCGTGGGTGGGATGCGCCTGAGCTTTGGTCGCCGCCCGAGTTCCTGACCTCGGTCAACAACCTCTTCATGCTTCTCGCAGTTTATCTCTTTGTGGCGAGTTCCACGAAGCCGGCCCTTGCCCGGATGATCCGCCACCCGATGCTGGGCGGCGTGAAGGTCTGGGCCTTCGCGCATTTGCTGGTAAATGGCGATCTGGCCTCGATCGTTCTTTTCGGCGGGCTCATGCTGTGGTCGGTCGCCTCGATGCTTCTCATCAACCGCGCCGAGCCCGACTGGCAGCGCCCCGGCCCCTCGAGCGCGGCCAATGAGGCCAAGACGCTGGTTCTGACGGCGGTGATCGTCGGGGTGATCGGATATGTTCATAATTGGCTGGGATACTGGCCCTTCGGATAACAGGCGCAGCGCATGACCAAGACCAACCCGGGCCGCTTCTTCGAGGATTACGCCGTCGGCCAGACGATCCGCCACGCCGTTCCGCGCACGATATCCGGCGGCGAGCGGGCGCTCTATCACGCGCTTTATCCCGCGCGGCACGCGTTGCATTCGTCGGATGCCTTTGCCCAAAGCTGCGGCCTGCCTGCCGCGCCGATGGATGATCTCTTGGCCTTCCATGTGGTCTTTGGAAAAACCGTGCCGGATGTGTCGCTCAATGCCGTGGCCAATCTCGGCTATGCCGAGGGGCGCTGGCTCGCGCCGGTTTGGGCGGGGGATACGCTGACCTCGACGTCCGAGGTGATCGGGATCAAGGAGAACTCGAACGGCAAATCGGGCGTTGTCTGGGTCCGCACCACGGGGCGCAACCAGCGGGGCGAGGCTGTGCTGAGCTATGTGCGCTGGGTCATGGTCCGCAAGCGCGGCAGCGGGGCGGCGCCCGAGGCGGTGATCCCCGAGCTTTCGGGGGCGGTCGCGGCAGCGGATCTGGTCGTGCCAACGGGCCTCGATTTCACCGGCTACGATTTCGAGTTGGCGGGCGAGCCGCATCGCTGGGGCGATTATGCGGTGGGTGAGGTGATCGACCATGTGGATGGCGTGACCATCGAGGAGGCCGAGCATATGCTCGCCACCCGCCTGTGGCAGAACACCGCCAAGGTTCATTTCGACGCGACCAACCGCGAGGACGGCAAGCGGCTGATCTATGGGGGGCATGTGATCTCGTTGGCGCGGGCCCTGTCGTTCAACGGCCTTGCCAACGCGCAGATGATCGTGGGCCTCAACGCTGGCGCGCACGCCAACCCCTGTTTCGCGGGCGATACGGTGCGCGCCTGGAGCGAGGTTCTCGACAAGGCCGAGACAGGCGCGCCCGGTGTGGGGGCGATCCGCCTGCGGCTTGTGGCGAGCAAGGGAGAGGCTGGCAATGTGCGCGGGGATGATGGAAAGTATCTTCCAGAGGTTCTTCTCGACCTCGATTATTGGGCGTTGATACCGCTCTAGAAATTTGTGATCACAGTTTCCACAGCTGTGATCACAACCTGCGATTTTATCGCTACCCTGCGCGCAAAAGCGTAAAATTCGCGCGTGTTGGGTGGTGACTTGGGCAAGCCGGTTGCCCTATACGAAGGTAGAACGGGGCATAGTGCATACAATTGTATGCCGCCCCAAGCGTAAGAGGTGAGACGCAATGTCCGAAGCCAAACGGGTCGAACGCCCGCTGTCGCCACATCTTCAGATCTATCGCTGGCACATCCCGATGCTGACCTCGATCCTGACCCGCGTGACGGGCCATGCCTTGGTGGCAGGCGTCCTGCTGGCTGTGGCGTGGCTCCTGTCGGCGACGATCTCGGACGAGGCTTTCGAGACGATGAACGGCATCGTCACCTGCTGGTTCGGGGATCTGGTTTTCACCGGCACGGCTTGGGCGGTTTGGTATCACCTGCTCGCCGGCCTGCGGCACCTCTACTACGACGCCGGCAAGGGCCTTGATATCCCGACTGCCGAAAAGCTCGGCTGGGGTGTCATCATCGGATCGGTCGTGATGACCGTTCTGACCATTCTTGTCGTGTGAGGAGGGGCCGATGCGCTATCTGACCGACCGTAAACGGGCCGAGGGCCGCGGCGCTTCGGGGCGCGGCACCGAGCATCACTGGTATATGCAGGCAAGCGCCGTTGTGCTGGCCTTCATGGTGCCGTGGTTCATGTATTTCTTCGGCGTCGCGCTCGGTTCGAGCCGCGAAACCGTTCTCGAGATCTTTGCCAATCCCTTCATCGCGATCCTCTCGGCGCTCGTCCTCACCGTGGGGATGCGCCATTTCGCCAAGGGATCGCAGATCATGATTGAAGATTACTGGCGCGGCACGACCCGCAAGATCGCGATCATCGCGGTCTTTTCGCTGTCGTATGTCGTGACCGCCGTGGGCCTGTTCGCGCTCGCCCGGATCGCCCTCTAGAGGAACTGACCAATGGCTGCCTACGAATTTGAGACCCATGAATACGATGTCGTCGTGGTCGGCGCCGGCGGCGCGGGCCTGCGGGCGACACTCGGCATGGCCGAGCAGGGGCTGAGAACGGCCTGTATCTCCAAGGTCTTCCCGACCCGCTCGCATACCGTGGCCGCGCAGGGCGGCATCGCCGCCTCGCTTGGCAATATGGGCCCTGACAGCTGGCAATGGCACCTCTACGATACTGTCAAGGGCTCGGACTGGCTCGGCGATACCGACGCGATGGAATACCTCGCCCGCGAGGCGCCGAAGGCGGTTTATGAGCTTGAGCACTACGGCGTGCCCTTCTCGCGCACCGAGGAAGGCAAGATCTATCAGCGCCCCTTCGGCGGCCACACCACCGAATTTGGCGAAGGCCCGCCGGTGCAGCGCACTTGCGCAGCCGCCGACCGCACCGGCCACGCCATCCTGCACACGCTTTACGGCCAGTCGCTCAAGGAAAAGGCCGAATTTTTCATCGAGTATTTCGCCATTGATCTGATCATGTCGGACGATGGGGTGTGTCAGGGCGTTGTCGCGTGGAAGCTTGACGACGGCACCATGCACGTCTTCAGCGCCAAGACGGTTGTTCTGGCCACCGGCGGCTATGGCCGCGCCTATTTCTCGGCCACATCGGCGCACACCTGCACCGGCGACGGCGGCGGCATGGTGGCGCGCGCGGGCCTGCCTTTACAGGACATGGAGTTCGTCCAGTTCCACCCCACCGGCATCTATGGCTCGGGCTGCCTCATCACCGAAGGCGCGCGCGGCGAGGGCGGCTATCTGACCAATTCCGAAGGCGAGCGCTTCATGGAGCGCTATGCCCCGACCTATAAGGATCTGGCCAGCCGCGATGTCGTGTCGCGCTGCATGACCATCGAGATCCGCGAAGGGCGCGGTGTGGGCCCGAACAAGGACCACATCCATCTGCACCTCAACCACCTGCCCCCCGAGACGCTGGCCGAACGCCTGCCGGGCATCTCGGAATCGGCGCGGATCTTTGCGGGCGTGGACCTGACGAAAGAGCCGATCCCGGTTCTGCCGACGGTGCACTATAACATGGGCGGCATCCCGACGAACTATTGGGGCGAGGCGCTGAACCCGACCAAGAAGAACCCCGACGCCATCGTTCCGGGCCTGATGGCCGTGGGTGAGGCGGGCTGCGCCTCGGTGCACGGGGCCAACCGGCTTGGCTCGAATTCGCTGATCGACCTCGTGGTGTTTGGCCGTGCCGCCGCGATCCGCGCGGGCGAGACGGTCAACCCCAACGAGGCCAACCCGACCCCGAACCGCGCCTCGATCGAGAAATGCCTCGACCGGTTCGACGGGCTGCGCCATGCGAGCGGCTCGGTCGCCACGGCCGAGTTGCGGCTCGAGATGCAGAAGACAATGCAGGCCGATGCCGCCGTCTTCCGCACCGACAAGACGCTGGCCGAGGGTGTGGATAAGATGACCGCCGTGGCTGGGAAGATGGACGACATCAAGGTCACCGACCGGAGCCTTGTCTGGAACAGCGACCTGATGGAGACGTTGGAGCTGACCAACCTCATGCCCAATGCGCTGGCCACGATCGTCTCGGCCGAGGCGCGCAAGGAAAGCCGTGGCGCACACGCGCACGAGGATCATCCGAACCGCGACGACAAGGTCTGGCGCAAGCACAGCATCTCGCATGTCGATGGCAACAAGGTGAAGCTTTCCTATCGCCCCGTTCACCTCGAGCCGCTGACCCGGCATGAGGACGGCGGCATTGATCCCAAGAAGATCGCCCCGAAAGCGAGGGTTTATTGATGCGCCTGGCGCTCGCCTCACTTCTGTTTCTGGCCGCTTGCGGCACGATCACCCCCGAACGGGCGGCGCAGCAGTGCGAGAAGCGGGCGCAGGCGGCGATGGGACCGCAGGGCAACGTCACGGTAGGGGTGAATTCCCAGTCGGGCGGATTTGCCAGCGGCAGCATCAGCTTTTCGAGCGATTATCTCGCCGGCCGTGATCCTTACGAGGTCTATCGGAGCTGCGTCATCGACATGACCGGGCAAGAGCCGTATCGGCCGCCCGTTCTTTACTGAATAGAATAGCAGGCAGGAGCCTCGAGATGGTCCAACTGACGCTTCCCAAGAACAGCCGCATGACGGTTGGCAAGACGTGGCCCAAGCCGGCGGGCGCGACCAATGTGCGCAAATTCCAGATCTATCGCTGGAATCCCGACGATGGGAAGAACCCGCAGGTCGATACCTATTTCGTCGATATGGACACGTGCGGGCCGATGGTTCTCGATGCGCTCATCAAGATCAAGAACGAGATCGACCCGACGCTGACCTTCCGCCGCTCGTGCCGCGAGGGGATTTGCGGCTCTTGCGCGATGAACATCGACGGGCGCAACACGCTCGCCTGTATCTTCGGCATGGACGAGATCAAGGGCGACGTGAAGATCTATCCCCTGCCGCATATGCCGGTGATCAAGGATCTGATCCCCGACCTCACGCATTTTTATGCCCAGCACGCCTCGATCATGCCGTGGCTTGAAACCAAGACCAACCGGCCCGCGAAAGAGTGGCGCCAGTCGATCGAGGATCGCAAGAAGCTCGACGGGCTTTATGAATGCGTCATGTGCGCCTCGTGCAGCACCTCTTGCCCGAGCTATTGGTGGAACGGCGACAAATACCTCGGGCCGGCGGCGCTGCTGCATGCCTATCGCTGGATCATCGACAGCCGCGACGAGGCCACGGGCGAGCGGCTCGATGCGTTGGAAGATCCCTTCAAGCTTTATCGCTGCCACACGATCATGAACTGCGCCAAGACCTGCCCCAAGGGGCTCAACCCCGCCGAGGCCATTTCGCACATCAAGAAGATGATGCTCGAACGCGTGGTCTAGGGCGAACCTACAACGAACAAGATGAGGCCGGCCCTGCGGGGCCGGCTTTTTCATGTGTGTCGGGTGAAGCCGGCAACCAAAGAGGGCCGGATCAACGGAGTGGATTTTCGCTCTGAAATGCCGCACCCTTCCCGAGCCATTCTGAAGGCGCATTAGGAGCGAAGTCATGCCTGTTTCGGTCTTGTTGGTCGGCACCACAAAAGGTGCGTTTGTTCTCAGAAGCGATGATCGCAAGGGTTGGACCGTGAGCGGCCCGCATTGCGGCGGCTGGCCGATCAATCACGTTGTCGGCGATCCCGAAACCGGACGGCTTTACGCCGGAGGCGGCGGTGAGTGGACCGGCGCCGGGATCTGGCGATCCGAGGATGGCGGCGAGAGTTGGGATCTCGCCAAGCTCACAAGCGGCAAGATGGATGACTGGGCGTCGCAGGATCCCGATTTCGCGGCCAAGATCGGCTGGAGCGGGCAAGAGCCGCCATTCGGCAAGGAATTCTCGCAGGTCTGGTCGATGGGTGTCACCAAAGATGGCATCTACGCCGGAACCAAGCCCGCGCAATTGCTGAGAAGCACGGACGGCGGAGTTTCGTGGAACAGGGTCGATGGCCTGACCAACCACCCCTCGGCCGGGAGCTGGTCACCCGGTGCCGCCGGTCTAATTCTACATTCGATCCTCTCGGATCCGGCGGATCCCAAGAAGATGTGGATCGGAATCTCGGCTGCCGGCGTCTTCGCGACGGAAGACGGGGGCGAGACTTGGGAGCGCCGCAACAGGCTTTCCAATACCGAGGCCTGCGGGCATCACGATCACCCCGCCGCGCCGCGGGATGGGGAAACGGGGCACTGTGTGCACAACATCATGCGCGCGCCGGGGGCGGGGGATGTTCTTTACCAACAAAACCACCACGGGGTCTGGCGATCGGCGGATGGCGGGCGCAGTTGGGACGATATCTCGGCGGGGCTGCCGTCGCTGTTCGGGTTTCCGATCCGGGTTCATCCCCGCGACGGGAACACGATCTGGACCATTCCGCTAAACGGTGACAGCCAAGGCCGGTTTCCCCCCGATGCGGCGGCGGCTGTCTGGAAATCGACCGATGCGGGGCAGACATGGAGCGCCAAGCGCAAAGGGCTGCCGCAGGAGAGCTGTTTCTTCACGGTGCTCCGGCAGGCGATGGCGGGGGATACCCATGATCCTGCCGGGATCTATTTCGGGACAAACTCAGGCTCGGTCTTTGCCAGCACCGATGAGGGCGAAAGCTGGCAGGAGATTGCCCGCCATTTGCCCACAGTGCTGGCCGTCGAGGCCTTGGGGTAGGCGGGGGCGCTGCCGCCCCCAGAGCCTTGCCTGAGGCAACCCCTCAGGCGAAGGCCGCCCGCAGTGCGATTTCGACCATGTCTCCGAAGGAGCGTTCGCGATCTTCGCTTGGCAGCGCTTCGTGCGTTTTGAGATGGTCGGAGACCGTCAGAACAGCCAGCGCCCGGCGCTTGTAGCGGGCGGCGAGGATATAGAGCTCGGCCGCCTCCATCTCGACGCCGAGGACGCCGTGGCGCTCCATCTCGGCGGCGAGGTCGGGGCGTTCGTCATAGAAGACATCCGAGGAATAGATGCCGCCCACATGGGTGCGCACGCCAAGATCCTTGGCGGCGGTGGCGGCGGCGGCGAGAAGGCCGTAATCGGCGCAGGGCGCAAAGCTCAGCTCGCGGAAGATGCCGCGCGAGGGGGTCGAGACGGTGCTCGCGGTCATGGCGAGGATCACATCGCGCACCGCCACGTCATCCTGCATCCCGCCGCACGATCCGATGCGGATCAGCGTCTGGGCGCCGTAATCGCGAATGAGCTCGTTGGCATAGATCGACAGCGACGGCATCCCCATGCCCGAGCCCTGAATGGTCACCTTGCGGCCATTCCATGTGCCGGTAAAACCCAGCATACCGCGCACCTGATTGACGCAGACCGCATCTTTGAGAAAGGTCTCGGCGGCCCATTTGGCGCGATAGGGATCGCCGGGCATGAGAACGGTTTCCGCAATGTCGCCGGGTTTGGCACCAATATGAACTGTCATCTGTGTTTTCCTTGAATTCAGAGGCAGCGTGGCTTGCAACGGCCACGCAGGATATCACAGGGTGGTAGCTTGAAGGCCGGTGGGCCTTCAACGGAAAAACGACTGGCGGGATCGATGTGGTGATGAAGCGATTGGGCGCAGGGATAACGGTTCTCATGCTTGGGACGGCCCCGCTCGCGGCACAGGACGCGGCGGAAACGGCGCTGGCGCGCGAGACGCTGGCGGCGCTCCAGACGCTTTCCTTCGCCAAAGAGCGCGAGTTCTGTGGCTTCATCGGCTATGACGCGCAGGGTGTCTTGCGGGCGTCGCGGGCGGTTCAGGGCGATGAAGCGACCTGTCTTGCCGATCTGCCAGAGGATCTGGCTGTCACGGCGTCCTACCACACGCACGGCGGGTTTGATCCAGACTACTTCGGAGAGATCCCGAGCGAGATTGACGTGGAAGGCGATGCCGCACTTTGGATCAATGGCTATGTCTCGACGCCGGGCGGGCGGTTCTGGTTTGTCGATACGCGCGCGATGGAGGTGCGGCTTCTGTGCGGCCTTTCGTGCCTGCCAATGGCGCCGGACTATCGCAAAGGCACAAACGGACCGATCGCGTCGAAGTATTCCTACGACGCGCTCGTTCGCAAATTGCAGGGGCGAAATTAGATCGCCATCGACTCCGGATCGGCCCCGGCAGCCACGGCATCTTTGAACCAGACGGGCTGACGGCCCTTGCCGGTCCAGGTTTGCGAGGCGTCTGCCGGATTCTTGTAGCGCGGCGCGCCGGCTTTCTTGGGCTTTGCCGCCTTCGGCCCGGGCTTGCGGCCGCGCTTCTTTGGTGCGGCTGTTTCGCCGCCGGTGAGCTGCGCGAGGCTGAAACCATGGGCGGCAGCGGCTTTCTCGGCAGCCTTGATGGCCATATCCATTTCTCGCGCCGAGACTTGCTCAAGCGCTTTATCAACATCAGCGCGAAGCTTCTCAAGCTCTTTGCGCGACATACCCTTCAGATTTACTTTCATTTTCTCCCCACTCACTCATTGGTAAATTGCCGCGACATGAATTGAAAGCCACTTAGCTTAATTCGCAGTTAATTTGCCAACTGTTTTTTAGTATAGGAGCTAATTCTATTCGGCGGCGATCCTCTTTGGATCCGCCAGCGCAACGATATCTCCCATGATCCGGTTAAGGTCAAAATCCTTGGGTGTATAGATTTCGGCAACCCCGATCGCCTTCAACGCGGCCGCATCATCGTCAGGAATAATTCCACCGGCCACGACCGGAATATGATCGAGGCCATTCTCTTTCAATTTCGCCATAACCTCGGAAATCAGCGGAATGTGAGAGCCGGAAAGGATAGAGAGACCAATGACATGGGGAGTTTTGTCGCGCGCGGCGGCAATGATCTCATCAGGGGTCAGGCGAATACCGTCATAGGTAATGTCCATTCCGCAATCGCGGGCGCGGGTGGCGATTTGTTCGGCGCCGTTGGAATGGCCATCCAGGCCGGGCTTGGCGACCAGGAAGGAAAGCCGGCGGCCAAGGGCGCGGCTGACAGCGTCGACCTGGCCGCGAATATCCTCAAGGCCTTGGGTCTGGTTCGAGGGATTGCGCGAAACGCCTGTGGGGGCGCGATATTGGCCGAATACCTTGCGAATCTCTTCGGCCCATTCGCCGGTGGTAACGCCAGCCTTGGCGCAGGTGATCGAGGCCTCCATGATATTCGCGCCCGACAGCGCGGCAGCGCGGAGTTTGGCCAATTCTTCCGCCACCTTGGCGGCATCGCGGCCCCCGCGCCACGCCTCGAGGCGGGCGATCTGATCGGCCTCGGACGCGGGATCGACGACCATGATCGACCCATCGCCCGCGGTCAGTGGCGAGGCCTCGCCGCTGGTCCATTTATTCACGCCGACAACGGTTGTCTCGCCCGATTCAATCCGCCCGATCCGCGCGGCGTTCGAGTCTACGAGGCGGCTTTTCATATACTCGATGGCATTCACCGCGCCGCCCATCCCGTCGATCTGGCGCAATTCGGCGCGGGCGCTGTCCTTGAGCGCCCCGACCTTTTTCGTAATTGCGGGATTGCCGTCGAAGAGATCGTCGAATTCGAGAAGATCGGTCTCATAGGCCAGAATTTGCTGCATCCTAAGCGACCATTGCTGATCCCACGGGCGGGGCAGGCCTAGGGCTTCGTTCCAGGCGGGCAATTGCACCGCGCGGGCGCGGGCGTTTTTCGAAAGCGTGACGGCAAGGGTTTCTAGGAGAATACGGTAGACGTTATTCTCGGGTTGCTGTTCGGTCAGGCCAAGAGAATTGACCTGAACACCATAGCGGAAGCGGCGGTATTTCTCGTCTTCAATGCCATAGCGATCGCGGCAGATTTCATCCCACAGTTCGACGAAAGCCCGCATTTTGCAGAGTTCGGTCACGAAACGGATACCGGCATTCACGAAAAAGGATATACGCCCGACCATTTCGGGAAAATTCTCGGCCGGAACTTTCTTTTTCAGATCGTCGAGAACGGCGGTGGCCGTGGCCAGCGCAAAGGCCAATTCCTCTTCCGGCGTCGCCCCTGCCTCTTGCAGGTGGTAGGAGCAGACGTTCATCGGGTTCCATTTGGGTAGATGCGCGCGGGTAAAGGCGGCAACGTCGGTGATCATCCGCAACGACGGCTCGGGCGGGCAGATATAGGTGCCGCGGCTGAGGTATTCCTTGATGATGTCGTTCTGGACGGTGCCCTGCAACTGCGAGATATCCGCGCCCTGCTCTTCGGCTGCGGCGATATAGAGCGCAAGAAGCCATGGGGCGGTGGCGTTGATCGTCATCGAGGTGTTCATCTGCTCGAGTGGGATCTCGTCGAAGAGCGCCCGCATATCGCCGAGGTGACAGACCGGCACGCCGACCTTGCCGACCTCGCCACGCGCGAGACGGTGGTCGCTGTCATAGCCGGTCTGGGTCGGCAGATCGAAGGCTACGGAAAGGCCCGTCTGGCCCTTGGCCAGATTCGCGCGGTAGAGCGTGTTCGAGGCCTTGGCGGTCGAATGGCCCGCATAGGTGCGGAAAAGCCAGGGGCGATCTTTCTGCGGGTGCGACATATTCGGCCTCCTTGTGGTCGGGCGAGTAATTTTATTGCGCGACAGCCTCACTATCGGAAGTTTTCTGGCGGTGTCAATTCGCTGCGTTGCGGCATCGCGGGATTTACCTTGGCCCGGAAGCCTGTCACGGTCTGCCAATGTCGCAGACCATTGAAGTGCCGCTTTGGCTTTTGATCCTGATCCTGCTCTTTGCGGCAGTGACCTTCGCGTCGCATTTCCTTTTCCCCTCGGTCCGCTGGTTTTTCCGCAAACGGGCGGTGCGCGTCATCGCGAGGCTGAACCAGCGGCTGACGCGGCCGATCGAGCCGTTCAAGATTGCCCGCCGCTACGACATGATCCAGCGGCTGATCTATGATCCCGAGGTGGCCAAGGCGATTTCCGAGCAGGCCGCGCTTGACGGTATTCCCGAGAACGTGGCTTTCGAGGATGCCCGCCGCTACGCGCGCGAGATCGTGCCGGGGTTTAGTGCCACGCTCTATTTCACCATCGGAGGGAGGCTTGCGCAGTGGGTCTCGCGGTCGATGTTTCGCATCCGCCTTGGCGCTTTTGATCGCGATCGGCTTGAGGCGCTCGATGCCAATGCGACGGTGGTGTTCATCGTCAACCACCGCTCGAACATGGATTATTTCCTGGTGACCTATCTCATGTCGCGGGCTTCGGCGCTGTCTTTCGCGGTGGGGGAATGGGCGCGGATCTGGCCTTTGTCGGCGATCATCCGGTCGATGGGGGCCTTCTTCATCCGGCGCCGGTCGCGCGGGGTTCTCTATCGCCGCGTCCTTGCCCGCTATGTGCAAATGGCCACCGAGGGCGGTGTAACACAGGTGATATTCCCCGAAGGCGGGCTGACGCTGACCGGCCGCCTCGCGCCGCCCAAGCTTGGGCTTTTGAGCTATATTGTCTCGGATTGGCAACCGGAGAACCGGGACGTGATTTTTGTTCCGGTGGCGGTCAACTATGATCGCGTGCTTGAGGATTTCTACCTTATTGCCGCGCACAAGGCAGGAGTTCGCAAGTTCAAACCGCCGCTGCGCGAGGTCATGTCGATCTTGTTCAAACATATCTGGCAGCGGGTTTCATTCCGGCTACGCAAGTTTGGAACGGCCTCGGTCGGCTTTGGCGAGCCACTTGCCTTGGCCGAGTTCCTGAAGGGCCGCACCGGCGACCAGACGGAAGCGGTCGCCCATGAGTTGATGCGGCGGATCGAGGCGGTGATGCCTGTTCTGCCGGTTCCGCTTGTGGCGAAGGCGCTTTTGGCGGGCGTTGCGACCAAGGCCGAGATCGAAGCCGACGTGGCCGCTAACATCGCCGGCCTTGCTGGCAGGGGTGTTATCCTGCCGCGCCGGGATGCGACCAAGATCACCCAAGACGCGATCGAGATCCTGACCAAACGCAAGCTCATTGTGGAATCAGATGGCGCGATCACACTTGAGCCCGCCTCGGAAGACACGCTGGCCTTCTATGCAGCCTCTATCGCGCATCATTTTGATGCGGACGCAGCGAAAAATGGCTGAAATTCTGCGTTTGCGAAGTAATATAATTACAAAAACGCCCCTGTAGGGGTTGCAAAGTTGCTTCACCATTAATAGCCATAGGGTAACGCGCGATTCTGCGGCGCGGCGAAAACAGGACTTGCCCGATGGAGACACCGATGGCACTCGACCAGACGACAGACACCGAATTGGCCACCGCCCCGAAGAAGGATCTCTACGAGGTGGGCGAGATCCCGCCCCTCGGCCACGTGCCGGAGAAGATGTATGCCTGGGCGATCCGCCGCGAGCGGCATGGCGAGCCCGAGAAGGCGTTTCAGGTCGAGGTGGTCGATTGCCCCAAGCCCGATAGCCACGAGGTCCTCGTCATGGTCATGGCGGCGGGGGTCAACTACAACGGTGTCTGGGCCGGCCTCGGCATCCCGATCAGCCCCTTCGACGTGCATGGCGCACCCTATCATATCGCGGGCTCTGACGCGGCGGGGATCGTCTGGGCGGTGGGCGACAAGGTCAAACGCTGGAAAGTGGGCGACGAGGTTGTCATCCATTGCAACCAAGACGACGGCGACGACGAGGAATGCAATGGCGGCGATCCGATGTTCTCGCCCAGCCAGCGGATCTGGGGCTATGAAACGCCGGACGGCTCGTTCGCCCAGTTCACCTGCGTGCAATCCCAGCAGCTCATGCACCGGCCCAAGCACCTGACCTGGGAAGAGAGCGCCTGCTATACGCTGACGCTGGCCACCGCCTACCGGATGCTGTTCGGCCACAAGCCGCATGAATTGAAGCCCGGCCAGAATGTTCTGGTCTGGGGCGCCTCGGGTGGCCTTGGCTCCTATGCGATCCAGCTCATCAACACGGCGGGCGCCAATGCGATCGGCGTCATCAGCGACGAGAGCAAGCGCGAGTTTGTGATGAGCCTTGGCGCCAAGGGGGTCATCAACCGCAACGATTTCAAATGCTGGGGCCAGATGCCCACGGTCAACACGCCGGAATACAAGGAGTGGTTCAACGAGACCCGCAAATTCGGCAAGGCGATCTGGGAGATCACCGGCAAGGGCAATAACGTCGATATCGTGTTTGAACACCCCGGCGAGGCGACCTTCCCTGTTTCGGTTTTCGTGGTCAAACGCGGCGGCATGGTGGTGATCTGCGCTGGCACCACGGGCTATAACCTGACCTTCGATGTGCGCTATCTCTGGATGCACCAGAAGCGTGTGCAGGGCAGCCACTTTGCCAACCTCAAGCAGGCAAGTCAGGCCAATCAGCTGATGGTGGAACGGCGGTTGGATCCTTGTATGTCCGAGGTGTTTGGCTGGGATGAGATCCCGTTCGCCCATACCAAGATGCGCCGCAACGAACACAAGCCGGGCAATATGGCGGTGCTCGTCCAAAGCCCGCAGACCGGCTTGCGGACCTTCGACGACGTCATCGCCGAAAGCAGATCCTGACACTCTTCCCTGAGTGATCCAAGGGGGCGCGCGCCGGAAACGGCCGCGCCCTTTTCGCTTGAAACCCCGCTATTTCTGAGGGGGGCAAATAGGCGAGTAATCCGTTAACCGGGGCCGTGCTAACATGAGACTTAACCGTTTGTTAACCAATCACGGGGAGGGTGATCTTGGGGAATATGTGGATTATCGATGTGATCGCCGACCTCAAGGCTTTTGCTGATCAAAACGAGTTGCCGCTTCTGTCGCGGCAACTTTCCGAAACTGCAAAGGTTGCCGTGGCCGAGATTGCGCCGACTGTGGGTGAAGTTCCCGCACTTCCACCGGGGGAGGACGGTTATGTTGGAGTTGGTGGCTGGACAACTGGAGGCAGCGGGCAGCCTCAGTGATCTTCAGAAGATTGTTGTCGGCTTGCGAGACAGTCTTGGAATAGATCACATCGTCTATCATTGGGTCAGCGCAGATGGGGAGCAATACGGTTGTGGAACCTATGATCCGGTTTGGGTTCAGCGCTATGTCGACCGGGAATACCTGCGTATAGATCCGGTCATTCTGGCCTGCTTCAAGCGATATCACCCTGTTGACTGGCGCCGCCTCGATTGGTCGTCGCGTGTTGCCAAAGCCTTCCGGCAGGATGCGCTCGAGCATGGGGTCGGCAATCAGGGGTATTCCGTACCGATCCACGGCCCGAGCGGTCAGTTTGCCCTTCTTACCTTGTCGCATATGGCCGATGACGAAGAGTGGGACGCGTTCGTTGGACTGCATCAGCGAGAGATCATACTGGTGGCGCACTACCTCAACACCAAGGCGCTCGAGATTGCCTCCAGCCGTGCGCCGAAACTTTCCAAGCCTTTGTCGCCTCGTGAAGTCGATGCCCTGACCTATCTGGCCATGGGGTATTCCCGAGGGCAGGTTGCCGAGATGCTGGCGATCTCGGAGCATACGTTGCGGGCCTATATCGAAAGCGCGCGGCTCAAGCTCAATGCCCAGAATACGATCAGCGCGGTGGCGCAGGCCCTGCTGAACGGCCATATCGTGATTGGCGGAGCCGACCGTGCCGCGCCGGGCGACTGGCCAGGAAAACTGCGGCCGGCGATGGCCGGTTAGCGGCAACGAACGGGTCAGCAAGGGTCTCTTATCGCTTGCGACCTAGTTTCGGCCTCCTGTTTCCAGGGGGCGCCATGCTTCGGTATCTTAGAAGCTCTGAACTGAGCCGATTTCCCGAACTTCAATCATCCATGTTCCGCGATCGCGCCGCGCAATTTCGGGATCGGCTGGGTTGGGAGGTGACGGTCGACGAGCGCGGCTGGGAAAGTGATCAATACGATGCGCTCGATCCCCTCTATGTCATCTGGCAGCTGCCGGACGGGGCGCATGGCGGCTCGATGCGGTTTCTGCCGACCACGGGTCGGACCATGACCAACGAGCATTTCCTCTCGCTCCTCGAGGGGGTGCCGCTGCATGATCCGATGACGTGGGAATGCACGCGCTTCTGCCTCAGTCCGCGGGCAAGCGGGCAGGTCGCGGCGGCGCTGATGCTCGGCGGTGGCGAGGTGATGCGGCATCTCGCGATCCGGCATTTCCTTGGGGTGTTTGACGCGCGGATGGTGCGGATCTATCGCCAGATCGGGGCCTCGCCCAAGCTTTTGGGCACGGATAAATCCGGCCCTTCGCCGATCAGCGCTGGGCTTTGGACCTATGATCCGCTGGATCGTTTGCGCATTCTGCACCGCGTCGGCATCTCTGCCGCGATCTCGGAGCGCTGGGTCGAACGTTCGCTTGGAACCCTGCCCTTGCCGCTTTCTGCCTGATGGCCTCTGGCCCTGTCCGGCGTTGCTGGATAGGGTCGCGCCATGACCGCTCTTGCCCCCACATTCTCTGCCGATCAGGCCGCCGCCTGGGATGCGATCGCCGAGGCGCTGCGCGGGGCGGGGATCAACCTTGACGACAGCCTCTTGATGCCGCCCGAGGCGGGTGGATCGCAGGTGATGGCGGTGATCGGCAAGGCGGGGTCGGGCAAGACGATGCTCCTGTCAGAGCTGACCAAGGCTTTGAACGAGGCGGGCGTCGATCTCGTTTCCGGCGATTGGGAGGGCAAGCGGCGCAAGGACCGGCGGACGCTGGCGATCCTCGCGCCCACCAACAAGGCAGCGAGCGTGTTGCGGAACCTCGGCGTGCCGGCGACGACGATCCACCGCATCCTTTATACCCCCGTCTACGATCCCGAATACGAGAAGATCGCCGAGTGGCTCGCGGGGCAGGGCGAGCGGCCGCAGATCGAGGGGCTGACCGAGCTGGCGCTGGATCGCGCCTTCGGCTCCTACCAGATCAACAAATCGGTCCCGGCGGCGCTGGCTGCGGCGGGCCTGCGCGGATCGGATTTCATCATCGGCTGGAAACGGCGCGAGGATTCGCTGGATATTGGCTTTGTCGATGAAAGCTCGATGCTGGATGAGCGGCAGTTTGAAGACCTGCAGGAAATCTTCCCCTCGCTCGTCCTCTTCGGCGATCCCGCACAGTTGCCCCCCGTGCAAAGCACCGGCGGCATGGTCTTCGATGCCCTGCCTGACGACCGCAAGCTGATCCTGCACCGCATCCACCGGCAAGAGGCCGACAACCCGATCCTCGATCTCGCCCACGCACTGGCCGACCCAGAACTCGATTTCCAAGGGTTCGAGGATATGATCAGCGCCGCCGCGAGGCGCGACGAGCGGGTGGTCTGGGCCGAGCGGGTCGAATCCGACCTGATGGCGCGCTCGCCGGTTCTGGTCTGGCGCAACGCCACGCGCATTCGCCTGATCCATGCCTTCCGCGCGGCCTATGGCGTGCCGGAGGGCGAGTTGATCGAGGGCGAGCCGCTCATTTGCGACGGGATCGAATTGCCGCTCAAGCATCGCAAGAAGCGGCTCGATCTCGAGGCGCGGGGGCTGATCAAGGGCGCGCAGGTGATCTACCTCGGACCGGGCCGGCGGCCCGGCTTCTCGCGCCTGCATATCATCGGCGCCGAAGATCCGCAGGTGAACGCCGCGAGCATCATCAAGATCGAGAAAGAGGGCGACGAAGAGCCCTTCATCCCCTTTGCCGCCCGCATGGGGGCGACCTTCCTGCATGGCGCGGCGGTGACGATCCACAAGGCGCAAGGCTCGCAGTGGGATACGGTGCAGGTCTTTGGGCCCGACATCTATACCGCGGCGCGGATGGGGCGCGTCGAGGCGGGGCAGCCCTTGTGGAAACGGCTTGCCTATGTGGCGATCACGCGGGCAGAAACGCAGTTGCGCTGGGTGGTGCGCAACCGGCTTGCCAAGCCGAGCGGGCCCTTGCGGGTGGATGATCTTCCCGCCGCGCCTGCGAGCTTTGCACTGGAACGAGAGGACACGGAATGAAGACGATCATCGTGACAGGCGCGAGCGCGGGGATAGGCCGGGCGGTGGCCGAGCGGTTTCTCGACGATGGCTGGCAGGTGGGGCTGATCGCCCGCCGGGCGGAGCTTCTTGGGGAGATGGCCGAAGGTCGCGGCAATGCCGTGATCCTGCCCTGCGATGTGGCCGAGGCGGATCAGGTGGAGCGGGCATTTGCGGAGTTCGCGGCCAAGGCGGCGCGGCTCGACGTGCTCTTCAACAACGCCGGTATCTTCACGCCCGCAGCCCCGATCGACGAGGTGCCGGTCGAAGACTGGATGCGCGCTGTCTCGGTCAACCTGACGGGGATGTTCCTTTGCGCCCGCGCGGCATTCGGCCAGATGCGGCGGCAGGTGCCGCAAGGCGGGCGGATCATCAACAACGGCTCGATCTCGGCCCATGCGCCGCGCGAGGGGGCGGTGACCTATACGACGACGAAGCACGGGATCACCGGCCTGACGCGCCAACTCGCATTGGATGGCCGCCCCTTCGATATTGCCTGCGGCCAGATCGACATCGGCAACGCCATGACCGATCTTCTTGCCGGGATTGCCGACCGCGCACGCGCCGAGGGCAAACCTGTGCCGCCGCATATCGACGTGGCGCTGGTGGCCGATGCCGTGGCGCAGATGGCGGCGCTGCCCTTGTCGGCCAACACCCTCTTCCAGACGCTGATGGCGACGCAGATGCCCTTTGTCGGGCGCGGTTAGCGGCGCAGCGCGGCGAAGGCGGCCGAGGCGCCCCATCCGGCGGCAACGGCGATCAGGAGCGACATGATCCCGTAGAGAACCGCGTTGTCCTGTGCCATGCGATAGAGCCAGCGTTCGATGCCCACCTTCTCGACCGGAATGATCGTGTCGTATTCGTCGATGACTATGCCGCCGCGGGTCAGGAAGATGCGGGTCTCGTAGGCGCCCTCGGTAATGTTCGACGGCAAGTTGATGGCGGTGCGGAACAGCGTGTCTTCCTCCAGATCGACGGTGCCGATGAAGGTCGAATAAAGGCCGGCATCGCTGCGAATGCGGATCAGGGCTTCGGTAAAGGATTCTGACCCTTCGACCTTGGCGCCCACCGACCGGATCGCCCGCGACATGGTCACGGAATGCCGGAGATCCTCGACCTCTTTGAGAACCTCTTCGATCGGGCCGCTGGTGGCAACGGCATAGAAGCTTGGCGCCGCATCGACCTCGACCGCATCGGCGTTGATCCAGATGCCATACTTGCGCTCTTTACGGCGGACGGTGATCGGCGTTTTCGGGCCCGACACGGTGATGATGACCCCCAGATCGCCGTCGACGGTTTCGGTCCCGTCACGCTTGATGGCGCCAAAGATGAGGATGTGCGACCCTTCAAAGGTCGCCGTGATGGCCACTTCGTCCTGGCTGAGACCAAGGACGATCTCTTCGGCCTTGGCTGGCATGGCGAAGAGCAGGGCTGCGAGGAGGAGATGAAGAATACGCATCAGTGGCCCCCTGCCGCGCCAAGGACGAATAGTTCGCTCGGGGTGAGCAGAAGATCGAAGCTGAGCTTCACACAAACCGCCAGAACCATGATGGCCAAGAGAATGCGGAGTTGTTCGGCCTTGAGCTTGACGCCGATCCGGGTGCCGATCTGGGCACCGATCACGCCACCGATCAACAGAAGCAGCGCAAGGGCAATATCGACCGTGTGGTTTGTCGTGGCGTGCAGCATCGTGGTGAAGGCGGTCACGAAGATGATCTGGAAGAGCGATGTTCCGACCACGACCTTTGTCGGCATACCCAGAAGATAGATCATCGCGGGAACCATGATGAACCCGCCGCCCACGCCCATGATCGCCGCCAGCACACCGACAGCCATGCCGACCAACAGCGGCGGAATGACCGAGATATAAAGACCCGAGACGCGGAATTTCATCTTGAAGGGCAGGTTGTGCACCCAATTGTGCTTGCGGCGTTTGGCCGGTGTCCTGCCTTTGCTGGAATGGCGCAGCGTATTGATGCTCTCGACAAACATCAGACCGCCGATGGCGCCGAGGAAGACGACATAGAAAATCTTGACGAGTAGATCGACCTGCCCGAGCGCCTTGAGATAGTTGAACACGATTATGCCGAGGCCGGAGCCGACGAGACCACCCGCCTGAAGCACCAGACCCATCTTGATATCGACCGTCTTGCGCCGCAAGTGCGCGAGCACCCCCGAGAAGGACGAGGCAACGATCTGGTTTGCCTCGGTCGCCACGGCAACAGCGGGCGGGATGCCGATGAAGAACAGGAGCGGCGTCATCAAGAAGCCACCGCCTACGCCAAACATCCCCGAAAGGATACCAACGATCCCGCCGAGGCCGAGGAGCAGAAAGGCGTTCACCGAGACTTCGGCGATAGGGAGATAGATCAACATATAATGATCCGCGCACGCATTGTGCTGTCCAAAAAACGCCTTTCCAATGTGCCTGTCAAACCCTCGCGCGTCGTGCAGCTTCTTTTTGACGCGGATAGAGTCAAAAAGTCCTGAAAAGGGGCGGTGTTTTGCTCTCTAGAGCCCTTTGAGGAACTGCCGCAGGATCTTTTCAAGCTTGGCCGCGCCGAGGGGGGCCATCGCCTTGGTATGCTCGTGGCTGATGGATTCCGTGCTCATGCCCGCCGCCATATTGGTGATCACAGAAGCCGCGGCCACGCGCAGGCCGAGGAAGCGGGCGAGGATGACCTCGGGCACTGTAGACATCCCTACGGCATCTGCGCCCATGCCGCGGATCGCGCGGATCTCGGCTGGCGTTTCGAACGAGGGGCCGGAATACCAGGCATAGACACCCTCGGCCATCTCGACGCCCGCGGCCTTGGCGGCAGCCGTCAGACCCGTGCGAAGCTTGGGGTCATAGGCCTCGGTCATCGGCACGAAGCGGGCGTCCGACGGCTCGCCGATCAGGGGGTTGAGACCCGAGAAATTGATGTGGTCATTAAGCGCCATGACCGAGCCTGTGGGCATATCGGGGCGCATCGAGCCTGCGGCATTGGTGGCGACCATGATCTCGGCGCCGAGCTCTTTCAGAACCTCGAGCGGAAGGCGCATGGCATCTGGCTTGCCCTTCTCGTAGTAGTGGGAGCGCCCGCCAAAAACGGCCACGCGCACTCCTTCCAGAGAGCCGATCACCAGCTGCGGCACATGGCCCGAAACGCCGGCATGGGGAAAGCCCGGAAGCTCGGAATAGGGGATGGCGATGCCATCGACGGCGCCGGCGATATGCCCAAGCCCCGAGCCGAGGATCAGGCCCACGCGCACCGGCGCCGAGCCTGTCCTTTCCCGGATCAGATCGGCGAGATCAGCGCTCTTTGACATAGGGTTCGCCTCCGGCGCGCGGCGGGATCGCTTTGCCGACGAAACCGGCGAGGATCACGACAGTCAGAATGTAGGGCAGAGCGTCCAGAAGCTGGACTTGAACCTTCAGACCGATCGCCTTCTCGATAATGTCGGGACGCAGGGCAAGCGCCTGAAGATAGCCGAAAAGAAGGGTCGCGCCCAAAGCCTGCCACGGCCGCCATTTCGCAAAGATCAGTGCGGCAAGGGCGATATAGCCCCGCCCCGCCGACATTTCGCGGACAAAGCCTGCCTGAAGGGCGGTCGACATATAGGCACCGGCGATGCCGCAAAGAACGCCCGCAATCATGATCGCGCCAAAGCGAAGGCGGATCACCGAGATACCGGCGGTGTCCACAGCGGCCGGATTCTCGCCAACGGCACGGAGCCGAAGGCCGAAACGGGTGCGGTAGAGAATCCACCAGGCCAAGGGCACGGCAAGAAGGGCGATATAGACGATGATCGCGTGGCCCGAGATGATCTGGCTATAGATCTTCGTCGGCAGGTTCGCCTGCAAGAGATCGCGAATACGGGTCAGCGCGCCGGGCCAGATGATCGGATCGAACCGGGCAGCGCCCGAAATCTGGGGCGTCCGCCCGCCCTGACCAAACCAGCTTTGCGCCGCGACAACCGTTATCCCCGAGGCGAAGAAGTTGATCGCCACACCGGAAATCAGCTGGTTGCCGCGGAAGGTGATCGAGGCGAGGCCGTGAATGCCAGAAAGCATCAGCGATCCGGCAATGCCCGCAAGAAGGCCGATCCAGACGTTGCCGCTTGTGTAGGCCACAGCGGCCGCCAGAAAGGCCGAGAGGAGCATCTTGCCTTCGAGGCCGATGTCGAAGATCCCCGCGCGTTCCGAGAAAAGACCGGCAAGGCAGGCCAGAAGGAGCGGCGTCGCCATGCGGATCGTCGTGCCGAGAACCGAGGTGTCGAGGAGAAGAAGAATATCCATATCAGGCCTCCTTCCGCCGCAAGGCAAGGAAGATGCGTTCGACCGGGCTGCGGACCATATGATCGAGCGCTCCGGTGAAGAGGATCACCAGCGATTGGATCACGACCACCATCTCTTTGGGGATCTGCGCCTGAATGGAAAGCTGGGTGCCGCCTTGATAGAGGAACCCAAAGAGGATCGCGGCAAGCACGATCCCCACCGGATGGTTGCGCCCCATCAGGGCAACCGCGATGCCGATAAAGCCCGCGCCCTCTGCCGAGTTCAGCACCAGACGCTCGGCCTCGCCCATCACGTTGTTGATCGACATCATGCCCGCGAACATGCCCGACAGGATCATCGAGATCATGATGATCTTGGTGGGCGACACGCCGGCATAGCGGGCCGCGCTCTCGCTCTCGCCAAACTGGCGGATCTGATAGCCGATGCGGGTGCGCCAGATCAGCGCCCAGAGGAACAGGCAAGCCAGAAGTGCTACAAAGAAGGCGATGTTGGCAGGTGCATCCATCGCAAAGTCGATACCCACAAGGCCAAGAATATCGTGGAAGTTGGGCAGGTGGGCAGCTTCCGGGAAGCTCGCGGTGGCGGGTTCCATGACGCCTGCGGGCTTCATCACGTTGACCAGAAGATGGTTGATCAGCGAATAGGCGATGAAGTTGAACATGATCGTCGTGATGACGATGTGGCTGCCGCGCTTGGCCTGCAGGAAAGCGGGAATGGCGGCCCAGACCGCCCCGAATATCCCAGAAAGAACTATCGCGCCCAAGAGGGCGAGGGTCCAGTGCGGCCAAGGGATATAGAGACAGGCCACAGCAACGCCGACCCCGCCGAGAAGCGCTTGGCCCTCGCCGCCGATGTTGAACATCCGCGCATGGAAGGCAACGGCCACGGCAAGGCCGGTAAAGATGAAGTTGGTCGCGTAATAGAGCGTATAGCCCCAGGCCCGGCTCGAGCCGACCGCGCCGTCAAACATGATGACGAGCGCGTTCAACGGGTCTTTGCCCGTTGCCAGCAGCACCAGCCCCGAGATGATCGCGGCCAGAAGGATCGAGATCGCCGGGATCAGGATCACGTCGGCCCATTTCGGCATTTTTTCCATCAGGCTGCCTCCCCGCTGATACCGGCCATCAACAGACCCAATTCCTGAACCGTGGTATTCTCGGGATCCCGCTCGCCCATGATCCGCCCATCGAACATGACGGCGATGCGGTCCGAGAGCGACATGATCTCGTCAAGCTCGACCGATACCAGAAGGATCGCCTTGCCCGCATCGCGCAGCGCCACGATCTGTTTGTGAATGAATTCGATCGCCCCGATATCGACGCCGCGCGTGGGCTGGCCCACGAGCAGGAGATCGGGGTTCCGTTCGATCTCGCGCGCGACGACGATCTTTTGCTGGTTGCCGCCGGAGAAGCTCTTGGCTCTGAGCTCTGGCAGCGGTGGCCGCACATCGAAGCGCGCCATCTTTTCTTCGGTGTCTTTGCGAATGGCCGCGTTGTCCATGAAGAGCGCGTTCTTCTGGTATTTCGGGTCGTTGTGATAGCCGAGCGCCACGTTTTCCCAGGCGGTGAAATTCATGATCAGCCCTTCGGACTGGCGGTCTTCGGGAACGTGGGCGATGCCCCGCGAGCGCCGGGTCTGGCCATCGGAATGAAGGCCGGTCAGGTCGATCGCCTCGCCGTTGAGGATCACTTCGCCAGTGGCCTTCTGATAGCCGCCCAAGACCTCGAGAAGCTCGGACTGGCCGTTGCCTGCCACGCCCGCGATGCCGAGGATTTCACCGGCGCGGATGGTCAGCGACACCTCCTTGAGACGCTTCACCCCCCATTGGTCGGTGACGCTCAGGTTCTTGACCTCAAGGATGGTGCGGCCCGGTTTGGCTGGGGCCTTGTCGACCTCGAGAAGCACCTTGCGGCCCACCATCATCTCGGCCAGCTCGGCGGGCGAGGTCTTGGCGGTGGCGACATGGCCGACCATCGTGCCGCGACGCATGACGCTCACCTCGTCGGTGATCTCCATGATCTCGCGCAGCTTGTGGGTGATCAGGATCACGGTCTTGCCCTCGTCCTTGAGCCTTTCAAGGATGCGGAACAGCTGGTCGGCCTCGGCCGGGGTCAGAACCCCGGTCGGTTCGTCGAGGATGAGGATTTCGGCCTTGCGATAAAGTGCCTTGAGAATTTCGACGCGCTGCTGCTGGCCCACGCCGATATTCTCGATGATGGCATCGGGATCGACGTTGAGACCGTAGTCGTCGGCGAGCTGCTTGAGCTGCGCGCGGGCCTTGCGAAGGGAAGGGGTCAGCATCGGGCCGTCTTCGGCGCCAAGGACGATGTTTTCAAGCACCGTGAAGTTCTCGACCAGCTTGAAGTGCTGAAAGACCATGCCGATGCCGGCAGCGATGGCGTGCTGGCTGTCGGGGATCTCGGTCTTGTTGCCGTTGATGAAGATCTCGCCGGCATCGGCCTTGTAGAAGCCGTAGAGGATCGACATGAGCGTGGACTTGCCTGCGCCGTTCTCGCCGATGATGCCGTGGATCGTGCCGGGCATGACCCGGATGTTGATATCTTTGTTGGCCTGAACGGGGCCGAAGGCTTTGGAAATGCCCTTGAGTTCAATGGCGGGTGTGGTCACGCGTCAGGCTCCTGTCCCGTTAAAGCCGACCAGATGTGCAAGCTGTCCGCCATGCACAAACCGGCCGTAGTATTGTCCCTGCATCATGGTCTTGCCGTCCTTCAGGAAATTGACGGTCGCCCGCGCATGGCCGTGATGTTCGGTGAAATCCGCCACCTCGGCGCTGGCACCGGGCATCATCTGGCCGAACATCGCCACATAGGCGTCGAGGGCGTCCAGATCCTTCAGGTGGCCGGGCGCATTGGGATCGACGTAGCTGAAGTCCGGCGAAAGCGCCCGCTCCAGTTTTTCCCGCCGACTTTTGGGATCGGTGTCCCCCCAGGCGGAAAAGAAGACTTCCATCGCGTCGTCCATTCCGGTGCCCCCCAGCACAGAGTTTGCAAAAAGGGCCGCGCCGACGGATCAGCGCGGCCCGATCTGGAATTGCCGCCTGTCTTAGAACGACAGGGCGTCGCAGCTCTCGTCGCTCATGTAGTCGTGGACCGAGAGCGCGCCCGAGGAGATGTCGGCAGCGGCCTGATCGACAGCGGCCTGCATTTCGGCCGAGACGAGCGAGGCGTTGTTCTCGTCGAGGGCATAGCCCACGCCACCGTTGGAAACGCCCATCACGTTGAAGCCAGGGGCGAGATCGGCACCGGCCGTGAAGGCATCATAGACGGCGTTGTCCACGCGCTTCATCATCGAGGTCAGAACCTGACCCGGGTGCAGGTAGTTCTGGTTCGAGTCGACGCCGATCGACAGGATGCCCTGGTCGGCAGCGGTCTGCAGAACGCCGACACCGGTGCCACCGGCAGCCGCATAGACCACGTCAGCGCCCTGGCTGATCTGGGCGAGGGTCAGTTCCGAACCTTTGACCGGGTCGTTCCAAGCCGACGGGGTGGTGCCGGTCATGTTCGAGATCACGGTCGCATCGGGGTTCACGGCCTTGACGCCCTGAGCATAGCCGCAGGCAAACTTGCGGATCAGCGGGATGTCCATGCCGCCGATGAAGCCGACGGTGCCCGACTCGGAGGCCATCGCAGCCATCATGCCGACAAGGAAGGAACCTTCATGCTCGTTGAACACGACCGAGGTCACGTTCGGCAGGTCGACAACCATGTCGATGATCTCGAACTTGAGATCCGGATAGTCTTTGGCAACGGTCTCGAGCGGGGTCGCCCAGGAGAAGCCGGCCATGACGATCGGGTTGTTGCCGGCCTCGGCGAACTGGCGGATCGCCTGCTCACGCTGCGCGTCAGAGGTGATCTCGAACTCGGCGAAGGCGCCGCCGGTTTCATCTGCCCAACGCTGAGCGCCGTTGAAGGCCGCTTCGTTGAACGATTTGTCGAATTTGCCACCAAGATCGAAAATGATCGCCGGGTCGGCGAGCGCGGCGCCTGCCGAAAGGGCAAGGGCAGCCGAAGCGCCAAGGAATTTCGTCATAAGGGTCATTTCATACTCCCGAATACTGTTGTTAACCTGGTCTGGCCAGTTGAGGCCCCAAGTTACTGACATCTCTCGTGTCAGAGTCAATTTAGCGCGTGAAGGTTCCTTGGGGTCAACTGAATTTTGTTGAGAAAACAACAATTTTTGACCGAATGATAAAAGGGATAATGGCCGCGATTGAGCCAAGCCAGCTCGGTTGGGTCATAATTGGTCAGGGAATCAAACCACCCACGATTCGCACTGTGACGAGCTTCAGATCAGATTCAGAGCGGGCGGCTGAGGATGACCGCGTCGGCAGCTGTGCCATCTTGCCTGCGATAATAGTCGCGTCGGCGGGCGACCTCGGTAAAGCCGCCCCCGAAATAAAGCGCCAGTGCCGCCTTGTTATCGGCGGCCACCTCGAGAAAGGCCGTATCTGCCCCGCGCACGGCGGCTTTCTCGACAAAGAGGCCGAGGGCGGCCGCGGCACGCCCTTGGCGGCGACTGTCCGGGTGGGTGGCGAGGGTCAGGATTTCCGCTTCGTCGAGGACAACTCGGGCCAGCAAGAAACAGGCGGCATCACCGATGTGAAAGACCGACGGGTCGGCAAGAAGGCTGCGGAACTCGTCGGCGCTCCAGCTGCGGGTATCCTCAAAGGCCAGCGCGTGGGTGGCGGCAAGGGCCGCGGCCAGATCGCTCACGGCAGGATCACCGGAGGCGCATCGCGCGAGGGGGCGGCGTCGGCGGCGCGGACGTAAAGGGGTGCGGGGCGTGTAGCCTCGGTTTCGTATCGCTCGGACGCAATCCAGGCGATGTTGGCGATCATCTCGCGGGCGGGACGGGGCAGAGCGGGGACCTCTGGGCGCGCATCCTCGGGGGTAAGTAGGCGAGGCGCCTCGGCGCCGGTCTCGGTCAGGCGCTGGGCGTAGGCCTGATCGCGCGGCGCGGGGATCAGGACGTCCACAGGGCGCGGAAGGCCATAGGCGGCAGCGTCGAAATTGCTCACGCCCACCGCCGGAATGCCAAGGCCGAGCGCCAGCCCGCGCGCGGCCGCCACAGAGATGCGGATGCCGGTAAAATTGCCGGGGCCGGTGCCAACCCCGATGGCGTCGAGGTCGCGCCATGCGAGCCCGTGGGCCGCCAGAACCTCTTCGAGCATCGGCATCAGGTGTTCGGCCTGCCCGCGCGCCATTTCGTCGATGCGGGTGTGGATCTTGCCCGCACAGAGCAAAGCGGCGGCGCAATGCGCCGCCGATGTGTCAAACGCCAGAAGGATCGGATCAGGCCGCAACCGGCCGAACCTCGGTCACTTCGGGGATATAGTGGCGCAGGAGGTTCTCGATGCCCATCTTGAGGGTCAGCGTCGAGGAGGGGCAGCCCGCGCAGGCGCCTTGCATATGCAGATAGACGATGCCGCGATCAAAGCCGTGGAAGGTGATGTCGCCACCGTCTTGGGCCACAGCCGGGCGCACGCGGGTATCGAGAAGCTCTTTGATCTGGTTGACGATCTCGGAATCCTCGCCGCTATGTTCGGCATGGCCTGCATCGCCGCGACCGCCTTCCATCACCGGCTGGCCGGACTGGTAATGCTCCATGATCGCGCCGAGGATCGAGGGCTTGATGTGGTCCCACTCCACCTCTTCGGCTTTCGTCACCGTGACGAAATCATTGCCGAGGAACACACCGGTTACGCCGGAGTTCGCGAAAATCCGCTGCGCGAGCGGCGACGCGCTGGCAGCTTCGGCCGATGGGAAATCGGCGGTGCCCATCTCGAGCACGGTCTGGCCGGGCAGGAACTTGAGCGTCGCGGGGTTCGGCGTGGATTCGGTCTGGATAAACATGGGGGCCAACCTTTTTTGTCAGGTTTCAGATATGCGCTCGGCGGCGTATCCAGTCAAGGTTTGGAACGATTCTAAATCGCTTATGTGATCGACTCGAGCCGTTCCTTCGACATCTCGCCCGGAACAAGGGTGATCGGGATCGTCAGGCTGCCTGATTGGCGGGTGAGTTGCGTCACCAGCGGGCCGGGGCCCTTGTTGTCGGTGCCCGCGCCCAGAACCAGAACGCCGATATCGGAATCCTCGCGGATCTGAGCCAAAATTTCCGGCACAGGCTCGCCCTCGCGGATCACCAGCTCGGGGTCCACCCCCTGCTTGTCGCGCATCCATTTGGCGAAGACCTCGAAATGCGCGTGGATCCGCTCCCGCGCCTCTTCGCGCATGATCTCGCCCACGCCGATCCAGTGGTTGAATTCGTCAGGCGGGATGATCGAGAGGATCTCGACGCCCCCTCCGGTCTTGGCGGCCCGCATCGCGGCAAAGCGCATCGCGTTGAGGCATTCGCGGCTGTCATCGAGCACGACCAGAAACTTACGCATGGTGATCTCCTCTTCACAGGCGATATTGGCCGAAGCCCGTGAGGCTGGCAACGGAAGATAGCTGCGCGATTTTCCCGCAGGCGGCGGGCCGCCCGCTTATTTGCCCGAGTGCGCCCAATCCCAATAAAGCTCGCGCACCTTCCGCGTGATCGGGCCAACCTGATACTGGCGGTCGTCGAAAGCGACGACAGGTGTGACCTTGGAATAGTTGCCGCTGAGGAAGACCTCGTCGGCAGCGCGGAAATCGTCATAGCTCAGCACGGCCTCGCGCACGGCCATGCCTTCGTCGGCAAGGTTTGCCATATGGCGGGCTCGGGTGATGCCGGCAAGGAAGGTGCCATTGGCGATCGGCGTCAGGATCTCGCCATCGCGGACCATGAAGACATTTGCGGTCGCCGTTTCAGCGACATTGCCCATCACATCGGTCACAAGGGCGTTGCCAAAGCCCCGGCCATTGGCCTCGGCCAGCATCCGCGCGTTATTGGGATAAAGGCACCCCGCCTTGGCATTGACCACGGCCGACTCGAGCGTCGGTCGGCGGAAGCGGGTGGTGGTGAGCGTGGTCGTCCGGTCCGGCGCGGCCATCGGCGCCTCTTCAAGGCAGATGGCAAAGCCGGTTTCCGTCTCTTGCGGGATGATCGCGGTCGCATCGCCGTGGATGCCCCAATACATCGGGCGGATATAGACCGCCGAGCCGGAGGCAAACATCCTGAGCCCCTCGCGGGCGATCTCGACCATGGCCTCGGTCGAAACCGTGGGCTTGATCATCAAGGCCCCGGCCGAGCGGTTGACGCGCGCGCAATGCGCCTCGAGGTCGGGCGCCACACCTTCGAACCAGCGCGCCCCGTCAAACACGGTCGAGCCAAGCCAAGAGCCGTGGTCGGCGGCGCGCATCACCGGGATGTTGCCGTCGTGCCATGTGCCGTTGAAATAGGTTTTGACGTTGTCGCTGATGCTCATCGGGGTCTCCTTGTCGGGCAGACCCTAGGCGCGGGCGGTGGCAAGGTCCAGCGCCCGATCAGCTCCGCAGGAGGCCGACGATATCGTAGGTCTGTTTCAGGATCGGCGCGGCGATCTCGCGGGCGCGTTCGGCGCCGCGGCCGAGGATACGGTCGATCTCGGCGGGATCGTTCATCAGCCGCTCCATCTCGGTCGAGATCGGCGCGAGCTTCTCAACCGCCAAATCGGCCAGCGCGGGCTTGAACCGGCCCCAGCCCGCGCCCGCGTATTCGGCGATCACCGCCTCGGGGGTCATGTCGTTCAGGGCCGAATAGATGTCGACAAGATTGCGCGCCTCGGGGCGATCCTTCAGTCCGTCGAGCGTTTCGGGCAGGGGTGCGGGATCGGTCTTGGCCTTCTTGAACTTCTTGGCGATCGTGTCGGCATCGTCGGTCATGTTGATGCGTTCCATGTCGCTCTCGCCGGACTTGGACATCTTCTTGGTCCCGTCGCGCAGGTTCATCACGCGCATGGCGGGGCCTTCGATCACCGGCGTGGTGAGCGGGAAGAAATCCACCTTGAAGTCGTGGTTGAACTTGGCGGCGATATCGCGCGTCAGCTCGACGTGCTGCTTCTGGTCCTCGCCCACGGGAACGTGGGTCGCGTGATATAAGAGGATGTCGGCGGCCATCAGGGAAGGATAGGCATAGAGGCCGAGGCTGACCTTTTCGGCATTCGATCCGGCTTTGTCCTTGAACTGGGTCATCCGGTTCATCCAGCCGACGCGGGCCACGCAATTGAAGATCCAGCCAAGCTCGGCGTGCTCGTGCACCTGCGCCTGATTGAACAGGATCGATTTCTCGGGGTCGATCCCCGAGGCCAGATAGCCCGCCGCCACCTCGCGGGTTGCGGTCTTGAGCTCGGCCGGATCCTGCCAGACGGTGATCGCGTGCAGATCGACGACGCAATAGACGGTCTCGAAGCCCGCGCCCTGCATCCCCACGAACCGCTTGATCGCGCCAAGATAGTTGCCAAGCGTCAGGCCGCCGGACGGTTTGATGCCGGAAAAGACGCGGGGGGTGAATGTGCTCTCGGTCATCTGATCGGTCCGGGGCTGGATTTCGGGTTCGGGCTGGCTTACCCATGCTGGCAATTCCCGTCAACATCTGGCGGAGCGGAGGCCCCATGCAGAGCGAAAGCCCGTTCAACTCGATCCCGCCCGTGATTGTCATCATCGTGCTGGCTATCGCCGGGATCGAAGCGGTCATGACATTGGCCGAGATGGTCATTGCCGGGGGCGGCGATGCCATCGGCTGGCGGATCGCCGCGCTCGACAAATACGCCTATTCGCCGGCGGTTCTCGACTGGATCGTGGCGCGGGGGGATATGTCCTTCGGGATGCTGCGGCGGTTTGTGACCTATGCCTTCATCCACGGCAGCTTTGTTCACGCACTCTTCGCCATCGTCATCCTTCTGGCCCTTGGCAAGTTTGTGGGCGATGCGTGGAACCCTGTCTCGCTGATCCTCGTGCTTTTGGCTTCGACCATCCTTGCGGCGGTCGCCCACGGGCTTCTCGATACCCGCAATACGCCGCTCTACGGCGCCTATCCGACGATCTATGGCCTGATCGGGGCCTATACCTATGTGATGTGGCTCAGGTTCAAGCGGGAAGGGAAGAACAAGTGGTGGGCCTTCCGGCTGATCGGTGTTCTTCTGGCGGTGCAGCTGTTCTTCGGCGTGACCCTCGGCGGCGCGCCGCACTGGATGGCGGATGTGTCGGGCTTCGTGATCGGCCTTGGCCTGTCACCGATCCTCGGCCCCGGTGGCTGGACCGGCTTCCTCAAGCGGATGCGCCACCGCAGCAACTAGCGGCGGAGCGCGGCGCGGATGTCGGCCATCTGGAAGGCGCCGACCAGCTGGCCGATGCCGAAATAGCCGATCATGCCAATCCCCACGAGGATCGCCAGCGCTCCGTAACGCAGCGTCGGCAGATCGAGGAACGGCGCGAGGGCCAGCGCGGCGACCCAGAGAAGCCCCCCCATGAGGCCCGAGGCCAGTAGGATCCGCCAGAACCGATTGCGGAAGCGGTGATCGAGCGTTGCCGCCACGCCCATCCGGCGCGAGGCAAACCACAGAAGCGCGACACTGGCCCAGCCGGACACGGTTGTGCCGATCGCCGCGGCGATGAAGCCGAAGGTGGGCATCAGGCCGATGGCGATACCGGCATTCACCACGAGCGAGGCCAGCGCGAAATAGAACGGGCGGCGGGTGTCTTCGCGGGCGAAGAACAGCGGCTGGAGCGCCTTTTGCAAGACAAAGCCCGGCAGGCCGAGGCCATAGACGGCGACGGCTAGGGCGGTCGCAGCGGTATCTTCCGGGCCGAAGGCTCCGCGCTGGAAAAGAACGCTGACGAGCGGCAAGGGGATCACGCAGAGCGCCACGGCGGCGGGGATGGTGAGCGCAAGCGAGATTTCGGCCGCGCGGTTAAAGGCGTTGCGGCCGCCTTCGGTATCGCCCGCCCGCAGGCGGCGGGAGAGATCGGGCAGGAGGACGACGCCCACCGCGATGCCGACAACGCCGAGCGGCAGCTGATAGAGCCGGTCGGCATAGGAGAGCCAGGCCACCGCGCCCTCATAGAAGCTCGCCACCTGACGGCCGACGAGAAGGTTGATCTGCACCACACCACCGGCCATCGCGGCGGGGGCGGCGATCAGGGCAAGGCGCTTGAGCTCTGGCGTCATGCGCGGGCGGCGCGGTTTGAGGTTGAACCCCGCGCGCTTCGCGGCCAGCCAGACGAGGGCAAGTTGGGCGAGGCCCGCCACCGGCACGGTCCAGGCCAGCGCGTCACCCACCGGCCAACCGGCCTTTGTGGCAAGGATCATGGCCGTGATGAAAAGCACATTGAGCAGGACCGGCGCTGCGGCGGCGGCCGTGAAGCGGCCCGCGGCGTTCAGAACGCCCGAGAGGAGTGCTGCGAGCGAGATGAACAGGATATAGGGGAACGCGATCCGGCCAAAGCCGACCGCAAGATCGAAGCGCTCGTCGCCGGCAAAGCCGCTCGCCATCGCCAGAACGAGCCACGGCATCGCCAAAAGGGCGATCACCGAAAAGACGATGAGCACAGCCGCCAGACCCGCAAAGGCATCGCGGGCGAACCCTTCGGCATCCTCGCCTGCCTCGAGCTTCTTCGAGAACATCGGCACGAAGGCCATGTTGAAAGCGCCCTCGGCAAAGAAGCGGCGGAACATATTGGGCAGGGCAAAAGCGATCAGAAAGGCTTCGGCCACCGGCCCCGTTCCAAGGAATGCCGCGATCATCATGTCGCGGGCAAAGCCCAGGATGCGCGACAGAAGGGTCCACAGACCCACGGTCAGAAAGCCAGAGACGAGACGGATAGGCTTCATGCCCGTGCCCTTTCGGCGCCCTGTTCGATGGCGTCTTTCAGTTTCTTCTCAAGCGCCAGCCGCCGGTTTTCGGCGTGAAACTTCAGCCCGAACATGTCTTTCACATAGAAGGTATCGACCGCCTGTTCGCCGAAGGTCGCGATCACGGCGGAAGCAATATAGACGTTGTTGGCCGCCAGCGTGCGGGTCAGATCGAAGAGAAGGCCGGGCCGGTCGCGGGTATCGACCTCGATGATCGTGTAGATCTCGGAGCCTTCATTGTCGAAGGTGATCGAGGTCGGCACCCGGAAGGCCTGTTCGCGCTTCTTGATCTTGTCGCGCTCTTTCAGCGCCTCGCGCGCCACCACCTCGCCCCTGAGCGTGCGGCTAATCATCTGCCGAAGGCGCGGCAGGCGCACCTCTTCATAGGGATGCCCGTCGGCATCCTGAATCCAGAAGATCGCGGTCGCGAAACCGTCTTTCGAGGTATAGGTCCGCGCGTCGACGATATTGGCGCCGACAAGCGCCAGCGCCCCCGTCATCCGCGAGAATAGGCCCGGATGGTCGGCCATGGCGAAACAGGCGCGGGTCGCGTCGCGGTCGGTGTCGAGCATGAGGTCGATGCGGATCTCGTCGTTCGGTAGCTCGCGCAGGAGATTGGCGAAGATGACATGGGCCGCCGTCGACAGCCCCTGCCAATAGGGGCCATAGTGGCGGGCGGTCTCGGTCCGCAGATCCTTGGCCTCCCAACCGTCGAGCGCCTCGCGCAGCGATTTCTTGGCCTCGGCCTCGCGTTTCTCGCGGTTGAGATCCTCCAGCCCGTTCTCCAAGGCATCGCGCGTGGCCTTGTAGAGCCCGCGCAGGAGCATGGCCTTCCAGTTGTTCCATGTGTTGGGGCCGACCCCGCGGATATCGCAGACGGTGAGCACCGTCAGAAGATCGAGCCGCTCGACGGATTTCACCGCCTTGGCGAAATCGCGCACGGTGCGTGGCTCGGCGATGTCGCGTTTCTGGGCGGTGTCCGACATCAGGAGGTGATAGCGCACCAGCCATTCGACCGTTTCGCAGTCCTTCTTGGTCAACCCCAGCCGCGGCGCGACCTTGCGGGCGATCTGGGCGCCAAGGACCGAGTGATCAATATCGCGGCCCTTGCCGATATCGTGCAGGAGAAGCGCCACATAGAGAACCTTGCGGTTGACCCCTGCCTTCAGGATCGAGGAAGCAACGGGCAGCTCTTCGATCAGCTCTTCACGCTCGATCATCGCGAGGTTCGAGATGCATTGGATCGTGTGCTCGTCGACCGTGTAGGCGTGATACATATTGAACTGCATCATCGCCACGATCGGCGCAAACTCGGGGATAAAGGCGTCCAGAACGCCCAGCTCGTTCATCCGCCGCAGCGCCCGCTCGGGGTTGCCGTGCTTGAGCAGCAGGTCGAGGAAGATGCGGATCGCCTCGGGATCCTCGCGCAGCTTGGCGTCGATGAGATGCAGGTTAGCCGCCAAGAGGCGCATGGCATCGGGATGCAGAAGCGTGCCGGTCCGCAGCCCCTCTTCAAAGATGCCCAGCATATTGATCGGATGTTTGAAAAACGCTTTCTCGTCGGCCACGGTCAACCGGTTCTGCCGGATCGCATAGGGCGCGCGGGCGCGTTTGCGGCGGGCCAGAAGCCGTGTGAGCATCGGCTCGGCCTTGGTGTGATCGGCCTCAAGCGAGGTCAGGAAGATGCGGGTCAACTCGCCGACGCGCGTTGCATGGCGGAAATAATCCTGCATGAAGAACTCGACCGCCCGCCGCCCGTCATGGTCGGTATAGCCCATGCGTTCGGCCACCTGCACCTGCATGTCGAAGGTCAGCTGGTCCATGGCGCGGTTGGCGATCATGTGCAGATGACAGCGGATCGCCCAGAGAAAATCCTCGGCGTTGACGAAGGTCGCGAACTCTTCTGGGGTAAAGACCCCGCGTCCGACCAGTTCCTCTGTCGTGCGGACACCGTTGACGTATTTGGCGATCCAATACATCGACTGCAGGTCCCGCAGGCCGCCCTTGCCTTCCTTGACATTGGGCTCGACCACATAACGCTGCCCGCCCTGCTTGGTGTGTCGCGCGGCGCGCTCGGCAAGCTTGGCCTCGACAAACTCGGCTGCGGTCGATCTGAACAGGTCAGTCCAGAGGCGCTTTCTGAGTGTTTCCGCCAGATCCGCGTCGCCTGTGAGGAAGCGGAATTCAACAAGGCTGGTGCGGATCGTGTAATCCTCGCGGCCCAAGCGCAGGCAATCCTTGATGGTGCGGCTGGCATGGCCGACCTTCAGCTTGAGATCCCACATCATGTAGAGCGCGGATTCGATCAGGCTCTCGGCCCAGGGGGTGATCTTGTAGGGGGTGAGAAACAGAAGATCGACATCCGAGAAGGGTGCCATCTCGCCCCGGCCATAGCCGCCGACCGCGATCACCGCGAGGCGTTCACCCTCGGTGGGCGTGGCCAGCGGATGCAGGCGGGTGTGGCAGATGTCGAGAACGGTTTTGACGATCTGATCGGTCAGCCAGCAATAGGCGCGGGTGGTGGGGCGGGCCCCGAAAGGTTCGGCGCGAAAAGCGGCCTCGATGGCCGCCGCCCCGCGGCTGCGGGCTTTGCCGAGAATCTCCACCACCGCCTTGCGGACAGCCATCGCATCAGATGCCTCGGCAAGCGCCGCCATCAGATCGGCGGCGACCGCAACAGGATCGAATATCTCGGCTGCCGGGCAGATCAGATCGTCCGGCAGGGCGGCTGACGCCTCAGAACGGGGTTCTGGCGAAGCTGCGAGGGGCTGGATCAACGATGACCACCTGATTGTTCTGGATTTGCGCCACGGCGAGACCACGTTCGTTGGTGCCGTCGGGCAGGAGACGGAAGATGCCTGCCGTGCCCTGGAAGCCCTGCGACTGTGTCAGGGCGGCGGCGGAGAGCGCATTGCTCTTGCCGGCCGCGACCAGAGCACCGATGGCGGCGATCCCGTCATAGGCAAGCCCGGCAAGAGGGTGCGGCAGGCCGCCGAAGGCGGCGGCGTAGCGGGATTCGAATTGGGCCGAGACACTCGTGTCCGGCATCGCGAAAATGCCGCCCTGAAGCCCCGGCAGGGTCAGCGCCTGCGGAGTGATATCCCAGCGCGTCAGGCCGATATAGCGGACCGTTGCGGGATTGATCCCGTGCTCGGGCAGCATCGTCGCCACGATGGGCAGATCGGCGTTGACGCTGGCGGTGAGGAACAGGGCATTGGCGCCATTGGCGGTCGCGTTTTCGGCGATGAGCGAGGAGGCCTCGAGAATACCCTGCTGCGAGAGGGGGTAGGATTCGACGCCCGCAAGGGTCGCGCCGGATTTGACGACAGCCTGAACGATGGCGTCGCGGCCGACCGCGCCCGGCACATCGTCGCCATGGACGACCATGATCCGGTCAAATCCGGTCGAGGCGGCATAGGCGGCGAGGCGCTTGGCTGTGTTTTCGAAGGTCGCGCCAAGGACGAAGACGTTGCCACCGGCGATCGAGGTGTTGTTGGAGAAGGCCAGGACGTTGACGCCCCGGTTACGCACGGCGATGCCGGCGGCATTGGCGGCCTCGGCATAGAGCGGGCCAAGAATGATCTTGGCGCCTTCGTCGGCAGCCCGGGTCGCTGCGGCAGCGGCCTGTGTTGCGTCGGCACCGGTATCGTAGACGCGCAGATCAATGGCCACGCCCTGAAGGTCGGCAATCGCCATGCGGGCGGCATTTTCGAGATTCTGTGCGAGGAAAGCGTCAGTCGCATCGCCGGTGCCGATTGGCACGAGGAGGGCAACCTGCACCGGAGCGGAGGTGTTGATCATCGGGGTCGGGCCGGTTGTCGGTGTGCACGAGGCAAGCCAGGCGATCAGGCCAAGGGAAAAAATCGACAGGATCGCCTTGCGGGCGGTCGACAAAAGGGCAAACATCAGACGGCAACTCCTCATTGGTCGGGCCGGCGGCGGGCTCCTGCGCTGGGCCCGGTCCGAACGTGGCTATCATACGGCGAGGGCTGGAAGGGTCTAGGCATGAATTTCGACCGCAAGCCCCTCTCGGCGGGTCTTTACTTTGTTTCAACCCCGATCGGCGCCGCGCGCGATATGACGCTGCGCGGCCTCGACATCCTTGCCTCGGCCGACATGATTGCCGCCGAGGATACGCGGACCGCCCGAAAGCTCATGGAAATTCACGGCGTTTCCCTCGCTGGCCGGCCGGTTGTGTCCTATCATGACCATTCCGGCCCGGGGGCACAGGCGCGGCTTGTGGATGCGGTCCGAGAGGGCAAGTCGGTCGCTTGCGTGTCCGAGGCCGGGACCCCGCTGGTCGCGGATCCGGGTTATGAGCTTGGGCGGGCGGTGATCGAGGCAGGGCTGGTGGTGACGGCTGCGCCCGGTGCCTCGGCTGTCTTGGCGGCGCTCGCGGTGTCTGGACTGCCGAGCGACCGTTTCATGTTTGTGGGTTTTCTTCCGCCGGGCAAGACCCAGCGCGAGACCGAGATCGCCCTGCTGCGCGACCTGCCGGCGACGCTGATCTTCTATGAATCGCCGAAACGCGTTGGGGAAATGTTAGCTTCCTTGCGCGATATTCTGGGGGAAAGCAGGGAAGCGGTTGTCTGCCGCGAACTGACGAAACGGTTTGAAGAGGTCCGGCGCGGCACTTTGGGCGATCTGGCTGGCGAGTTTGCCGATCGGGCGGTCAAAGGCGAGATCGTCGTTCTGGTTGGTAGGGCAGGTTCGGAAACGGTGGCCGAGGCAGATGTGGAGGGCGCGCTGCGCGAGGCGATGAAAACGATGCGGATCAAGGATGCGGCGACGGCGGTGGCCGGTGCGTTGGGTTTGCCCCGACGGCAGGTCTATCAGGTCGCTCTGGGGCTGGAGAAAGAGTGATGGGCAGATTGGTCGGATATCATGCGGGGCTTGCCGCCGAAGAGATCGTTGCCGCGGATTATGCGCGGCGTGGCCTCAGGCTTGAGCGTCGGCGCTGGCGCGGCAAGCGCGGCGAAATTGACCTGATCGTTCGTGAAGAAGACCGAGTGATTTTTGTCGAGGTCAAAAAGAGCCGGGAATTCGCCCGCGCGGCCGAGAGCCTCTCGTATCGGCAGATGCAGCGCATTCTCGGCGCGGCGGAGGAATTTGTCGCCGGAGAGCCGAAGGGCCTTTTGACAGAGATGCGCTTTGATGTGGCTCTTGTTGATGCCGTCGGCAGGATCGAGATTCTGGAGAACGCCTGCCTCGCTGCCTGACGCCCGGCCATTGAACCTTGGATGGCGATGCGCCATGTATCGGGAAACGTGACGCAGGAGTTCCGATGCCGCTCAAGGTTGCTATCCAGATGGACCCGATCGCGCCGATCAACATCGACGCCGACAGCACCTTCCGCATTGCCGAAGAGGCGCAGAAACGGGGGCATTCCCTGTTTTACTACACCCCCGACCGCCTCGCTTATCAGGAAGGTCGGATCACGGCGCGGGGCTGGCCATTGGAGGTTCGCAGGGTCAAGGGCGATCATTTCTCGCTCGGCGAGGAGCAGGAGGTCGATCTTTCGACGTTCGACGTGGTCTGGCTGCGGCAGGATCCACCCTTTGACATGGGCTATATCACCACGACCCATCTTCTTGACCGGATTCACCCCAAGACCCTCGTGGTCAACGATCCGTTCTGGGTGCGGAACTATCCCGAGAAGCTCCTTGTTCTCGAATTCCCCGACCTCACGCCGCCGACTGCCATCGCCCGCGATCTTCCGACGCTGCGGGCCTTCCGCGAGAAGCACGGGGATATCATCCTCAAGCCGCTTTATGGCAACGGCGGCGCGGGCGTGTTCAAGCTCACCTCGGGCGACGGCAACCTCGCCTCGCTTTACGAGATGTTCACCGGGATCAACCGGGAGCCATTGATTGTGCAGAAGTATCTGCCCGCCGTTTCCCAAGGTGACAAGCGCGTGATCCTTGTCGATGGCGAACCAGTGGGCGCGATCAACCGGGTTCCGGCGCAGGGTGAGACGCGCTCGAATATGCACGTCGGCGGGCGACCCGAGAAAGTGGGCCTGACCGACCGCGACCGCGAGATTTGCGCGCGGATCGGGCCGTTGCTGCGCGAGAAGGGCCAGATTTTCGTCGGCATCGACGTGATCGGCGAGTGGCTGACCGAGATCAACGTGACCTCGCCCACCGGCATTCAGGAGCTTGAGCGGTTCGAGGGCACGAACGTGGCCGAGAAGATCTGGCGCGCCATCGAAAAGCGGCGGGCCTGATGGCCTCGCTGCGCCTCCGGTCCTATGGGCTTGTGGCGCGGCTGACGGTCTGGCCTGTTCTGGCCTATCTGAAGAAGGGCGAGGCGAGCCGGAGGCTCCTTGACCTCGCCGCCGCACTCAGCGGCCGCTATCCGAGTGGCACCACCCGCAAAGAGGCAAAGATTGGCGGCAGGCACGGCTTGCGCGTCGGGGCCGAAGGTGCGGCCCCGGGGCGGGTGATCCTCTATTTTCATGGGGGCGCCTATTTCTCAGGCTCTTCGAAAACGCATGGGCCGATGCTTGGCCAGCTTGCGCTCGACTCGAAAACCGATGTGGTTGCGCAGGATTATCGGCTGGTTCTCGAGGCGCCGTTTCCGGCGGCGTTCGAGGATGCGGTGGCCGCTTGGGATGATCTTCGGGGGCAGGGGCTGGGCCCCTCGCAGATCCTGCTCGCGGGCGATAGCGCGGGTGGCGGGCTTGCGCTGGCGCTTCTGGCCCATCTTCTTGCCCGCGGCGAAAGGCCAGCGGGGCTTCTTGCCCTGTCGCCATGGACCGATCTGACCCATTCGGGCGAGAGCATCCGGCGCAATGCCCGCCGCGACGCGATGCTGCCGGTGCGGCGGACGAATGCCGCATCGGAGCAGTATCTCGCCGGGGCAGACCCGACCGACCCACGCGCCTCGCCCCATTTCGCCGAGTTTCCGAACCCGCCGCCGGTGATGCTGCAGGTCGGCGATCAGGAGATCCTGCTCGACGATGCGCGGCGGATGGCGGCCAAGCTCGAGGAGGCTGGCGGCGAGGTCCGCCTCGACGTTTGGGAAGGGGCGCATCACGTCTGGCAGCTGGCCTTTGGCTTTGTGCCCGAGGCGGCGGAGGCTCTGCGGCAGGCGGGGGCTTGGGCTCAGGAAACCTTTGAGAAAGCAATGCGATAGCTGGCCGCCTCGGCTACATGAGGCCGTCGGACGCTGGCCGACCCGTCAAGATCGGCAATCGTGCGCGCCACCCGCAGGACGCGGTGATAGCCGCGTGCGGAGAGGCCAAATTTCTCGGCGATCTTGAGGAGAAGCTCGCGCCCCTCGGTATCGGGCGTTGCCACTTCTTCAAGCATCGCGCCTTCGATGTCGGAGTTGGTCGCGATGCCCTTGGCTTGCCCAAAGCGCCGCCCCTGAACGGCCCGCGCCTCGGCCACCCGCGCCGCGACGGTGGCCGAGCTGTCGCCTGAAGGGGGCAGGTCGAGGTCGGTGAAGGCCACGGGCGGGACTTCGATCCGAAGGTCGAAGCGGTCCATCAGCGGACCGGAAATCCGCCCGAGATAATCCTCGCCGCATTGGGGAACGCGGGCGCAGGCGCGGGCGGGGTCGGCCATATGGCCGCAGCGGCAGGGGTTGGCGGCGGCGACGAGCAGGAATTTGCAGGGATAGCGCACATGGGCGTTGGCGCGTGCGACGACGACCTCGCCGGTCTCGATCGGTTGGCGCAGGGTTTCAAGGACGGGGCGGGAGAATTCGGGGAGTTCGTCGAGAAACAGGATGCCATTGTGGGCGAGGCTGATCTCGCCGGGCTTGGCGCCGCGCCCGCCGCCGATGATCGCGGCCATCGAGGCGGTGTGATGCGGCTCGCGGAAGGGGCGCTGGCGGCTGATCCCGCCATCGGTGAGAAGGCCGGCGAGCGAGTGGATCATCGAGGTTTCGAGCGCCTCGGTGGGCGAAAGCGGCGGCAGGATGCCGGGAAGGCGGGCGGCCAGCATGGATTTGCCCGACCCCGGCGCACCGATCAGCATCATGTGATGCCGCCCCGCCGCGGCGATCTCGAGCGCGCGTTTGGCGCGTTCCTGCCCTTTCACATCGCGCAGGTCACGGTGGGATTTGGCGGCGGTAACTTCCCCCGGTTCCGAGGGCGGCAGAGGCTTCTGGCCGGTCAGGTGGCGGATCACCTCGCCCAAGGAGCGTGCGGCGGTCACTGTCGCCGCGCTGACCCAAGCCGCCTCGCCGCCGCAGGCTTTGGGGCAGATCAGGCCGCGCTGGTCGGTGGCGGCGGCCATGGCGGCGGGGAGGGCTCCGGCGACAGGCACAAGTTCGCCCTCGAGCGACAGTTCACCAATCGACACGAGCGCATCAAGTTCGTCTTTGGGCACGATTTCGAGTGCGCCCAGAAGGGCCAGCGCGATCGGCAGGTCGAAATGCGAGCCCTCTTTGGGCAGGTCGGCGGGCGAGAGGTTGATGGTGATGCGCTTGGGCGGAAGGGCGATTGCCAAGGCCGAAAGGGCGGCGCGCACCCGTTCGCGCGCTTCGGAAACCGCCTTGTCGGGCAGGCCGACGATGGCGAATGCAGGAAGGCCGGGCGAAACCGCGCACTGAACCTCAACGATTCGCGCCTCGACGCCTTCGAAGGCCACTGTGTAGGCGATGGCTCCCAAGGCTGCTCCCTTTCCCCGTTTTGGAAAAGGTTAACGGCGTCATGGTTTACGGAAGATTAATCCTTAGGCGATGGGCCAAGGCCGGTGCGGCAGGTCTTTCGCGTAGGGCACGGGATCATAACTGCGCTCGAGGCCCATCGCCCGCCACTTGCGGAAGGCGGGGTCGGTGAGGGTTTGGGCAACATAGTCGGCGGCGACCCCGCCAACCTTCAGGTCATGGCCAGCGATACGGGCGGCGACGGGAGCATAGAAAGCATCGGCGATGGAATAAGCGCCGAACAGCCACGGACCGGAGGCGCCGTGGCGGCTGCGGGCCATGCCCAAGAGGTCTTCGAGGCGAGCGAGATCGGCCAGAACGCCTTCGCTGGCGACGAAGCCCTCGTAGACATGGAGAAGCTGCATCGGGCAGGCCGAACGCAGGGCGCCGAAGCCCGAGTGCATCTCGGCAGCCATCCAGCGGGCAAGGCCACGCGCGGCGGGGTCGGCGGGCCAGAGGCCGTTCTCGGGGTGCCGCTCGACGAGGGTCTCGGCTATCGCCAGCGTGTCGCCGACGAGAATGCCGTCAGGCGTCCGCATAAGCGGCAAGAGGCGGGTCGGGGAAAGTTCGGCGAGTTCGGCGTTCGGCCTTCCATCATAGATGCCAAGCAAATGCTGGCGGTAGGGGATGCCGAATTTCTCGAATATCAGCCAGCCGCGCAGGGACCAGCTCGAAAAGCTCGGATCACCAATGTAGAGATCGTAGGTCATGCAAGCCCCCGTGAAGTTGGCGCAAAATGGACGGCCGCCCCGATCAGGGGCAAGTGCCGATTTCGCCCAAATGCCAGCCCGCGGCGGTATGCTCGGTCTGTGTCACGGAAAGCGGTTCGACACTGTGGGCAAGGGCGGCTTGGGCGGTCAGGCCGCCCGCCTGCTGGACGCGGGTGAGGATCACCCCGAAATGTGCGACGGCGACGATGTCGCGCCCCGGATGGGCCGCGAGGATCTGTGCGACAAACCCATCCACGCGGGCGGCGACGGCGTTCCAGCTTTCGCCGTCGGGCGGGGCGATATCGCCGGGGGTCTCCCAGAAGGCGCGGGTCAGGTCGGGATCGCGGGCCGAGGCTTCGGACCAGTGGAGGCCATCCCAAGCGCCGAAATTGATCTCGCGCAGGGCCGGATCTGCGGGCAGCGCCTCGCGTCCATTGGCTAGCGCTGCGGCGGTGGCGGAGGCGCGGACAAGGTCGGACGAGACTAGGAGCGCGCCTTTTGGCAGGTGTGCATCAAGGCGGGCGATGCGGGCGATGTCCGACAGGTCGGCGGGCACATCGCGCCAGCCGACAAAAGCCTTCTCATGCGTCGGCCCGTGGCGCACCCACCAGAAGCGGGTCATTCCGGCAGCCGCCCTTTGAGCACCATCGGCAGGCCCGCCATGACCGCCATGACGAGTTCGGCCCGCGCGGCAAGCTCTTGGTTCAGCCGCCCTTGGGCATTGCGGAAGCGGCGGCCAAGCGAGGTATCGGGGACAACGCCCATGCCCGCCTCGTTCGAGACGACCACGACGGGCGCGGGGCAGGCGTCCAGTGCGGCGAGGAGGCGCTCGGTCTCGGCCTCTAGGTCGCTTTCTTCGAGAAGGTGGTTCGAGAGCCACAGCGTCACGCAATCGAGGAGCACCGCCTCGCCCTCGCGCACGCCCTCAAGCGCGGCCGCGATATCGAGCGGCTCTTCCACGGTGCGCCAATCGGGGCCACGCATCTCCTGATGGCGCAGGATCTTGTCTTCCATCTCGTCGTCAAAGGCTTGCGCCGTGGCGACATAGACCCGCGACAGGCCGCTCGCCACGATGAGCGCCTCGGCGCGGGCCGATTTGCCCGAGGCCGCGCCGCCCAGAACGAGTGTGAGTTTGCCAAGGCCCATGGGCGCTCCTTTCAGGTCCTTGCCGACTATCGGAAGGCTTGCGGCGAATGACAAGCGGGCTTGCGTATCTCGGGGCTGGCCTCGGGGGCGTATTGCCCCTAGTTTCGGGGGCGAACCCAGAGGGCCGATCATGCTGAGTGGCAAACATATCCTGCTGATCATTTCAGGCGGCATCGCCGCCTATAAGTCGCTCGACCTGATCCGCCGCCTGCGCGAGCGGGGCTGTCGCGTTACGCCGGTGCTGACCAAGGGGGGCGCGGCTTTCGTCACGCCTCTGTCGGTCTCGGCGCTGGCGGGGGCGAAGGTGCATGAGCATCTCTTGGATCTGACCGCCGAGGCGGAGATGGGGCATATCGAGCTGAGCCGTGCCGCCGATCTGATCGTTGTGGCGCCGGCCACGGCCGATCTGATGGCGAAAATGGCGGGCGGGCAGGCGGACGATCTGGCCTCGACGCTTCTTCTTGCGACCGACAAGCGCGTGCTCATTGCTCCGGCGATGAACGTGCGGATGTGGACCCACACGGCGACCCAGCGCAACATCGCGCGGCTGAAGGACGACGGCATCCTGTTCGTCGGCCCGAACGAGGGCGACATGGCCTGCGGCGAATACGGGCCGGGGCGGATGGCCGAGCCTCTCGAGATCGTCGCCGCGATTGAAAAGGTCTTGGCCGATGGGCCGCTCAAGGGGCGGCACGTACTGGTGACCTCGGGGCCGACGCATGAGCCGATTGATCCGGTGCGCTATATCGCCAACCGCTCGTCGGGCGCGCAGGGCGCGGCGATCGCGGCGGCGCTGGTGCAGCTTGGGGCGGATGTGACCTTCGTCACCGGTCCCGCGACAGTGGCTGCGCCTGCGGGCGTGCGCGCCGTGCGGGTAGAGACAGCGCAAGAGATGCACGACGCCGTGATGGCCGCGCTTCCGGCGGAGGCGGCGGTGATGGCGGCGGCGGTGGCCGATTGGCGCGTGGCTTCGCGCTCGGATCAGAAGATCAAGAAGGATGGCAAGGGCCTGCCGAACCTGAGCTTTGCCGAGAACCCCGATATTCTGGCCGAGGTCTCGAAGCTGAAGACGGGTCGGCCCGCGCTGGTCGTGGGCTTTGCCGCCGAGACGGAGAATGTCGCGGCCAACGCGGCCGCCAAGCGCAAGCGCAAGGGCTGCGACTGGATCGTGGCGAATGATGTCTCGCCCGAGACGGGAATCATGGGCGGGGCGGAAAACGCCGTGACCCTGATCAGCGAAGGCGGGGCCGAGGATTGGCCGCGCATGGGCAAGGGCGATGTGGCGCGCAAGCTCGCGGCGCGGATCGCCGAGACGCTGCTCAAAGGCTGAGGGTGGACCAATGACCCCGACCGTGACCCTCGCCTGGCTCCCCGAAGCCGACCAAAGCCTGCCGCTTCCCGCCTATCAGACCGCCGGCGCCGCCGGGGCCGATGTCTGTGCCAATTTCCCGCCCGAGCGGCGCGATGGGATAACGCTTGCCCCCGGTGCGCGGGCACTTTTGCCCACGGGCCTGCGCATGGCGATTCCGGCGGGGTTCGAGGTTCAGGTGCGGCCGCGATCCGGGCTGGCGCTCAAACATGGCGTCACGGTCGCCAATCCGCCGGGCACCATCGACAGCGACTATCGCGGGCCCTTGGGGGTGATCCTTGTGAACCTCGGGGCCGAGCCCTTCCACATCGCCCACGGCGACCGGATTGCCCAACTGATTGTGGCGCCTGTGGTGCAGGCGGCCTTTGATCTGGCCGAGAGCCTCGACGAGACCGCGCGCGGCGCCGGCGGCTTTGGCTCGACCGGGGTTGGCCGATGATCCTCGTTTTCGCCATTGCGGCCGTCCTTTGGTGGATCGGCATGGCGATGGGTGCACCGCATCGCGCCCGCTGGACGATGATCGGCATTTTGATGGCGGCGGTGATGCTGGGGCATCTGATCCTGCCCGATGGGCATCCCCTGCGGCAGGCGACGGGCGGCGATCTGCGTCTCTGGCTCTTGATCTTCGGCTTTGCAGCGCTGGCCACTGGCTACCGCTTCGTCCTTTTGCGCCTGCGCGAACGGGCGCATCAGGCCGAGGCCGCGCCCCCTCAGGCCGGCACTTTCAGCGAGACCGAGCTGCATCGCTATGCCCGCCACATGATCATGCGCGAGATCGGCGGGGTGGGGCAGAAGCGGCTCAAGGAGGCGAAGGTCTTGGTGGTGGGCGCTGGCGGCCTCGGCTCGCCTGCGCTTCTCTATCTCGCGGCGGCGGGGGTCGGCTCGATCGGCGTGATCGACGATGACGTGGTCGATGGCACCAACCTGCAACGGCAGGTGATCCATACCGACGACCGGATCGGCACGGCCAAGGTTCTTTCTGCTGCCAAGGCGATGACCGACCTCAACCCCTTCATCAAGGTCTTTCCGATCCAGTCCAAGCTGACGCGCGAGAATGCCGAAAGCACCATCGCGCCCTATGACCTTGTTCTTGATGGAACCGACAATTTCGAGACCCGCTATCTCGTCAACGCAACCTGTGTGGCGCTGAAAAAGCCCCTGATTTCGGCAGCGATCACCCAATGGGAAGGGCAGATCAGCCTCTATGATCCCGCGCATGGCGCGCCTTGCTATCAGTGCGTTTTCCCCGAAGCGCCCGCGCCCGGCCTTGCGCCGAGCTGCGCGGTGGCGGGGGTGGCGGGGCCATTGCCGGGCGTTGTCGGTTCGATGATGGCGCTCGAGGCGGTGAAAGCGATCGTGGGCGCGGGCGAGGGCCTGCGCGGGCGGATGATGATCTATGACGGGCTCTATGCCGAGACCCGCGTGATGAAGCTCTCCCGCCGCGCCGATTGTCCGATTTGCGGTCTGGATCATCCCCGGATCGAGGGATAGCCTCCGCCGCAGCAAGGAGACCCCACGAATGACCAATCCTCTTCTGGAAGAGTGGCAGACGCCCTTTGGCCTGCCCCCGTTCGACAAGATCAAAGACGAAGATTTCAGCCCCGCTGTCGATGCCGCCCTCGCCGAGGCCCGCGCCGCCATCGCCGCGATCACCGCAAACCAAGACGAGCCGACCTTCGCCAATACCATTGAGGCTCTGGAACTCGCCGACGAGCACCTCAGCGCCATTCTCGGCGCTTTCTATGCGCTGGCCGGAGCCGACAGCAATCCGGCCCGTCAAGCGCTCCAGCGCGAGTTTGCGCCGAAACTGTCGGCCTATAGCTCCGAGGTGGCCTCGAACGCCGCACTTTTCGCGCGGATCGACGCGCTTTGGCAGAAGAAAGACGCGCTTGGCCTTTCGGACGAGCAATCCCGCGTTCTGATGCTCACGCGGCGCGGCTTTGTCCGCTCGGGGGCGCTTCTTGAAGGGGCGGAGGCCGAGCGCCTCAAGGACGTGAAATCCCGCCTCGCCGTGCTTGGCACAGAGTTCACCCAGAACCTTCTCGCCGATGAAAGCGGTTGGTTCATGCCCCTCGGGCAAGACGACCTTGTTGGCCTTCCCGATTTCGTCGTCCATGCCGCCGAGGCGGCGGGCGAGGAGAAGGGCGCGGGCGGGCCGGTGGTGACGCTGTCGCGCTCGCTCATCGTGCCGTTCCTGCAATTCAGCCCGCGCCGCGAATTGCGCGAAAAGGCCTATGAGGCTTGGGTCGCGCGGGGCGCCAATGGCGGCGAGACGGACAACCGCGGGATTGCGGGCGAAACGCTGAAGCTGCGGGCCGAACGGGCCAATCTTTTGGGCTATGAGACCTTCTCGGACTACAAGTTAGAGACGGAAATGGCCGGCACGCCCGAGGCGGTGCGCGATCTTCTGATGCGGGTTTGGGAGCCTGCGAAGAAATCCGCGCTGACTGACGCCAAGGTTTTTGAGGCGATGCTTCATGCCGACGGCTTCTCCGGCCCGCTCGAGGCTTGGGACTGGCGCTATTATTCGGAAAAGCGGCGCAAGGCCGAGCACGATCTCGACGAGTCGGAGATCAAGCCCTATTTCCAGCTCGACCGGATGATCGAAGCCGCCTTCGCCTGCGCGAACCGCCTTTTCGGCCTTGAATTCGCGCCCGCCGAGGGCCCCTTCTATCACCCCGATGTCCGCCACTGGAACGTGACGCGCGGGGGCGAACATATCGCACTTTTCGTGGGCGACTATTTCGCCCGTGGCTCCAAGCGCTCGGGCGCGTGGTGTTCGGCCATGCGCGCCCAGCAGCGGCTTTCGGGCGATGTGCGCCCGATCGTCGTCAACGTCTGCAATTTCGCCAAGCCGGGCGCGGGCGATCCGGCGCTTCTGTCGTATGACGACGCGCGGACCTTGTTCCACGAGTTCGGCCACGCGCTGCACCAGATGCTGTCGAACGTGACCTACGAATCGATCTCGGGCACCAGCGTCGCCCGCGATTTCGTCGAGCTGCCGAGCCAGCTTTACGAACACTGGCTCGAGGTGCCCGAGGTTCTCTCGGAATTCGCCACCCATGCCGAAACCGGCGAGCCGATGCCCAAGGCGCTGCTCGACCGGCTCTTGGCGGCCACGACCTATGACATGGGCTTCCAGACGGTCGAATTCGTTTCTTCGGCGCTGGTCGATCTGGCCTTCCACGATGGCCCGCCGCCTGCCGATCCGATGCAGAAACAGGCCGAGGTTCTTGAGGAAATCGGGATGCCCCATGCGATACGGATGCGCCACGCGACCCCGCATTTCGCCCATGTCTTTACCGGCGACGGCTATTCCAGCGGCTATTACAGCTACATGTGGTCGGAAGTGATGGACGCCGACGCCTTTGCCGCCTTCGAAGAGGTGGGCGATCCGTTCGACGCCGCGCTGGCCGCGAGCCTTGAGAAGAACATCCTCTCGGCGGGCGGTTCGGAAGAGGCGGCAGACCTCTACACCCGCTTCCGCGGCCGGATGCCGGGGGTCGAGCCGCTTTTGAAAGGGCGCGGGCTTCTGGACGTTGCCTAGGCTGACCGGGCCTAATCGTCGCCGGGATCCCCGAGCGGATCCTTGTGAATGAGCACATCGGCGTTGGGATAGGCCGCGATGATCGCGCGGCGGAGCCCGGCGCCGATGGCGTGGGCTTCGGTCAGGGTCTGATCACCGTCTAGCTCGATATGCAGGTTGACGAAAACGCGGCTGCCTGCCTGACGGCTTTTCAGGTCGTGAAAGCCATGCACGCCGGGATAGCTTCCGGCGATCTTGGCGATCCCTTCGAGCATCGCCGGATCAGCCCGCCTGTCCATCAGCGCATCCCACGCCGCCTTGCCGATGCGGATCGCGCCGAAGGCCATGAAGAGCGCGGCTCCAATGGCGACGACCGAGTCGATCTCGTTGAGGCCGAACCGCGACGAGGCATAGAGCGCGACCACGGCGCCGAGGTTGGGAACCATATCGCCGATGTAATGCAGGCTGTCGGCCGCCACGACCTTGTTGCCGGTCTTGACCGCGACGCGCCGCTGCCAGAACACAAGCCCGCCAGTCACGACGATCGCAAAGACGACAACGGCAATGCCCTTCTCCTCCTGCTGCGGCATGACGCTATCGCCCGCCAAAAGGCGCATGACAGCGGCAAAGGTGATCACACCGGCCGAAGCGATGATGAACAAAGATTGCGCCAGCGCGGCAAGGTCTTCGGCCGAGGTATGGCCGAAGGCGTGATCCTCGTCGGCGGGTTTGGCGGCATAGGCGATGGCGGCGAGGCCACCCAGAGACATCATCAGGTCCATCGCGCTGTCGGCCAGCGTGGCGGCGACCGAAAGCGCCCCGGTTTCACTGAGCGCCCAGAGCTTGGCGATCACCAGAACGAAGGCGACCAGAACCGAGAGGACTCCGGCCGAAAGGTTGAGGCGCGTGTGATCGGTGCGGTTCATGCGTGCTCCGGGGCTGTCTGCCGAGATTATTCGCGCAGCTCGTCCGCGTCCACGCCCCAAAGCGCTGTCTTGAGCGCCCAGCCCTTGTAGCCGCCTGCCCCGATCCGGCACCAGTCGATCTCGCAGGCGCCAAGGAAGGCAATGACGCCCGCCTCGAAAACAGCGACCTCGGGAGCATCCGGCTCGGGGCGCGAGCGGACGGGTGTCTGATCCTCGTCGATCAGGACCGTGCGTTCGCCCGACAGGAGCGTAAAGTGAACCCAGCCGCCAAGCCCGTCGCGATCGACGATCCGCCGCCAGTTCTCGTATTCCGCGATGATCTGGACCGGAAGGTCGGCGCGTTTGTAGATCCAGTCGATCCGGTGTGTGAGCGAAGGGCCGCGCCGGACGTTGGTCTCGGCGGATTTCAGCGAGACATAGCGCGGCAGGGGCAGGTTGGTGACAGGGCCACGGCCCGGATCGGCGGCGGGGCTTTCCTGTGCAAGCGCAGCGCCGCCAAGAAGGACGGCGACGGCAAGGGCCCAGACCCTAAAGAAATGCGCGAGCGACGTCATTGTCCTGCCCTTGATTGCTGCTCTTTGGCCTTCTCGTCTCGGGTGCTCTTGTGCCCCGCGGCCTTGAAGGGCAATCTGCCACTAAAGACCGGAATATGCAAAGCGCGGGAGAGTGTTTCATGCCAGGCAAGCAACTGAGTGTTGTCGTCACGCGACGGTTGCCCGAAGTGGTCGAGACCCGGATGAAAGAGCTCTTCAACGTGACCCTGCGCGATGATGACACGCCGATGACCCGCGAACAGCTGGCGGCGGCGATGCAGGGGGCGGATGTTCTGGTGCCGACGCTCACCGACCAGATCGACCAGCGGCTTCTGGCGCAGGCGGGCGACAGGCTCAAGCTGATCGCCAATTTCGGATCGGGCGTCGACCATATCGACGTGCATACCGCGCGGCAGCGGGGGATTCTCGTCGCCAACACGCCCGGTGTCGTGACCGAAGATACGGCTGACATGACGCTGGCGCTCCTTCTGGCGGTGACCCGCCGCATCCCCGAGGGCCTGGCGCTGATGCAAAGCGGCGAATGGGCCGGCTGGGCGCCGACCGCCATGCTGGGTGGGCGGATTGCAGGGCGGCGCCTTGGCATCCTTGGCATGGGCCGGATCGGCCTTGCCGTGGCCAAGCGGGCGCGCGCCTTTGGCATGTCGGTGCATTACCACAACCGCAAGCGCCTGCGCCCCGAGATCGAGGATCATGTGGACGCGACCTATTGGGAAAGCCTTGATCAGATGGTGAGCCGGGTCGATATCCTGTCGATCAACTGCCCGCATACGCCGGCGACCTTCCACCTGATGAACGCCCGCCGCCTGAAGCTGATGAAGCCCTCGGCGGTGATCGTCAACACAAGCCGTGGCGAGGTGATCGACGAGAACGCGCTGACGCGGATGCTGCGCGCGGGCGAGATCGCGGGGGCGGGCCTCGATGTGTTTGAACGCGGCGCCGCGATCAACCCGCGCCTGCGCGAGCTGAACAACGTCGTCCTTTTGCCGCATATGGGCTCGGCCACGGTCGAGGGCCGCGCCGAGATGGGCGAGAAGGTCATCATCAACATCAAGACCTTCGCCGACGGCCACCGCCCGCCCGATCTTGTCGTGCCGGGAATGCTCTAGGGGGCTGCGGCCCTGTGTCACGCAAACGTGGCTTGCGAGGATCGGGGCGGCGGCTAGTCTCGCGCCATGGGAGAGCGGGTTTTTGATCCTCTGAAGATCGCCATGTGGCTTGCGCTGGTGCTGGCGCTGGCCCTGACGGTCGTGGCCCAGCATGGCCCGACGATGCTTCCCGCAGCGCCAAGCCATAGCGCCGATCATTCGGGTCACGACCAGCCGATGCCGGATCATGCGAGTTGTGTTCTGGCCTGTATGGCTTTCGTCGAGGTCGTGCCAACCCCCATAGCCCTGCCTTTGCGGCTGCTCGTCGGTCTGGCGGCGATGCCTGCGGCCGGGCGTCTGGTCGGCCATAATATCGAATGGGCCGGGCGGCCGCCTTGGCGGATGGGTTGAAGCCTTCGTAGCATTTCCCATTCTCCGGCCCCCTGTGGCCGAACCCTGAGGTCGACATGACTCATTCCATTTCCCGGCGCGGCTTTCTCGCTGCGTCTTCCGCGAGCCTTCTTGGCGCAACCTTTCCCCTGCCCGGCATGGCCGCCCCCGAACGGCGCAGCCTTCTTGCAACCACACGCACCCTCGATATCGACGGGCGCGCGGCCACGGTCCTGGGGCTCGTGAATGCCTCGGGCCAGACGGGCCTGACTTTCGACGAGGGCGATGCCTTCTCGGTCCGGCTTGAAAACCGGCTTGGAGAGCCGACGCTGATCCACTGGCACGGGCAAATCCCGCCCAATGTGCAGGACGGCGTTCCCGATATGCCCGCGCCCTTGCTCCGCCCCGGCGAGGCGCGCGATTACGACTATGCGACAGCCCCAGGCACCCATTGGATGCACGCCCATATCCCCTCGCACGAGATGCAGCTTCTGGCCGCGCCCTTGATCGTGCGGCGCGCCGAGGAGGTGGCGGAGGACCGTCAGGAGGTTGTCATGTTCCTGCACGATTTCTCGTTCCGCAGCCCGGAGGAGATCTTTGAGGAGCTGGGCATTGTGGCCGGTGATGGGCATACGATGGGAGGGATGTCGGGGATGTCGGGCATGATGAACCATGGCGCGATGGGAGGAATGGACCTCAACGACATCGAATTCGACGCCTATCTCGCCAATGACCGCACATTGAGCGATCCCGATGTGGTCTCGGTCGAGGCGGGCGGGCGCATCCGCCTGCGGATCGTCAACGCCTCGGCGGCGACGGTTTTCTGGATCGACACCGGCACCCTTGCGGCGCAGGTCGTGGCTGTTGACGGCCAGCCCGTCGTGCCTGTCAGCGGCAGCCGCTGGGGCCTTGTCATGGCGCAGCGGATCGACCTCTTGATCGACCTGCCCGAGGGCGGCGGCGCCTGGCCGATCCTCGCGCTGCGGGAAGGCGCGCGCGAGCAGACCGGGATCATTCTTGCCACCCCCGGCGCCGAGGTGCGCAAGGTGTCGGCCAAGGCCGATGCGGCGGCCCCCGCCTTCGACCTCGATCTGGCGCAGGAAGCGATGTTCGAGGCCCTCAACCCGCTTGCGTCTCGCCCGCTGAATCGCGGTTATATGATGATGCTGAGCGGCGCGATGATGCCCTATAGCTGGTCGATCGACGGGCAGGTCTGGCCTGACTATCTGCCCGTCGAATGCGCCTCGGGCGAACGGGTCGAGATCATGTTCCACAATATGTCGATGATGGGCCACCCGATGCACCTGCACGGGCATCACTATCAGGTGGTGGGGCTGAACGGCCGCCCGCTCAACGGTGCGCGGCGCGACACGGTCTATGTGCCGCCGATGGCTTCGGTGACGATTGCCTTCGATGCCGGAGAAAGCGCTGACTGGATGCTCCACTGTCACCACATGGCGCATTTGCAAAGCGGCATGATGACGGTTCTGACTGTGGCGTAGGTGCAGGGGCGTCGCCCCGGTTGGCCCGGGGGCGACGCTTACAGGGCTAGTTTGACAGCTCCCGCAAAAGGCGGCCCCCCGGCAGATCGCCGCCAAGGATTTGCTCGCGCGTGTCGCGGGCAAAACCGACGACGAGCGCGCGATAATACTGATCGGCCGATTTGATGGCAGAGCTCCAGATCGCGCCGGCGGTCGACCCCGAGGCATCCCCGGCGACCACCTGAATCGAATAGGAGGCAACCGTCGCGCCATTGCCGTCGACGAGGCGCACAGCGCCCTGCATCTGCGATTTGTCGCGGCCAAATGCGGTGGTCGTGGCGCCGGCAAGGTTGATGCGGGTCACATCGACCACGAGTTTCGGCCCACCCGGCGCCATGCGATCAGAGAATTCGCGCTCAAGAACCGCCTTCAGATCAGGCGCAAGCGCGCTTGAATGATCGGCGGCGCGGACGCTTTCAAAACCCGTGCCCGAGGTCGAGACCTCTACAGCAGAAATCGTGAGGCTCTTGCGGGCATCACGGCCGAGCGGATTGGTGTCTGGCAGCGGCGCGCAAGCCGCCACAAACCCCAGAGAAACAACAAGAAATTCTCGTCTCAACATTGGTGGTTACCCCATAACTAGGCGCAATTCAGGCGCCAAGGGGCAATGAATGAAACAGGCCCCCGCAGCAATACAGGGGCCTGTCACGGATTGTGTCAAAACCTGTCAGCCTGGGCCTAGCTGGCCCCGTTCAGCGCCTTCCAGGCGTTGAGGCCACCGGCGATGAAACGGGCGTTCTTATAGCCCATGTCCCGCAGGCTGGCCGCCGAAAGGGCGCCACGGTTGTTGGCGTTGCAATAGCACAGGATCACCGTGTCGAGGTCGGCAATCTTGCCCTCGACGTTCATCTCGAGCTTGCCACGGCTGATGTTGAGCGAGCCGGGGATATGGCCTGCAGCGTGCTCGTCGGGATCGCGGATGTCGAGGGCGACAGCGCCCTCGGCCATCAGGGCGGCAACATCGGCCGGAGCGGCCTCGGCCACACGGGCGCGGGCGGCATCGGCAAGGGTTTGGAACTTGCTGGTGTAATTCATGGGGAACTCCTTTGTTTCGGAGTTTCCCTAGACCCGCGGGGAGGGGCTTTCAACCATATATATTAGGAAACTAACATATATGTTATCAAGGCTGAAAAGCCCCCGTTTTCCCTAGCGGTAGACCTGATCCTCGGTCGGGAAGGCGCGGGTCTTGACCTCTTCGGCATAGCGGCGGACCGAGTCTTCGATCATCGGGCCAAGCTGACCGTAGACCTTGACGAATTTCGGGGTCCAGGGGTTGAGGCCCAGCATATCCTCAAGGACAAGAATCTGCCCGTCGCACTCGGCCGAGGCGCCGATGCCGATCGTGGGAATGTCGATCTGGCGGGTGATCCTGGCGGCGAGCGGCTCGACCATGCCCTCAAGCACCACGGCAAAGGCGCCGGCATTGGTCACGGCGCGGGCGTCTTCCTCGTGCAGGTGCCAGCTGTCCTCGTCGCGGCCTTGGGTCTTGAAGCCGCCCATCACATGGCTCGATTGCGGCGTGAGGCCGATATGCGCCATGACCGGAATGCCCCGCTCGACAAGGAAGCGGATGGTCTCGGCCATGCGCTTGCCACCCTCGAGCTTGATCGCGCCGCAGCCGGTTTCCTTCATCACCTTGGCGGCATTGCGGAAGGCCATGTTGGGGCTTTCCTCATAGGTGCCGAAGGGCATGTCGACGACAATGAGCGCCTTTTTCGTGCCGCGCACGACCGCCTTGCCATGCATGATCATCAGATCCAAGGGCACCCCCACGGTCGATTCCATCCCGTGCATGACCATGCCAAGACTGTCGCCCACAAGGATGAAATCGGCGTATCTGTCAACGATCGCCGCGGTATGGGCGTGATAGGAGGTGAGGGAAACGATCGGCTCGCCGCCTTTTCGTTTTGCAATCATCGGAACGGTATTCCGGCGGATTTGCTGGGGTTGGCTGCTCATTTTCTGATCTCCCTCTGGTCTATCAGCAGAACGGGGTTGTCCTCGGGCCCGAAGGCCACGGACAGCATGATGGCGATGTCTCCGGCTGGAACGCCCCCCACGGGGGCGAGCGTTCCAGCTTCGACGATATCGATGGCGACCAACCGCCCGCGCGGTTCGGCTGCAATGACAGCGCGCATCGCGTCGTCGATTTCGGCAACGCTTGCTCCCGCTCCCGCTGCCTTCTCGGCGGCATCCAGCGCTCGGGACAAGCAAACCGCCGCCGCGCGATCCATGGGCGTGAGCCGCACATTGCGCGACGACATGGCGAGCCCATCGGCCTCGCGCACTGTGGCGACGCCGAAAATCTGGACCGGCATATGCAGATCGCGCACCATCCGGCGGATCACCTGTAGCTGCTGGTAGTCCTTTTCGCCGAAATAGGCGGCGTCGGCCTGAATGATGTTGAAGAGCTTGCAGACCACCGTGGCCACACCCCGGAAATGCCCTGGCCGGACAAGGCCATGCAGCATATTCGCAAGCCGCGTGGTCTCGACGATGGTCTCGTCGCCTGCGGGATAGATTTCCGAAACCTGCGGGATGAATGCTGCCGATACTCCCGCCGCCTCGAGCATCGCAAGATCGGCCGCCTCGGTGCGGGGATAGCTCTCAAGGTCAGCCGGATTGCCGAATTGGGTCGGGTTGACAAAGATCGTGGCAATCACCCGATCGTGCGTACCCTTGGCCTCGGCCACAAGCTGCATATGCCCCGCGTGCAGCGCGCCCATCGTCGTGACCAGCCCGATCGTTGCGCCATCGCGGCGATATTGGGCGACGGCGGCGCGGATATCGGCGACTGTCCGGCAAATCTGCATTGCGGCTCCTTCTGGTTGTCCTGTTGATATGCGCTCGCAGCGATGGGAACAACTGCTCGCGCGCAGGGGGCTCTGCCCCCGTCTCCTTGCGGAGACTCCCCCGGAGTATTTGCCGCCAAAAGAAGCGGGGAATTCTTTTGGCCTGAAATACTCTCGGGGGTGAATGCGGCTTGCCGCAGAGGGGGCAGACAGCCCCCTTGCCCCGGCTTCCGTCCCGCAAGTCGGTTTTGATCTGTGAGGCGTCGGCTGGCTCTCGCTTTGAACCCCAGTTTGCGACAGATTGCGGGCAATTCATTCTACGGGAGTCGCGCGATGAAGACCCATGTCAAAGCCCTTGTCGTTGGCGGTGGCGCCATCGGCACCTCGATCGCCTATCACCTCGCCAAGGCGGGCTGGGAGGATGTGATGCTTTTGGAGCGGGACGAACTGACCTCGGGTTCGACCTGGCACGCTGCGGGCCTCTTGCCGCTCTTCAACATGGGCTATGCAACGACCCACATCCACAAATATTCGGTCGATTATTACAAGGCGCTCGAGGCAGAGACCGGGCTCAACGCCGGTTTCTATGTGGTGGGCAATCTGCGCATGGCCCAGTCCCAGGACCGGATGGACGAGTTCATGCTCTATTCCTCGGTCGCCGAGACCGCGGATGTCTATCACGAGTTCCTGACGCCCGCGCAGATCAAGGAGCGCTGGCCCTTGGTGCGCACCGAAGACCTCAGAGGCGCGCTTTTCCATCCGCAGGACGGCTATATCAACCCGGCCGATGTGACCATGGCGATGGCCAAGGGTGCGCGGCAGCGTGGCGTGATCATCGAGCGCAAGTGGCAGGTCGATGGCTATGTCTGGACCGGGTCGGAATGGCGCGTGACCTGCACCAAGATGGTCGAAAAGGGCGGCAACCTTCTGCCTTCGGACGAGCAGGTTGTGATCACCGCCGAACATGTCGTTACCGCCACCGGCAATCACGCCCAACGCACCGCGAAGCTCCTGGGCCTCCGTATTCCGGCGATACCGGTTGAGCACCAGTATATCGTCACCGAGCCGGATCCCGAGCTGGTCGCCTATCGTGAGGCAGGCAATCCACAGCATCCGGTTTTGCGGGATGCCGATGCCAAGTGGTATGTCCGCGAAGAGCGCGGCGGCTGGATCCTCGGGCCCTATGAGCGCAACGCTCCGGCGCGGTTTGAATATGGCGTGCCCGACAGCTTCCGCGCCGACCTTTTCCCGCTCGATCTGGAGCGGATCGAAGAGGAATATATGTCGATGATCCACCGCATCCCCTCGTCGGAGACGGTGGGCCTGAAGGACGATTTCAACGGGCCGATCTGCTATACGCCCGATGGCAACCCGCTTGTCGGCCCCGCTCCGGGCCTGCGGAATATGTGGCTGGCCGAGGGCTTCTCCTTCGGGATCACCGCCGCGGGCGGCACAGGCTATTATCTGGCGCAGATGATGGTCGAGGGCGAGGCCGAGATCGACATGGCGAGCCTTGATCCCAAGCGTTACGGCTCGTGGATGACGACCGAATACGGGGCGCGCAAGAACGAGGAGTGCTATGAGCACGTCTATATCCTGCACCACCCCGACGAAGAGCGCGAGGCCTGCCGGCCCTTGCGCACAGCACCCGTCTATGATCGCCAGAAAGCGCTGGGCGCGCAGTTCGGGCAGGTGAATGGCTGGGAGCGGCCCAACTATTACGGGCCTCTCGATGCGGCGGAGGATTTCGATCACAATGCCCGCAGCTTCCGCCGTGGCGGCTGGTGGCAATATGCGGTCGAAGAGGCCAAGGCGATCCGCGAGGGCGTGGGCGTGATTGATGCAACCGCCTTCACCAAGCACGTCGTCAAAGGCCCCGGCGCGACCGCCTTCCTTGACTGGTTCACTTGCAACAAGCTGCCCAAGATCGGCCGGATCAACCTGACCTATGCGCTGACGGCTGCCGGGACGACGCGGACGGAATACACGATCGTGCGGCGCGGCGAGAACGACTATTACCTCGTCTCGGCCGGTGCCTGGACCGACTATGACGCGGATTTCCTGCGCAAGGCGGCCGAGGACAAGGCGGCTGAGTTTGGCTATATCGAGATCCAGAACGTGACGACCCAATATGGCGTTTTCGCCATTGCCGGGCCGAAATCGCGCGATGTTCTGAAAGAGCTGATCAAGGATGCCGATCCGGAGAGCGCGCTGTCGAACAAGCGCTTCCCGTGGCTTTCGGCGCAGCGGATCGAATTGGGGATGTGTCCGGTCGATGCGATCCGTGTGGCCTATACGGGCGAGCTGGGGTGGGAGTTGCATCACCCGATCGAGATGCAGCGCTATCTCTGGGATCAGCTGATGGCGGCTGGCGCCAAGCACGGGCTGAAGCTTGTGGGCGCGCGGGCGCAGAACTGGCTGCGGCAGGAGAAGAGCTATCGCGCCTTCGGGACCGAACTGGGCCGTGACGCGACCCCGCTTGAGGCCGATTTGCCGCGGTTTGTGGATCTGTCGAAGGACTTCCACGGCAAGGCGGCGATGGAGGCCACGGGTATCCGTTCCAAATGCGTGACCGTGCTGATCGACGGGCCGGCGGATGCCGACCCTTGGGGCAAGGAGGCGCTGATTGATCCGGCGACGGGGGCGAAGGTCGGGCGTCTGACGTCGGGCGGCTACTCGGTGGTCTTCGGCAAGCAGATCGGCATGGGCTATGTGTCGGTCGAGAAGGCCGAGGTGGGCACCAAGCTCAAGGTGCGGATGATGCGCGAGTTGTGGGATGCCGAGGTGGTGCAGGACAGCCCCTACGATCCCGCCAACGCCAATATCCGCGTGGACGGCTAACGGATAGGCCGGGGGCTTCGCGCCCCCGGACCCCCGCGGAGTATTTCGGGCCAAAAGAAGATCAGGCGAAGCGGGCGGGCGAGAGGGCCGCGACGGTTTTTCCGTCTAGCTCGGGTTGGCGGCCGGCGACGAGATCGGCCACGAGCGCGCTTGCGGCGGGGCTTGTCTGGAAGCCGTAGCCGCCTTGGCCGGCGGACCAGACGAAGCTTGGATCGCGGGCATCGGGGCCGAGGACGAGTTGGCGGTCGGGCGCGAAGGTGCGCAGGCCCGCCCAGCTTGAGAGGAGCCGGGTGACGGGCGTTTGCATATGCTCTTCGTAGCGGGCGATGCCTTCGGCGAGGGTCATGTCGTCGGCGAAGGCGTCATGCGGTTCCATCAGGACCTCTTCGGCAGGCGAGACGATGAGGGCGCCGGCGTCGGGCTTGGCGTACCATGTCTCGCCCGCGCCGAAGATCATCGGCCAGCCCGAGACATCGGCGCCGCCGGGGGCGGGGATGCGGCCCATGGAGCGGCGGTAGGGGGTGAAGCCGATTGTCGGGATGCCGGCCATTTCAGCGACCCTGTCGGCCCAGGATCCGGCGGCGTTGACAAGGATCTGGGCGGTGATCGTCTCGCCCGTGGTCAGCTCGACCTCCCAATCGCTGCGGGTCTTGCGGATGGCGCGGACCTCGGCCTTGGTCGATATCGTGCCGCCGTTTGCCCGAACTTCGCGGGCGAAGTTCTGCATCAGGCGGTCGGTGTCGATGTCCCAGGCGTGGGCGCCGTAGGCGGCCATGGTGAAACTTGCGGGGTTGAGATCGGGCCAGAGGGCGCGGGCGCGGTCCTTGTCGATCAGCGCAAGCTCCATCGCCGCCACATCGGCGTCGAACGCGGCCTTGAGGTCGTCACCGGCGATCATCAGGAGGCCGCGCGGGGAGAGGACGCCGCCGTTTGCCTCGGCCAGATAGCGGTGGCTGGCGCGGTTGAGGGCGACGACGGCGGGCTTGCCGTAGCATTCCTCGAAGAGCGCGGCGGAGCGGCCGGAGGTGTGATAGCCAAGCGCCGTTTCGCGTTCGAGGAGGCGCACTTCGCCCAAATTCGAAAGGCGCGCGGCGGCGGAGAGGCCGGCGATGCCGCCGCCAATGACGAGGACATCGGTCATTGTTCTTCCAGTCGGTCGGTGGCGAGAGGCGGGGTCGGGGTCAGGGCGGCGATGCGGGCGTAAAGCTCGGGCGAAAGATCGAAGCCGATGGCGGCGAGCGAGGGGGCGAGCTGGCCTGCCGAGCGGGCCGATATGATCGGGCGGGGCTTTGCGGGATGGGCCGCGACCCAAGCCACGGCGAGGGTGGCGGGGGCCACGCCCTGTTCGCGGGCGAGGCCTGCGAAATCGGCCGCGGCCTTGTGCATCCAGTCCTGGCCGTAGCGCGAGGTATACATCGGGTCTTCAGTCAGGCGGCCCGTCCCGCCCGCGGCGTATTTGCCGGTGAGGAGGCCGCCGCCGAGGGGCGAATAGGGGCAGACGGCCATGCTCTGATCCATCGCCATGGGCAGGATCTCGACCTCGGCCTGCCGTTTGACGAGGTTGTACATGGGCTGGATCACGTCGATCCGCGTGCCGAGGCTTTGCGCCACTGCTTGCGCCTTCATCACCTGCCACGCGGCATAGTTCGACACGCCGATATGGCGGATTTGCCCCGCCTCTTGCAGCTCGGCGAGGGTCGAGAAGGTTTCCTCAAGCTCGGTCTCATTGTCCCAGCGGTGGAGGTAGAGAAGATCGACCTCGTCCATCCGAAGCTGGCTTCGGCAGACGTCGAACTGGGCGCGGATGTTCTCGCGCCCGCAGCCGCCCGCGTAGGCCACTTTGGTGGCGAGGAAGATCTTGTCGCGCTCGGGCCGGACAAAGCCGCCGAGGAGCTTTTCCGCCTCGCCTTGGGTATAGCGCACGGCGGTATCGAAGTGGTTGAGGCCGGCAGCGCGGGCGGCGTCATACATCCGGCGGCTTTCCACTGCATCGGCGCGCCCGCCGAATTGCATCGTGCCAAGGGGGAAGCCATCTGCGAGGGCGCCGGAACGGGTGGTGAGGGTGGTTGTCATGGCGGGAAATTGCGGGAGCCGGGGGGTAAAGACAAGCCCCCGGGCCCTGTTATTCTTGCGCCAACGTCGCCGGTCAGGACTTGCGGACGGCTTTCAGCTTTTCGATGCCCATCGCGTTGAGGGCGGCCTTTTCATAGAAGGTCTCGCTCTTGCCGCGCTTGACCTTGGCCATGAAGTATTTCTCGAAGGCGACCTTGGCGGTATGGACCCAGCGCCCGTGCGACGACCAGTTGACGTTGCGCGGCGGGATCTGCGGCTGGGCGACAAAGGCCACGCCCTTGGTGCCGAAATCGGCAAGGCAGAAGGCGTTCCATGTGCCCTCGTGGCCCGGCTCCTGGCCGCGCAGGATCTGGCCGATGTTCTTGGCGGTGGCTGTCACCATCGATTCGATCATGAAGCCGGTTTTCGGCACGCCGCAAGGCACGGGGGTTGGCCCGGTGGGCGGGATCGCGACGCAGACGCCGACGGCGAAGATATTCTTGAACTTGGGGTTCTGCTGGTGCTTGTCGACGATGGTAAAGCCGCGCGGGTTCGACAGGCCCTCGATGCCGGAAACCGCTGGAATGCCGCGGAAGGCGGGCAGCATCATCGAATAGCCGAACGGCAGGTCGACCTCGCCTTTGGACGAGCCGTCGTCGTTGATCTGCTCGACGGTCATCTTGCCCTTCTCGACCTTCTTGACCTTGGTCGAGGTCATCCACTTGATGTGGTGCTCGCGCATCTCGCTTTCGAGAAGGCCCTTGGTATCGCCCACGCCATCAAGGCCAAGGTGGCCGATATAGGGTTCGGCGGTGACGAAGGTCATCGGCACCTTGTCGCGGATCTTGCGCTTGCGCAGCTCGGTATCGAGCTGGAAGAGGAATTCATAGGCAGGGCCATAGCAGGAAGCGCCTTGCACGGCGCCGACGATGATCGGGGCGGGGTTCTTGCAGAATTCCTCGAAGGCCTTGTGCGCGTCTTCGGCGTGATCGACGTGGCAGATCGACTGGGTAAAGCCATCGGGGCCGAGGCCTTCGATCTCGTCGAAGGCGAGGTCGGGGCCGGTGGCGATCACGAGGTAATCATAGCTCACATCGGTGCCGTCGATCAGGCGGATGCGGTTTTCCTCGGGAAAGACCTTCTCGGCAGCGACCGGTTTGAAATCGATGCCCTTTCGCTTGTAGGTCGGGGCAAGATCGGTCGAGATCGACTTGCGGTCGCGCCAGCCGACGGCCACCCAAGGGTTGGAGGGCACGAAGTGATACTTGGGGTCTTTTGTAATGACGGTGATCTTGTCGCCGCTGCTGATTTCATCGGCCAGCTCGTAGGCCATGATCGAGCCGCCCAGTCCCGCGCCGAGGACAACGATATGCGCCATAGTTCATCCCTCCCATGAGTGCGGCGTTGCGCACGAAATTATATCTGTGAAGCCTAATATATGCTGATTGAAGGCCTGTCTTTGATGTCGGTCAATAAAAAAAGGCCCGCCGGAAACCGACGGGCCTGAGTTTCACAACAGGTCCGAGGATCAGCTCGGAATGTCGCCGTCAATGCCTTCGACATAGAAGTTAAGACCGGCAAGGGTGCCGTCGTCGGCGGTCTCGCCCTCGGCCAGCCATGCCGAGCCGTCCTGCTTGTTGAGCGGGCCGGTGAACGGGTGGTAGGCGCCCGAAGCGATCGAGTCGCGCAGGGCTTCGGCGCTGGCTTTCACATCGGCCGGAACAGCGTCCGAAATCTCGCCGATACCAACCATGCCGCGGCCGATGCCGTCCCAGGTGTCGACGCTGGTCCAGGTGCCGTCCATGACAGCCTGGGTGCGTTCGACATAGTAGGGCGCCCAGTTGTCGATGATCGACGAGACGCGCGGCATCGGGGCGTATTCGCCCATGTCCGAGGCCTGGCCGAAGGTATAGACGTTGCCGGCGGCCTGAGCGGCAGCCTGCGGCGCGGTCGAGTCGGTGTGCTGCAGGATCACGTCGCAGCCCTGCTCGATGAGCACCTTGGCGGCGTCGGCTTCCTTGGCCGGATCGAACCAGGTAAAGGCCCAGACGATCTTGAACTCGACATCCGGGTTGACCTTGCGGGCATGGATGAAGGCCGAGTTGATGCCGCGGATAACTTCGGGGATCGGGAAAGAGCCGATGTAGCCGATCTTGTTCGACTTGGTCAGGTTGCCGGCAATGTGGCCCTGAACCGCGCGGCCTTCGTAGAAGCGGGCCGAATAGGTCGAGACGTTGTCGGCGCGCAGATAGCCGGTGGCATGCTCGAATTTCACATCCGGGAACTTGGCGGCGACGTTCATCGTCGATTCCATGTAACCGAAGGAAGTGGTGAAGATGAGGTCTGCACCGCCAAGAACCATCTGGGTCAGAACGCGCTCGGCGTCGGGGCCTTCAGGCACGTTTTCGGCATAGACCGTCTCGACGGCATCGCCAAAGGCGGCCTCGACGGCAAGGCGGCCGTTGTTGTGTTCAAATGTCCAGCCGCCGTCGCCGATCGGGCCGACGAAGACGAAACCGACCTTGGTCTTGTCTTGCGCGCGGGCCGGGAGGCCCATCATCGCCAATGTGGCTGCGCCAGCGCCGCTGGCAAGAAGCGTTCTTCTTTTCACTTTTCAACTCCCGTTTGTTGGGGCCTTGCCCCGGTTAATTTGGCCTCAGCGAGAGGCATGGAAAATCTTGCCGAGGGATCCCGGCGCTCGCCCTGCCGACATGAGCACAAGGACGAGGATGGTTGCAATATACGGCGACATTGCAAGGTATTCGACAGGGATCGCAATGCCAGCCGCCTGAAGGTTGAGTTGGAGCACGGTGACGCCGCCGAAGAGATAGGCGCCGATCAGAAGGCGCCACGGCCGCCACGAGGCGAAGACCACGATGGCAAGGGCAATCCAGCCCGCGCCTGCGGTCATGCCGTCGGTCCATTGGGGAACACGCACAAGGCTGATATAGGCCCCGCCAAGCCCTGCACAGGCGCCGCCAAAGGCGATGGCCATGATACGGATGCGGATGACGTGATAGCCCAGCGCATGGGCGGCTTCGTGGTTTTCACCTACGGCCCGAAGGATCAGGCCGGCACGGCTGTATTTCAGGAAATACCAGGTTCCGGCAATCAGGCCGATCCCCACATAGACCATCGGATCATGGCTGAACAGGATCGGGCCAAGCACCGGAATATCGCTGATCACGGGGATATCGATCCGGGGAAACTCGGGTGCCTTGATGCCGTTGTAGCCCTGCCCCAGAAGCGCCGAGAGGCCGAGGCCAAAGAGGGTGAGGGCAAGGCCGGTGGCAACCTGATTGGACAGAAGGAACTGAGTCAAAAAGGCAAAGAGAAGCGAGAGCCCCGCCCCTCCCGCCGCCGCGGCGACAAATCCGATCCAGGGCGAGCCGGTGGTGACGGTGGCGATGAAGCCGGTGATGGCGCCGGTGATCATCATGCCCTCGACACCGAGGTTCAAAACGCCCGCGCGCTCGACGATAAGTTCGCCCGCTGCCGCAAGGATGATCGGCGTGGCCGCGACCATGAGCGAAGCGAGAAGGAGGATCGGGTTGATCGAGGAAAAGTCCATCTGATTACTCCGTCTTGCCAAAGCGTATGCGGTAGGAGGTCATGACATCGACCGCGAGGAGGAAGAACAAAAGCATCCCCTGGAACAGCTGGATCGCCGCGCCGGGAAGGCCGAGGCTCAACTGCGCCAACTCGCCGCCGATATAGGTCAGCGCCATCAGGAGGCCGGCGATCAGGATGCCCACCGGATGCAGGCGGCCAAGGAAGGCCACGATGATCGCCGTAAAGCCGTAGCCGACGTTGAAATCGATGCTGACACGGCCCGCTGGGCCCGAAACCTCGAACATGCCCGCAGCCCCTGCCAGCGCGCCTGAGATAAGCAGACAGACAAAGATCAGCCGACCGGCATCGACACCGGCAAACCCTGCGGCGCGCGGGCTTTGGCCGGCAAGCCGCACGTCAAAGCCGAAGCGGTGACGGGCGAGGATGAAATAGGCAAAGATCACCGCAGTGAGCGCCGCCATGACCCCCCAGTGAACCCCGGAATTTGCGACCAGTTCGAGGTTGGCCGATGACGGGTATTGCGACAGGTTCCGGCTTCCGGGGAAGCCGTGGCCATCGGGATTGCGCATGAGGTTCAGCGCCATCGACGCCTGAATGGCCTCGGCCACATAGACGAGCATCAAGGAGACGAGGATCTCGTTGGTTTTAAAGCGGATGCGCAGGAAGGCGGGGATTGCAGCCCAGACCATCCCCCCGGCAAAGCCCGCAAGGATCATCAAGGGGAAGATCAGCCAGCGCGCTTCCATTGGATAGAAGGCAAGGCCGGTGCCGGCGGCGGCCAGCGCGCCCATGATGTATTGACCCTCGGCGCCGATGTTCCAGATGCCCGCGCGAAAGCCGAAAGAAAGGCCGATGGCGATAAGGATCAGCGGGCCCGCTTTGATCAGAAGCTGGGGCCGCGAATAGGAGGCGAAATCGCCGAAAATCGGATCGTAAAAGATCGTCCGGATCGCCTCGAGCGGTGGTTTGCCAAGAAGGGCAAAGACGCCGCCGCCGACGATCATGGTGATCACGACCGCGAGGATCGGCGCGGCATAGACCCAGGCCTTGCTCGGCTGGGGGCGTTTCTCAAGCGTCAACATGGGCGATCTCCATATCGTGGGCGCCACCAAGCATGAGCCCGATCTCGTCGATGGTAAGCCCCTTGGCAGGGCGCGGCGGGGTCAGCTTGCCTTCGTTCAGCGCGGCGAAGCGATCCGAAATCTCGCGCAGCTCGTCGAGGTCTTGGCTGATGCAGACCACGGCCGTGCCGGAAACCGCCAGATCGAGGATCGCCTGCCGGATCGAAGCGGCGGCGGCGGCATCAACGCCCCATGTGGGCTGGTTGATGACCAGAACCCGCGGCTTTTGCATGATCTCGCGGCCGATGACGAATTTTTGCAGGTTGCCGCCCGAAAGCGAGCGCGCCGCATTGGCGGGGCCGGGGGTGCGCACGTCGAAGGCCTTGATGACCTCTTCGGCAAAGGCCTTGGCGGCGGGCCAGTCGAGAAGGCCGTTTTTCACAAGGTTCTTGCGGACGGCACCAGTCATCAGCGCGTTTTCGGTGAGGCTCATGTCGGGCGCTGCGGCATGGCCGTTGCGCTCTTCGGGGGCGGCGCAAAGGCCCGCGGCGCGGCGTTCGTTGGGTCCGAGGCGGCCGATCTCGCGGCCGTCGATCACCACCATGCCGGCGGCGGTCTTCATTTCGCCCGACAGGGCCGCAACCAATTCGTCCTGCCCGTTGCCCGCAACCCCGCCGATGCCGAGGACTTCGCCTTCGCGCACATCGACGGTGATGTTCTTCAGCGCGGTGCCAAACTGGTGCGGGGCGGGGGCCGAAAGGCCGCGGATCGACAAGACGACCTCGCCCGCCTCATGCGGCGCCTTTTCCGGCACATGGAGCGAGGCGCCGACCATCATTTCCGCCATGTCGCGGGCCGAAGTCTGGCGCGGATCGCAATTGCCGACGACCTTGCCGTGCCGCAGGATCGTGGCGTGTTCGCAGAGCGTGCGGATTTCCTCGAGCTTGTGCGAGATATAGAGGATCGAGGTGCCTTCCTCGCGCAGAATATTCAACGTCTTGAACAGGATCTCGACCTCTTGCGGGGTCAGAACCGAGGTCGGTTCGTCCATTATCAGAAGCTTGGGATCCTGCAGAAGGCAGCGGATGATCTCGACCCGCTGACGCTCGCCTGCGGACAGATCGCCGACCACCATGTTGGGATCGAGTGGCAGGCCATACTGTTCGGAAACCTCGCGGATCCGGGCCGCGAGATCCGCCATCTGAGGTGGATTTTCCATGCCGAGGGCAATGTTTTCTGCGACATCGAGGGCATCAAACAGCGAGAAATGCTGAAACACCATCGCCACGCCCGAGGCCCGCGCCGCACGCGGCTCGGACGGCTCATAGGCCACGCCGTTGAGGGTCATCTTGCCGGTATCGGGCTTCACGAGGCCATAGATCGTTTTCACCAGCGTTGATTTGCCAGCGCCATTCTCGCCCAAAAGCGCATGAACCTCGCCCTTGCCGATCGTGAAGGACACGTCGCTGTTGGCGACGACCCCGGGGTAGGCTTTGGTCAGCCCCCTCAGTTCAAGCAGTGTGTCTGTCGCCATCTGCAATCTCCCTGTTGTCGGCCCGGCTGAGCAGGCTCGTTGCAACCCCGAGCGCGATGGCGTGGGGGTGTTTTCCGAGTTTGGGATCGCCGATTGGGCAGGCGATCCGTGCGATCTCTTCCCGCGTATGGCCCAAACCCGCAAGGCGCGACTTGAACCTTGCCCATTTCGTCGCAGAACCGATGAGGCCGAGGCCCTTGAACCCGCGCGACAGAAGCGCGTGGCAGAGGGCTAGGTCGAGCTCGTGGCTGAAGGTCAGGACGAGGTGCTCCGCCTCCCGCGGAGCATGGGCTGCCAGAACCGAAGGCTCGGCGGCGGGAAGGGTGGTGATGCCCGAGGGGATCTCGGGCGGAAACCGATGCGGGCCGGTATCGACCCATGTGATCTCGAAATCCGGCAAGGGGCGCAGAACATCGGCCAAAGCCCGCCCCACATGGCCCGCGCCCCAGATCCACAAGGGGCGGCGCAGGGCGGGGGCGGCCTCGATGAGCCAGCCGTCGATTTCAGCCGGAAGCGCGCCGGGCTGCAGGGCCTTGGCCTTGCGGGCTACGGTTTCCGGCATGGCTTCCGAGGGGCCGAGCGAGCGGGCAAAGGGCAGGCTGGCGGGCAGGGTGCCCTCGTCAAACCGCTCCCACACCAGCGTCACCGACCCGCCGCAGCACTGGCCGAGCGCAGGGCCGAGGGCCACGGCGCGGTGGCGCAGGGTGGCCTTGGTGGCGAGCATTTCGCGGGCCTCGGCAATGGCCTGATATTCCAGCGTTCCGCCGCCGATGGTGCCCTCTGCCCCATCGGCCCAGATCAGCATCGACGTGCCCGCATCGCGCGGGGCCGAGCCCGCGCTGCGGCTGACCAGCAGCCGGACGACCGCGCCGTGGGTGCGGACGGTCTCGGTCAGGCGGGTCAGGTCAAAGCTCATCCGCGCACCCGTTTGACAGCGGCCAAGACGCGCTCGGCGGTGGCGGGGCCGTGCAGATCGGGATAGCCCGCGCCGCAAGAGGCCACGGCATCCGACAGCGCCAGTAGGGCCGAAATGCCAAGGTTGAACGGCGGCTCGCCCACGGCCTTGGAGCGATAGATCGTCGCCTCGGGGTTCTCTCCGTCCCAGAGATCGACGTTGAAGATCTCGGGCCGGTCGGAACAGGCGGGGATCTTGTAGGTCGAGGGCGCGTGGGTGCGCAGGCGCCCCTTGTCGTCCCAGACAAGCTCTTCGGTGGTGAGCCAGCCCGCGCCCTGCACATAGGCGCCTTCGACCTGCCCCTTGTCGATCGCGGGGTTCAGCGAGGCGCCGACGTCGTGCAGGATATCGGCCCGCAGGATGCGGTTCTCGCCGGTCAGCGTGTCGATCACCACCTCGGTGATCGCCGCGCCATGGCCGAAGTAGAAGAACGGGCGGCCCTTGCCGGCGATGCGATCCCACGAGAGATCGGGGGTTTTGTAGAAACCTGTGGCCGAAAGGCTGATCCGGTTCTGATAGCAGGTCATGGCGGCTTGCGAGAAATCCATCTCGGTTGCGCCGACCGTCACCCTGTCATCCGCAAAGATCACCTTGTCGGGGGTTGTCTGGTGCAGGGTGGCGAGGCACTCGGCCATCCGCTCGCGGATCGTGTCGCAGGCGGCCTGCGTCGCCATGCCGTTGAGGTCGGACCCCGACGAGGCGGCGGTGGCCGAGGTATTGGGCACCTTGGCGGTATCGGTCGCGGTGATCTTGATCCGGCTCACGTCGACGCCAAATCGCGCGGCGGCCACTTGGGCGACCTTGAGGAACAGGCCCTGCCCCATCTCGGTGCCGCCGTGGTTGAGGTGGATCGAGCCGTCTTGATAGACATGCACCAGCGCGCCCGCCTGATTGAGATGGGTCAGCGTGAAGGAAATCCCGAACTTGACCGGCGAGAAGCCGATGCCACGCTTGAGGATCGGGCTTTTGGCGTTCCACGCGGCGATCTCGGCCTTGCGGCGGGCGTAGTCGGAGGTGCCAAGCAGCTTCTCGGTCATCTCGTGCAGAAGGAAATCCCGCACTTCCATGCCATAGGGGGTGGAGTTGTCGCCCGCGCCGCCCGCCCGCACTTTGGCCATCGGCTGGTAATAGTTGACCTTGCGGACCTCGATGGGATCGAGGCCAAGCGCGTGGGCCACATGGTCCATCACCCGCTCGATGCCGAAAATCCCCTGCGGCCCGCCGAAACCGCGATAGGCGGTGGCGGATTGGGTGTTGGTCTTGAGCCTGTGCGAGGTGATCCGCGCGGCGGGCAGGAGATAGGCGTTGTCGGCATGAAGCATCGCCCGGTCGGCCACGGGGATCGTCAGATCGAGCGCCCAGCCGCCGCGGGTATATTGGGTGAAATCGACGCCGAGGACGCGGCCGCGATCATCATAGGCCACATCATAATCGATGCGGAAATCGTGCCGCTTGCCGGTGATCGTCATGTCGTCGTCGCGGTCATAGCGCATCTTGGCGGGGCGGCCTGTCAGGGACGCCACCACGGCGCAGGCGCAAGCCAGCGCGTTGCCCTGGCTTTCCTTGCCGCCAAAGCCGCCGCCCATGCGGCGGGTCTCGACCCGCACGGCGTTCATCGGCTTGCCGATGGCCTCGGCGACCTTGTGCTGGATCTCGGTCGGGTGCTGGGTCGAGGAATGGACGATCACATCGCCATTGTCTTGCGGAAAGACGAGGGCGGCCTGGCTTTCGAGATAGAAATGCTCCTGCCCGCCCATCTCGAGCCGCCCCTGAAGGCGGTGCGGCGCGGCCTTGAGCGCGGCATCGACATCGCCCTTGGTCCAGACGCGGGGGCCTTCTTCAAAGCGGCTGTTGCCGGCGAGGGCCTGTTCAATCGTCAGGATCGGCGCTTCTTCGGCATAGGTGATCTTGGCCTTCCGTGCTGCGCGGCGGGCAGCGTGGTGGCTTGTGGCCGCCACAAGGAAGATCTGCTGGCCGACATGATGGACAGTGCCGTCCGACAGGATCGGCTCGTCATGGGCCGCTGGCGAGGCATCGTTGGCGAAGGGCATATCCTCGGCGGTCATGACCATGACAACGCCGGCGGCGGAGCGGACTGCGGAAAGGTCCATCGCTGTGATGCGCCCGCGCGCGACGGTCGAGAGGCCGAAGGCGAGGTGCAGCGTGTTCGCGGGCGTCGGGATATCGTCGATATAGCGGGCCACGCCCGAGACGTGCAGCGGGCCGGAATCGTGCGGAAGGGATTTGGCAACGCTCATGCGTGAACCTCCAGCACATTGACCGCGCTGCCCGAAAGATCGGCGAAATAGCGGCGGAGCATATTCTGCGCGGCCTCGAGGCGATAGGCGGCGGAGCCACGCATATCTGTCATAGGTTGGAAATCTTTGGGGAATCCTCCAATGACAGCCTCGACGGTTGCTTCAGACCATGGCTTGCCGACGAGTGCGGCCTCCACATGGGCGGCCCGCTTGGGGATGCCCGCCATGCCGCCAAATGCGATGCGGGCGGAGGCGACCTTGCCGCTCTCAATGGTCACGTTGAAGGCGCCGAGCACGGCGGAAATATCCTGATCGAAGCGTTTGGACAGCTTGTAGACGCGCAAGGCGGGGGCCGATTTCGGGATCGTCACGCCGCTCACAAACTCGCCCGGTTGGCGATCCTGCTTGCCATAGTCGAGGAAGAAATCCTCGATCGGCAGATCACGCCGCGCCGCGCCCTTGCGCAGGTGCAGCGTTGCCCCAAGGGCGATGAGGGCGGGCGGATTATCCCCGATGGGCGAGCCGTTGGCGATATTGCCGCCGATGGTCGCGGCATTGCGGACCTGTTCGGAGGCATAGCGGCGGACCATTTCGGCGTAGGAAGGATGATAGACCCCCAGAAGCTCGCGCAGCTGGGTCATGGTAACGCCCGCGCCGATGCGAATGCTGTCCGTGCCAATGGCAATCTCGCGCAGATCGGCGCAGCGGTTGAGGAAAGCGACCTTCTTGAGATCGCGCATCTGCTTGGTGACCCAGAGGCCCACGTCGGTCGCCCCGGCGATCAGGGTCGCGTCGGGGTTGGCCTCGACCCAAGCGGCCAGTTCGTCCTCGGTCTCGGGCGCGAAGGCCAGGGGCGCGGCAGGCACTTCGGCCGAATCGTCTCCGACCCAGCTCGGGCTTTCAGCCGCTTCGGCCGCCTCCGCCGCGCGGATGATCGGCGCATAGCCGGTGCAGCGGCAGAGATTGCCCGCCAGCACCACGTCGTGATCGCTCCGGCCTTGCTGATGCCCCGCGATCATCGACGAGATGAAGCCGGGCGTGCAAAAGCCGCATTGCGAACCGTGATGGTCGATCATCGCCTGCTGAACCGGGTGCATCTCGCCCTTGGGGCCTTTGAATCCCTCGACGGTGCGGACGGCTTTCCCGTGCAACTGGGGCAGGAACAGGATGCAGGCGTTGAGCGCCTTGACGCCCAGATCGTCGGTCACGACCACGGTGCAAGCGCCGCAATCGCCCTCGTTACAGCCCTCTTTGGTTCCTGTGAGCCCCCGATCCTCCCTGAGCCAGTCAAGGAGGGTGTGCGTCGGTTCGGCCGCAACCCGGACAGTCTCTCCGTTGAGAAGAAACGTGATCTCGGTCATGCCTGATCTCTGTCGCTTTCTGTTCCCCCGGTGGTGTGCCGGATCCGCTCAGCCCCGATGCGACGTAAAGGCTGTGCTCCCTGTTCCCTAGGAAAGCGGCGTTTTGTCGCGATGGCAAGAGTGGTGGTCATGCGAAAGGCGAAAAGACTTTCTGTTTTTTTCGGATAATCGAAAAAATTGTCAAAATTTCCCGACAAACCCTTGGCCGGGCGCAAAAAGCGCTTCAAGCCCCAACCCGCCAACTTGCCCCTTCCTCGCCCTCCGCCTCTGGTCTAGCCTGAGCCCATGTCTGCCGCGCCAAGCTTTATCCATCTCAGGGTCCATACCGAATATTCGCTTCTCGAGGGGGCGATTCCGGTCAAGAAGCTGCCTGAGCTGGCGGCCAAGGCGGGAATGCCGGCGGTTGCGGTGACCGACACCAACAATATGTTCTGTGCGCTCGAGTTCTCCGAGGGCGCGGTCAAGGCGGGTGTGCAACCGATCGTCGGCTGTCAGGTTGATCTGCAGTTCCTCAAGACCGAGCCGGGCAAGCGGCCCGAAGAGCCGGCGGGCATCGTCCTCCTCGCGCAGAGCGAGGCGGGCTATATGAACCTGATGAAGCTCAACTCGGCGCTCTATGTCGACAAGGGCGGGCAGTTGCCGCAGGTGACGCTGGATGATCTGCGGGCGCATCATGAGGGGCTCATCTGCCTCAGTGGCGGGCCCGAGGGGCCGGTCGGGCGGCTTTTGGCGCAGGGGCAGCGGCCCAAGGCCGAGGCGCTGGTGCGCGATCTGGCTGCGATTTTCCCCGAGCGGCTTTATATCGAATTGCAACGCCACCCCATCGAGGGCGGCCTGCCAGCGGCCGAGAAGGCCAGCGAGCGCGGGCATCTCGAGATCGCCTATGCAATGGACCTGCCGATCGTTGCCACGAACGACGCCTATTTCCCCAAGCCCGAGTTCTACGAGGCGCATGACGCGCTCATCTGCATCGCCGAGGGCGCCTATGTCGATCAGCAAGAACCGCGCCGCCGCCTGACGCCGCAGCACTATTTCAAATCGCCCGAGGAAATGGCGACGCTCTTTGCCGACCTGCCGGAAGCCTTGGAAAACACGGTCGAAATCGCCCGCCGCTGCGCCTTCAAGGCCTATAAGCGCAAGCCGATCCTGCCGCGTTTCGCCGATGACGAGGTGGCCGAATTGCGCCGTCAGGCCAAAGAGGGCCTCGCCGCGCGGCTTGCGCTGATCCCCCATGCGGTTTCGCTTGCGGACTACGAGGCGCGGCTCGAGTTCGAGTTGGGGATCATCGAGCAGATGGGTTTCCCCGGCTACTTCCTCATCGTGGCCGATTTCATCAAATGGGCCAAGGATCACGATATTCCCGTGGGGCCGGGGCGCGGCTCGGGCGCCGGTTCGCTCGTCGCCTATGCGCTGACCATCACCGACCTTGATCCCTTGCGCTATTCGCTCCTGTTCGAACGTTTCCTCAATCCCGAGCGCGTCTCGATGCCGGACTTCGACATCGACTTCTGCATGGACCGCCGTGAAGAGGTCATCCGCTACGTCCAAGAGAAATATGGGCGCGACAAGGTCGGCCAGATCATCACCTTCGGCGCGCTTCTGTCGAAGGCGGCGGTGCGCGATGTGGGCCGCGTGTTGCAGATGCCCTACGGGCAGGTGGATCGCCTGTCGAAGATGATCCCGGTCGAGGGCGTGAAGCCCGTCAGCATCGAGAAAGCCTTGGCCGACGAGCCGCGCCTGCGGGAAGAGGCCAAGAACGAAGAAGTCGTCGACCGCCTTTTGACCTATGCCCAGCAGGTCGAGGGGCTTCTTCGCAACGCCTCGACCCACGCGGCAGGCGTGGTGATCGGCGACCGGCCGCTTGATGAGCTGGTGCCGCTCTATCAAGATCCGCGCTCGGATATGCCGGCAACCCAGTTCAATATGAAATGGGTCGAGCAGGCGGGCCTCGTGAAATTCGACTTCCTTGGCCTGAAGACCCTGACCGTGATCCAGAACGCGGTGGACCTCATCAAGAAATCCGGCCGCCACCTGCATATCGCCGCCGATGGCAGCCGGCTTTATGAGCCGGCGGAGGGAGCGGTTGACGAAATAGGCGCGATTCCCCTCGACGATGCAAAGAGCTACGAACTTTATTCCCGCGCCCAGACGGTTGCGGTGTTTCAGGTGGAAAGCTCGGGCATGATGGATGCGCTCAAGCGCATGAAACCCACCTGCATCGAGGATATCGTCGCGCTCGTGGCGCTCTATCGCCCCGGCCCGATGGAAAACATCCCGACCTATTGCGAGGTCAAGAACGGACAAAAAGACCTCGAGTCGATCCACCCGACCATCGACCACATCCTCGCCGAGACGCAGGGCATCATCGTTTATCAGGAACAGGTGATGCAGATCGCGCAGGTCATGGCGGGCTATAGCCTTGGCGGCGCCGACCTTCTGCGCCGCGCCATGGGCAAGAAGATCGCCGAAGAGATGGCGAAGGAGCGGCCCAAGTTCATCGAGGGCGCGAAGGCCACGCACAACGTGGATGTCAAGAAGGCGGGCGAGGTGTTCGACCTTCTGGAGAAGTTCGCCAACTACGGCTTCAACAAATCCCACGCTGCCGCCTATGCGGTGGTCAGCTATCAGACGGCATGGCTCAAGGCCAATCATCCGGTCGAGTTCATGGCCGGCGTGATGAACTGCGATATTCACCTGACCGACAAGCTCGGCACCTATTTTCAGGAGGTGAAGAAGGGCCTCGGGATCGACTATGTGCCGCCCTGCGTGAACCGCTCGCAACCAACCTTCGATGTGGCGGGCGGCAAGCTCGTCTATGCGCTCGGTGCGCTCAAGAACGTGGGCGTCGAGGCGATGAAGCTGATCGTCGAGGGGCGAGGGGCGAAGCCCTTCGCGACCCTCTTCGATGTGGCGCGGCGGGTTGATCTGAAACGGGTCGGCAAGCGGCCCTTGGAGATGCTGGCGCGGGCCGGGGCCTTTGACGGGCTCGATCCCAACAGGCGTCGGGTGTTTGAAAGCCTTGACCCGCTGGTGAGCTATTCGGCGGCTATCCACGAGCAGAAATCTTCTAGTCAGGTCTCGCTCTTTGGCGAGGCGGGCGACGATCTGCCCGAGCCGCGCCTGCCCCGTTGCGATGACTGGCTGCCCGCCGAGCGGCTGGCGGAAGAGTTCAAGGCGATCGGCTTCTATCTCTCGGGCCATCCCTTGGATGACTACCTTCCCGCGCTCCGGCGCAAGCAGGTTCTGACGCTCGACGAGGTTGCCGCCAAGGCCGAGCGGGGGCCGTTCATCGGCCGCATGGCGGGGGTCGTTGCCGGCCGGCAGGAGCGGAAATCGGCGCGGGGCAATCGCTTTGCCTTTGCCCAGCTTTCCGATCCCACCGGCCAATACGAGGTGACGCTTTTCTCCGACACGCTCGAGGCCGCCCGCGAGCATCTGGAGACCGGCTCGCGTATCATCGTCACGGTCGAGGCGACGATGGAGGCGGATCAGCTCAAACTTCTCGGTCGCTCGGTCGCGCCGGTGGATATCGCCATTGCCGATGCGGGGTCGAATGGCCTGCGGATCTTCCTTGGCGAGGCGGGGGCGGTCAGTGCGGTCCGTTCCGTCCTTGAAAACGCCCGCGAGCAAAAGATCAAAGGCGCGCGCGGGCCGGTGATCTTTACCATCCAGACCCAGAGCGATCTGGGCGAGATCGACGTCTCGCTCGACGAGGTCTATCCCGTGACGCCGCAGATCAAGGGCGCGCTGCGCTCGCTTCAGGGCGTGGTCGAGGTGGAAGAGGTTTAGCCTTCTCCGGCCCGGAACAAGGCAGCGGGCGCTTTGGCAGTGGCGCGAGATGCGGGCTGTTCGGCGGGGTGGCGCGATAAAGCGCCCGGGGATCAGAGGTGCGCGCCCACCCGGCGGCCGGGCGCTGCCCTCTGGCCTACCAGTGCGGCGGTTTTTGGTCGGCGAGCGGGATAGTGCCGCCGGCATCGACCTCGCGGCTGGCCTCGCGCTCAAGCAGGAGACCAACCCGCCGCTTCAGAAAGTCGATGTCGCGCTCTTGCCGCGCGACGATCTCGGAGAGATCTTCGACGATCCGCGACAGGTGCGCGACGGTTTCTTCCAGCTGGTCGGTGTTTGGCTCGTTCATGGCCCCCGCCTAGCACGATTTCCCGCGCCCGCAAACGCCTGCGCGCACAAGCGCATTGCCCCCCATCCGCCGCCGCGTTAAACGCGGGGCCAACGACCCGACCCGAGAGAGCCATGGCCAAAGACAAGAAACAGCCCCGCCCCAGGGCAGAGACGCCCAAGGGCTTTCGCGATTATTTCGGCGCCGAGGTGACCGAGCGCAGCGAAATGCTGCGCCAGATCGCCGGGGTCTATCATCGCTATGGGTTCGAGGCGCTGGAATCGTCGGCCGTGGAAACGGTCGAGGCGCTGGGCAAGTTCCTGCCCGACGTCGATCGCCCGAACGAAGGCGTTTTCGCGTGGCAAGAGGCGGATGAAGAGGGCAAGGGCGACTGGATGGCGCTGCGCTATGACCTGACCGCGCCCTTGGCCCGCGTCTATGCCCAGCACCGCAATGACCTTCCGACCCCCTATCGCCGCTATGCGATGGGCCCCGTCTGGCGCAACGAAAAGCCGGGGCCGGGGCGGTTTCGCCAGTTCTATCAATGCGATGCCGATACCGTGGGCGCGGCGACCGTGGCGGCGGACGCCGAGATTTGCGCGATGCTGTCGGATACGCTCGAGGTCGTCGGCATCCCGCGCGGCGACTATGTGGTGCGGGTGAACAACCGCAAGGTTCTGAATGGCGTTCTCGAGGTCATGGGCCTGACTGGCGAGGATCAGCGGGCGGCGGTTCTGCGGACCATCGACAAGTTCGACAAGGTCGGCGAAGCGGGCGTGCGCGAGCTTCTGGGCAAGGGCCGCCTCGATGCCTCGGGCGCCTATATCGACGGGGTGGGCCTTGCCTCTGAACAGGCCGAGCCGGTTCTGGCGTTCCTGACCTCGAAGGGCGCGGATAACGGCGCAACGCTGGCCAATTTGCGGGCCGCTATTGGCACCTCGGAGATTGGCGCAAAGGGCGTTGAGGAACTGGCCGAGATTGCCGACCTTCTCGCCGCCCAAGGCTATGGCCCCGACCGGATCGTGATCGACCCCTCGGTCGTGCGCGGCCTCGGCTATTATACCGGCCCGGTGTTCGAGGCCGAGCTGACCTTTGAAATCCTCGACGAAAAGGGCCGCCCGCGTCAGTTCGGCTCGGTCGCAGGCGGCGGGCGCTATGACGATCTGGTCAAGCGCTTTACGGGGCAGGAGGTTCCTGCCACGGGTGTCTCGATCGGTGTCGACCGCCTTCTCGCCGCGCTCCGCGCCAAGGGCCGGATCGGGCAAGAGGCCGCGGCTGGCCCCGTGGTCGTGACCGTGATGGACCGCGACCGGATGGCCGACTATCAGGCGATGGTGGCCGAGCTTCGCGCGGCGGGCATCCGCGCCGAGGTCTATCTCGGCAACCCCAAGAATTTCGGCAACCAGCTCAAATACGCCGACAAGCGCAACTCGCCTGTCGCGGTGATCGAGGGCGGGGCCGAGAAAGAGGCGGGCGTTGTCCAGATCAAGGACCTGATCCTCGGGGCCGAGATCGCCAAGAACGCGACGCTTGAGGAATGGAAGGATCGCCCCTCGCAATACGAGGTGCCGCGCGATCAACTGGTCGCCAAGGTGCGCGAGATACTGGAAGGGCAGGGCTGATGCCCCTCGCAGCGCCGATCCTTGAAGAAGCACGCCGGATACGCGCGCTATTCGACGCGACCGGCGCGGTCGGCGTGAGCGCCGATATGCTCCAGCCCGCCGAGACGCTGCTTGATCTTTACGGCGAGGATATCCGCGCCCGGGCCTATGTGACCCACGATCCCCTGAAGGGCGAGATGATGCTGCGGCCCGATTTCACGGTCCCGGTGGTGCAGATGCACATGGAAAGCCGCGCCGAGCCTGCGCGCTATACCTATTCCGGCAAGGTTTTCCGCAAGCAGGAAGACGACCCGAGCCGCCCCAATGAATATATTCAGGTGGGCTATGAGGTGTTCGACGGCCAGGCGCCGGTCGAGGCCGATGCCGAGGTCTTCGCCAAGGTGAGCGCAGCCCTGGACGGCCTGCACCTGCGGGCGGCGACGGGCGATATCGGGTTGCTGCTGGCCGCCGTGAAAGGCCTCAACACGCTCGAAAGCCGCAAAGCCGCGCTCTTGCGCCATGTCTGGCGTCCGCGCCGGTTCCGCGCTCTCTTGGATCGCTTCGGCGGGCGCTCGCCCGTTCCGCCGACCCGCGCTGCGCTCTTGGCGGCTTCTGATCCGATGGCCGCCGCCGGCCCCGAGATTGGCCTGCGGAGCATGGCGGATGTGGCCTCGCGGATCGCCGCACTGAAGCAAGACGCCGCCGCGCCCGCCATTTCCGGCGAGGAAATCGCCCTGATCGACGCGATCCTCAGCTTGCGCAACACCGCGCCCAACGCGCTGGGCATCCTGCGGGATATTGCGGTGGACCTTCCTGCGATTTCGGGTGCCGTGGCGCGGATGGAAGAGCGGCTCGAGGCGATGGCGCGGCTGGGGGTTGCGGTCGAGACGCTCGAGTTCGAGGGCAACTATGGCCGCACCTCGATGGAATATTACGATGGCTTCGTCTTCGGCTTCTATGCCGCCGCGCGGCCCGACCTTCCGGCCGTGGCCACGGGTGGCCGCTATGACGCGCTGACCCGCGTTCTGGGGCAGGGGCGGGCGGTGCCTGCGGTGGGTGCCGTGATCCGGCCCGACCTCGTGGTTCAGCTCAGGGGGCAGGCATGACGATCAAGCTTGGCGTGCCGTCCAAGGGGCGGCTCATGGAAAAGACCTTCGAATGGTTCAGCGCCCGTGGCCTGACCCTTGCCAAGGACGGGGCCGAGCGGGAATACGCAGGCCGCGTGGACGGGATCGAGGGGCTGGAACTGGTGCTTCTGAGCGCCGGTGAAATCCCGCGCGAATTGGCGGCGGGGCGGATTCACCTCGGCGTCACCGGCTCGGACCTCGTGAACGAGAAGCTGACGAATATTGGCGCCACGGTGCAAGAGCTTGCGCCGATGGGCTTCGGCGGGGCCGACCTCATCATCGCCGTGCCGCAGTTCTGGGTCGATGTCGATACGCTCGACGATCTCGATGCCGCCGCCGCTGCCTTCCGCAAGGCGCATGGCTTCCGCCTGCGGATCGCCACGAAATACCACCGGCTGGTGCGCGATTTCCTCAAGGCGAACGGCGTGGCGGATTATCAACTGGTTGACAGCCAGGGCGCGACCGAAGGCACCGTGAAGAACGAGACTGCCGAGGCCATCGCCGATATCACCTCGACCGGCGAGACCCTGCGGGCCAACGGCCTCAAGATCCTTGCCGACGGCCTCGTGCACGCAAGCCAGGCGACGCTTTACAAGAGCCGCGTGGCCGAGTGGGTCGACGCGGATCGGGTGACCATGGCCGAGATCGAGGCGCGCCTGAAAATCTAGGGCGCTGCGCTCTGGCCGCGCTTGATTGGCGTTGGCTGTGCTCTTATCTTGATCCCAAGAAGCCCGCGCCGACCAAGGGCTTCCTGTCCAGCTCGGATCATCGCCCTGCACCCATTGGCAGGCAACCTTGGCACCCCTGAACGATTGCCGGTGTGGCGTCGGTGTCCCTGTGCCACCCCGTCTTCCAAAATGAGACCCCGCTTTGGCGGGATCGTTTGTCCTGAAAGGATCACGTTGATGGGAAAAGGCGAAAAAAACCACGGCAACCGCGAGGCGAAGAAGCCGAAAAAAGAAAAGCCCAAGGTCTTGGCGACCGCCAATTTCAACGCGGGCAAGACACCGATGGGCACAACCGCACCCGCCGCGAAAAAGAAATAACAGCGCCTACCTGACCCCGATCGCGGCCAGCGCGGCCGACAGTTCAGAAGGCATTTCCTTCTCGCCGGCGCGCGCTGTGCCCAGATCGGGAGGCGCGCTTTTGGGATCGAGATAGCGCCAGCCCTGAAACGCCCGCTTGGGCGTGGGCGCTACGCGGACGATCTCGGGATCAAGCACGATGGCGCAGCGGCGGATGCCGTCGCTGCCTGTCACCTCGTCGAGGCGAACAATCCGCTGGCGGCCCTGAATCTCGCCCTTGATCACCCAATAGATCGAGCCGCCGTTCACCACCTCGGCCTCGCGCTTGGGCCACATCCGGGTGATGTGCCACGGCAGGCCATCGGGCGATTGCGCCTGCGGCAGTTGGTGCCAGGCCTCGAGATCGGGGATATCCTCGGTGCCGACAGACAATTTCACAAGATGGACGGTTTTGGTCACGGTTGCCTCCCAGATGTGGTAGGGTAGGGCTTCATTGACGATTCTGCCAGAGCGCCTTCAGCGATTGCAACCGGGCTGCGATGGCCTATAGTCGTCGTCCCGCCACCACCCAAGATTTCTACCGGAGCCCCTCATATGACCCGTTTCGCCGCCCCGATCGCTGAACAGATTTGGGATATGAAGTATCGGTTCAAGAAGGCCGATGGCACGCCGGTTGATGGCACGGTGGAAGACAGCTGGCGGCGCATTGCCCGCGCGCTTGCCGTGGTCGAGAAAGACCCCGCGCTTTGGGAAGGCCGCTTCTATGCCGCCCTTGAGGATTTCAAATACCTCCCCGCGGGCCGGATCACCGCGGGCGCCGGCACGGCGCGGTCGGTGACGCTCTTCAACTGTTTCGTCATGGGCACGATCCCTGACGATATGGGCGGCATTTTCGACGGTCTGAAAGAGGCCGCGCTGACGATGCAGCAGGGCGGCGGGATCGGCTATGATTTCTCGACCATCCGCCCGCGCGGCGCGGCGGTTCACGGGGTCGGCGCCGACGCCTCGGGGCCCTTGTCGTTCATGGATGTGTGGGACGCCATGTGCCGCACCATCATGTCGGCCGGCTCGCGCCGCGGCGCGATGATGGCGACGATGCGCTGCGATCATCCCGATATCGAAAATTTCATCACCGCCAAATCCGATCCGGCGCGGCTTCGGATGTTCAATATGTCGGTCCTGGTGACCGACCCGTTCATGGAAGCGGTGAAGGGCGACAAGAGCTGGGATCTGGTCTTTGGCGACAAGGTCTATCGCACGGTTCAGGCCCGCGATTTGTGGGACAAGATCATGCAGTCGACCTATGATTATGCCGAGCCGGGCGTGATCTTCATCGACCGCATCAACCAGATGAACAACCTCGCCTATTGCGAATCCATCTCCGCCACCAACCCCTGCGGCGAACAGCCCCTGCCTCCCTATGGCGCCTGTCTTCTCGGCTCGATCAACCTCGCGCGGCTGGTCGCCAACCCCTTCGAAAAGGGCGCTGACCTCGATGCCGATGCGCTCGACGATCTGGTGGCGACCGCCGTTCGCATGATGGACAACGTCGTTGACGCCTCGCGCTTCCCCTTGCCCGAACAGGCCGCCGAGGCCCGCGCCAAGCGCCGGATCGGCCTTGGGGTGACGGGGCTGGCCGACGCCCTCCTGATGGTCGGCCTGCGCTATGGCTCGGAAGAGGCCGCCGCCCAGACCGAAGCGTGGATGAAGCGGATCGCCCGCGCCGCCTATCTTGCCAGCGTGGCGCTCGCCAAGGAAAAGGGCGCCTTCCCGCTGTTCGACGCCGAGAAGTATCTTGCCTCCGGCGCGCTCGCGCATATGGACAAGGACGTGCGCGAGGCGATTGCCAGACACGGCATCCGCAATGCCCTTCTGACCTCGATCGCGCCCACCGGCACGATCAGCCTTTATGCGGGGAATGTCTCGTCGGGGATCGAGCCGGTCTTTGCCTATAGCTACAAGCGCAAGGTCTTGCAGAAAGACGGCAGTCGCACCGAGGAGGAGGTGATCGACTATGCCGTGCAGATGTGGCGCGACAAGCATGGCGACAAGCCGCTGCCCGATTACTTTGTGAACGCCCAGACGCTCGCGCCGCTCGATCACGTTCGGATGCAGGCGGCGGCGCAGAAATGGATCGACTCGTCGATCTCCAAGACCATCAACTGCCCCGAAGACATCAGCTTTGACAGCTTCAAAGAGGTCTATATGGCCGCCTGGGATCAGGGCTGTAAGGGCTGCACGACCTACCGGCCCAATGACGTGACAGGCTCCGTCTTGTCGGTGAGCGAGACCACCGAGAAGACCCCGGCCGAGACCCACGCAAAGCCGGGCGAGGGGGCCGAAGTCGTCTATATGTCCGAGCCGCTGGATCGGCCGGCCGAGCTTGAGGGCGCGACCTACAAGCTCAAGTGGCCCGACAGCGAACACGCGATCTATATCACCATCAACGATCTGGTGATCGCCGGCCACCGGCGGCCCTTCGAGGTGTTCATCAACTCCAAGAACATGGAGCATTTCGCCTGGACCGTGGCGCTGACGCGGATGATTTCGGCGGTGTTCCGGCGCGGGGGCGATGTGTCTTTCGTGGTGGAAGAGCTGAAAGCCGTCTTCGATCCGCGTGGCGGAGCATGGATGCAGGGCAAATATATCCCCTCGATCCTTGCGGCCATCGGCGGAGTGATCGAGCGGCACATGATCTCGATCGGCTTCCTCAAAGGCGAGGGCATGGCGCTCAAGACCGATCCCAAGGCCGAGGTCATGGCCGTGAACGGCGCCCCGCGCGGCAAGGCCTGCCCGAGCTGCGGCAGCTATGATTTGCGGATGGTTGAAGGCTGCATGACCTGCGGTTCCTGCGGCCATTCCAAGTGCGGATAGCCGATCCCTAGGATTGCTTACAGGAGCTTCGCCTCCGAACGCTTTGGCGAGACTTGCATTTATTCAACATCGGTCTTGCCTTGGCGGCCGTGATCCTGCTAGATTCCGCCTAATGATAAAGCCCGCACGCTAGATGTGGGCAGTTGAGGCAGAGATTTGGCATGAAGACGGGCTTTCAAGGCACGTTCGTCGTTTCATGGTCGCAGACCGAGCTGGATGGGCATTGGGCGGCTCCGCGCGAGGCGTTGCGCGTGGGCTCCATCTGGGCCTGGACCGGCGAGGCCGTGCGTGTCGACGGGCCAGCAGGGGTTCTTCCGCTCGGGGCATCTGACGGTCATGCCGATCTTCATGCCCGCGCTGCCCTGAGTGTTCGTCGCCTCCTGCGGATGGTCGATGCCGAGGCGGGACGGAAAGACACCGTCGCCGACAGCGATCCCCTCTTCGACAAATCCTTCCGCGTGACCGATGGCCGAGCGACTTGGACCATCACCGTAATCGAGACGGGCACCGGACGGCATCCTCTCTTGATGTTTGTCGGCGAGATCCCGCCGCGTCATCAGGATCTCTGGGTTGTCTCGCATGATCTGACTGAAGACCCCGCGCAGCGCACGCCGGATGTTTCTGGCGCGGTTGTCTGTTTCACCCCCGGCACCACAATCCTCACGAGCGAGGGTGCCAGGCCAGTCGAGGCGCTGCGGGAAGGCGATCTTCTTCAGACCAAGGACAATGGGTGCAAGGAAATCCTCTGGATGGGCGGTCGCCGGGTTTCCGGCGCGCGCCTTATGGTCAGCCCGCACCTGGCCCCTGTGCGCCTTCGGGCCGGCGCGCTTGACGAAGGGGTGCCAGACACGGGCCTTTTGGTCTCGCCGGATCATCGGATGATGGTGCGGGGCGCCAAGGCGCGTGCCTTGTTCAACACCGACGAGGTGCTGGTTTCGGCTCGCGACCTCATCAACGACCGCAGCATCATGGTCGATCGCGCTGTCCGCGAGGTGACCTATATCCATCTCATGCTGCCCAGCCACGAGATCGTTTTCGCTAATTCCGTCGAGACCGAGAGCTTCCATCCGGCCACCGCCGCGCTCGATACATTGGGCGACGAAGCGCTCGGCCGGATGTATCGCCGGATGCCGGACCTCAAGAACGATATCCAATCCTTTGGCGATTATGCCCGGCGGGTTCTGTCGCCGTCCGAGGCGGCGATCCTGCGGCATGACGGCCGCGGCAGCTTTGCGATGTAATTCCCGCGTCTTGCCCTGTTGACTCGCCCGCAAACCCCTCTATAAGCCGCCTCTCATTGGTGTTGGTGGCCCCTGCAAGGGGATGCCTGTCGGGTCTTTGACCAAAGGACAACGCCCTTCGACAACGCAAAGAAGGAGACCAGCCGTGACCAAACGCACGTCTGCCAAGTACAAAATCGACCGCCGCATGGGCGAAAACATCTGGGGCCGCCCCAAATCGCCGGTGAACCGCCGCGAATATGGCCCCGGCCAGCACGGCCAGCGCCGCAAGGCCAAGCTGTCGGACTTTGGTCTGCAGCTGCGCGCCAAGCAGAAGCTCAAGGGCTACTATGGCGACCTGACCGAAAAGCAATTCCGTCGCATCTACGGCGAAGCCGAGCGTGTGAAGGGCGATACCGGTGAGAACCTCGTTGGTCTCCTCGAGCGCCGCCTCGACGCCGTCGTCTATCGCGCCAAGTTCGTGCCGACCGTTTTCGCGGCCCGTCAGTTCGTGAACCACGCCCACGTCACCGTGAACGGCAAATCGGTCAACATCCCCTCCTACCGCGTGAAAGAGGGCGACGTGATCGAGGTTCGCCAGAAGTCCAAGCAGATGGGTCTGGTTCTCGAAGCCGCCCAGTCGTCCGAGCGTGACGTTCCCGATTACCTCGAGGTTGACCACTCCAAGATGACCTGCACCTTCGTGCGGACCCCGTCGCTTGGCGACGTGCCCTATCCGGTCATGATGGAACCGAACCTCGTCGTCGAATACTACGCGAAGAACTAAGGTTTCTCGCTTCAGTTTCGGGGCCGCGCCTTACCGGCGCGGCCCTTTTCGTTTCTGGCCCCGCGTATTGGGCCGCGACCCCACGAAAAGGAGATCCGAGCCATGGCTGCGCAGACCCACAAGACCTATCCCACCTATGGCCGCATTGATGGGCCTATCGCGATCATCGGCTTCGGCTCGATCGGCAAGGCGACCCTGCCGCTGATCGAACGTCATTTCGATTATGACGCTTCCAAGTTGGTGGTGATCGACCCCAGCGCCGAGAGCAACACCTTCCTCTCGCAGCACGGGATCCGCCATCTTGAGGTTGGCCTGACGCCCGAGAATTACCGCGAGGTTCTGGGCGAGGTGTTTGCCGAGGGTAAGGGCTTTTGCGTCAACCTGTCGGTGGATGTTTCCTCGCTTGACGTGATGAAGCTCTGCCGTGATCTCGGCGTTCTCTACATCGACACCGTGATCGAGCCTTGGGCGGGCTTCTATTTCGAGAGTGAGAACGTGGAGCGCACCAACTATGCGCTGCGCGGAGGCGTTTTGGCCGAGAAGGCAGCCAACCCCGGCGGCCCGACGGCGGTGAGCTGCTGTGGCGCCAACCCCGGCATGGTCTCGTGGTTTGTCAAGGAAGCGCTGATGAAGCTGGTGGCCGATCTGGGCCGCTCTGACGCCGAACCGCAGAGCCGCGAAGGCTGGGGCAAACTCATGCAGTCGCTCGGCGTCAAGGGCATCCACATTGCCGAGCGCGACACGCAGGCCCGCCGCCTGCCACGCCCGCGTGGGGTTTTTGTCAATACATGGTCGGTCGAGGGCTTCATCTCCGAAGGGTTCCAGCCGGCCGAGCTTGGCTGGGGCACCCATGAAAAGTGGTTCCCCGAAAACGGCCACAGCTATGACGAAGGCTGCCAAGCCGCGATCTGGCTCGACCGCCCCGGCGCCATGACCCGCGTTCACACCTGGTGCCCGACCCCCGGCCCGCAATTCGGCCTTTTGGTCACGCATAACGAGGCGATCTCGATCTCGGACTACTATACCGTTGGCTCCGCCGGGAACCCCGAGTTCCGCCCGACCTGCCACTATGCCTATCACCCGAGCGATGACGCGACCCTGAGCCTTGACGAGATGTTCGGCTCGGGCCGGCAGCAGACCGTTCACGAAATCCTTGCCCCCGACGAGATCGTCGAAGGCATCGACGAGCTGGGCGTGCTGCTCTACGGCCACGAGAAGAACGCGCTCTGGTATGGTTCGCGCCTGTCGAACGCCGAGGCCCGCACCCTTGCGCCCTATCAGAACGCGACGGGGATGCAGGTCAGCAGCGCGGTTCTGGCGGGTATGGTCTGGGCGATTGAAAACCCGACCGCCGGCATCGTCGAGACCGACGAGATGGATTACAAGCGCTGCCTTGACGTGCAGCGCCCCTATCTCGGGCCGGTTGAGGGCCATTACACCGACTGGACGCCGCTGCAGGACCGCTGGCAGCAGTTCAACGAAGATATCGACGAGTCGGACCCCTGGCAGTTCCGCAACGTTCTGGCGTCGTAAAGCCACGCTCGCGCGGCGGGTTTCTCGCCGCGCGCTCTTGTCTCTGGAAAGCGCCCCTTTGCCTCGCTATGAGGGGCCGACCGAGACGAGAGGCACAATGGCCAGCAAGATCAAACCGCAACCCGGCATCATGGATATCGCCCTCTATGTGAGCGGCGAGAGCACTCTTGCGGGGCGCAAGGACGTTTTGAAGCTCTCGTCCAACGAAAACCCCTATGGCCCGTCTGACAAGGCCAGGGCCGCTTTCGCGCGGACCGCGCAGCAGCTTCACCGCTACCCCTCGACCGATCACGCCGCGCTGCGGGCTGCGATTGCCGAAGTGCGCGGGCTGGATGCGGATCGGATCATTTGCGGTGTGGGCTCGGACGAGGTCTTGCAGTTCATCGCCCAAGCCTATGCCGGCAAGGGCGACGAGGTGATTTACACCGAGCATGGGTTTTCCATGTATCCGATCCTTGCCAAGGCGGTTGGCGCCAAGCCGGTCGAGGTGGCCGAGACGGATCGGGTCGTGGACGTGGACAAAATCCTCGCCGCCTGCGGGCCGAAGACGAGGATCGTTTTTATCGCCAATCCGGCGAACCCCACCGGCACGATGATCCCCGAGAAAGAGATTCGCAGGCTGGCCGACGGCCTTCCGGTGCAAGCCATTCTCGTTCTGGACGGCGCCTATGCCGAGTTTGTGGATGGTTACGATGGCGGTGCTTCGCTTGTGGACCACAGCGACAACATCGTGATGACCCGCACGTTCTCGAAGATCTATGGGCTTGGCGGCCTCAGGATCGGCTGGGGCTATGGCCCGAATGAGATCATCGACGTGCTTAACCGCGTGCGCCAGCCCTTCAACCTTTCGGAAACCCAGCTGGCCACGGCCGAAGCGGCGATCCGCGACGAAGAGTTCACCGAAAAGTGCCGGACCGAAAACGCCCGCTGGCGCGAGTGGCTCGTCAAACAGCTGCGCGAACTGGGTCTCGAGGCGGATCTCTCGAGTGCGAATTTCGTGCTGGCCCGCTTTGCCTCGCCCGAGGAGGCGGAGGCCTGCGACGCCCATTTGAAGTCTGAAGGCATTATCGTCAGGCGTGTTGCGGGCTATAAGCTCCCCAATTGCCTGCGGATCACCGTGGGCGACGAATCCGCCTGCCGCCGCGTGATCCACGCGATCGGCCAGTTCAAAGGGGTCCGCTGATGGCTGTGATCTATGACCGTGTCGCCCTGATCGGCCTTGGCCTGATCGCCGGATCCATGTCGCTCGCCATGCGCCGCGATGGCTTGGCGAAAGAGGTCGTGGGCTATGCCCGCTCGGCCGAGACCCGCGCCACCGCCCGCGACATCGGCCTTGTCGATCGCGTCTGCGATAGCCTCACCGATGCCGTGAAAGATGCCGACCTTGTGGTGCTGGCCGTGCCTGTCGGTGCGATGGGCGCTGTGGCGGAAGAGATGGCCCCGTTCCTCAAGGCGGGTGCCACTGTGAGCGATGTGGGCTCGGTCAAAGGCGCGGTGATTGCCGCCGTCGGCCCGCATATCCCCGAGGGCGTCGATTTCATCCCCGCCCACCCGCTTGCCGGCACCGAACATTCCGGCCCGCGCTCTGGCTTTGCCGAGTTGTTCGAGAACCGCTGGACCATCCTTGTTCCCGGCGAGGCGGGGCCGGAGGCCGTGGCCAAGCTGCGGGCGCTTTGGGAGGGGATGGGCGCGAATGTCGATGAGATGGACGCCGATCACCACGATCTCGTCCTCGCTGTCACCAGCCACACGCCGCACCTCATCGCCTATACGATGGTAGGCGTCGCCGACGATCTGCGCCGCGTGACCGATAGCGAGGTCATCAAATATTCCGCCGCCGGTTTCCGCGATTTCACGCGGATTGCCGCGTCTGACCCGACCATGTGGCGCGACGTGTTCCTCAACAACAAGGACGCGACGCTGGAAATCCTCGGCCGCTTCACCGAAGAGCTTTTCGCGCTCCAGCGGGCGATCCGCACCGGCGACGGCGATCACCTGCACGCCTATTTCACCCGCACCCGCGCCATTCGTCGCGGCATCATCGAAGCGGGGCAGGATACGTCGGCGCCCAACTTTGGCCGGGTGTCAGAAAAGAAATCCTAGAAAACAGGCAGATAGCCAATCGGGAACATCCCGAGCCAGACCTGCCCCTTTTCGATCGTCAACGGGACTTCGACAGTCTCCGCCCCTTGAGCGAAGCTTGCACCGACCGAACGCCATGTCTTTTCGTCGGCGGGATGGATGAGGCCGGCATTGACGCCAAGGCTGACCATCCGGTCCCAGCCGGTGACCTTGACGGTGATCTTGCCGCTCGGCTGGCCCGCTTCAGAAGTGAGGGTGCCGCTGACCGACAAGACGAGATCCCCCCAAACAAGGCGCATCTCCTTGAGGTCGAGGCCCTTGAGACCGGGCGCTGCGCCAGACAGAGCGAGTGAATCCAGTGGGCGGGCGAAGGCCATCGCCGCATCAATTTTCAGCATCTGGATAGCGGCGGGCAGGGCGGCCACGGGATCAAGCTGTTCGCGCATCGCCAGAGGCAGGACAAGCGCGCTCGTATCGAGATAGGCGTCATAGCTCAGCCCGTCTTCCGAGGCAGACCTCATTGCAACAAGGGCGCGGTCGGCAGACGCGGCCCAACCGGTCTCAGATTGCAGGCCAACACGCCCAACCTCGACCGTCGCTGTCTCGAGCGCAGGGTTGGTCGAAACCCTGACCGTAGCCGAGGCCCGCATCCCTTCCGAACTGATCATGATCGTCTTGCCACCGAGCCGGAGGCTCTGGGTTTCGGGCCAGACGGCGATCACCTTGTTGGGTTGATAGCTGAGAGCCAGGAGCTGGAAGATCGGGGTCTGCCAGCCGAATTCGCCACTGGGATCGGCCAGATCGAGGCCCGTCACGGTCGTATCGAACCGCGAGGGGAAGCCATGGGTTTCCAGGCTTTCATAGCCAACCGTCCAGCCTTGCGCGGAAAGTTGTTCGAGGAAGGCGACCCCCTGCTTTTCAACCGCGGCTTGGCCGACGAACCAATACCCGCCCCAAAGACCGGCCAAAGCAAGGGTCACGATGAGAAGCAGGCGCATCATTGGGCTTTTCCACTGGTTTCGAACCGCGTTATAGGCAAGCGGCATAACGAGGGCCAGCATCATGCCGCTGTGGATTTTCGGCTACGGATCACTTCTGTGGCATCCCGGTTTCGAACCGACCGAGCGCGTCCGCGCGCGCCTTGCGGGCTATCACCGCAGTTTCTGTATGCTGTCGATCCATCATCGCGGGACGGTCGAGAAGCCCGGCCTCGTTCTGGCGCTTGATGCGGTCGGAGGGAGCTATTGCGACGGATTGGCCCTGCGGGTGCGCGAGGGCGAGGAGGAGACTGTCCTTGCCTATCTGCGCGAGCGCGAGTTGATCTCTTCGGCCTATGTCGAGACCACGACCCCCCTGTCACTGGCCGATGGCCGCGCGATAGAGGCGGTGGCCTATGTGATCGACCCCGATCACGAACAGTATTGCCAATTCGACCTTGAAGAACAGGCGCATCGCATCGCGGGCGCGGTCGGCGGCCGCGGGCCGAACCCTGAATATCTGTTCAACACGGCAAACCATCTGGCCGAGCTTGGCATCCTTGATCCCGACCTCGCGTGGCTTTGCGGTCGCGTCCGTGAGTTGACCGCCAGCTAGAGCGACAAAACGGTTGGGTTTCACGATCCGCCCGACTATGCTCGCGCCAACAATAACCAGACAGGAACCTGTGCCTTGACGGACATCAGGGAGCCCGAGGCCGAGCCGTATTTTTCGCGCCCCTTGCGCCAGATCACATCGATGCTGATTGCGCTCGGCCTGATCGGGGCCGGGGCCTATGTCGGATTTCCGACGCTTGACGCGATCTTCTGGTCAAATCCCTACCTGAACGGGCTGATCCTTGCCGTGTTCTTCCTCGGCATCCTGTCCTGTTTCGGACAGGTCATTCAGCTGATGTATTCGGTCCAGTGGATCGAGACCTTCTCGCGCTCGCAAAGCGGGGAAAAGCCGCCCTCGCTTCTGGCACCTCTTGCCACGCTGATGCGCTCGCGCGGGGCGCGGATGCACCTGTCGCAAAGCTCCTCTCGCTCGATTCTCGATTCCGTTGGCAGCCGGATCGACGAAGACCGCGAGATTACTCGCTACCTCGGCAGCACGCTCATCTTCCTCGGGCTGCTCGGCACATTCTATGGCCTTGCGACCACGGTTCCGGCCCTTGTCGACACGATCCGCTCGCTCACGCCCAAGGATGGCGAGACAGGCGCCGAAGTGTTCGGGCGCCTTCAGGCGGGGCTCGAGGCGCAGCTTGGCGGCATGGGAACGGCCTTTTCCTCGTCGCTTCTCGGCCTCGCCGGATCGCTGATTGTCGGGCTTTTGGAGCTTTTCGCTGGCCATGGTCAGAACCGTTTCTATCGCGAGCTTGAAGAATGGTTGTCGTCGATCACCCGTCTTGGATTTGCCAGCGGAGATGAGCTTGCCGCCGCAAGCGAAGGTGATGCCAGCGGGGCGGTAGCTCATATCGCCGAGCATCTCGAAGCGATGCAGATGATGTTTACCCAGACCGACATCAACCGCTCGCAGGTGGATGACAGGCTCAACGACCTGATTGGCGCTGTGAACCGGCTGGCAGGACAGCTGGAAGAAGGCGGCGCAAAAGATGCCATGCTCAAGATCGCCGAAGGGCAGAAGGAGCTGATCGACCAGTTGGCAAGCAGCGGGGTTGATGGCCTCGATGCCGAAAGCCGGATGCGCTTGCGGTCGATCGACGTTCAGCTTTTGCGCATCCTCGAAGAGCTTTCTGTGGGCCGACAGGAAACCCTGAGCGAATTGCGGGGCGATATCGCGGGCCTGACGCGCGCTCTCAGGCAAGGGCGTGGGCGACCTGACAGCGCCGGACGGGGCTGACGATGGCGCTGAGCCGCAGAGGCGGAAACCGGTTCGAGGCCAATACATGGCCCGGTTTCGTCGATGCGATGACGGGGCTGCTCCTCGTTTTGATGTTTGTGCTGACCATTTTCATGGTCATCCAGTTTGTGCTGCGCGAGACGATCACGGGGCAGGAATCCAAACTCAGTCAGCTCACCGCCGAGATCAGCGCCCTGACAGAAGCCCTGGGCCTCGAGCGCGACCGCTCCTCGGCGCTGGCCGGACAGGTGGGAAGCCTGACCTCGACCCTCAGCGACCTGAATGATCAAAGCTCGGCGCAGGCGGCCCTGATTGCGGCACTTACCGCCGAGCGGGACGCGCAGGCCATCGCCTTGGCCGAAGCCGAGAACCGGATCACCGGATTTGAGGCTCAGGTGGCGGGCCTTCTCGCGCAACGCGCCGATTTACGCGATCAGGTGGCGGGCCTTGAGGCCGATCAAACGCGCATGATCGACGAACAAGAGGCCTTGAACCTCGCGCTGGCGCAGGCGCGTGACGAGATCGACGCCTCGGCCGAAGCCGCCCGCCTTGCCGCCGCCCGCCGCGAGGCGCTCGAGGCGCTGGTGGCCGATCTTAACGCCAACTCTGATGCCAACGCCGAGAAGATTTCAGAGCTTGAAGCCGAAGCACTTGCCGATGCCGCCGCGGCCGAGGCACTGCGCCAGAAACTCGCTGACGCCGATGCCGAACTGACCGCCATGACCCTTGCCCTCGAGGCCCAGCGCAAGAAGGCCGAGGATACGTTGACCCTTCTCGCCGCTGCGGATGCGGCTCGGGAGAACCTCGATATCAATCTTGCCAACGCCCTTTTGGCACAGGCACAGGCGGAAGCCGCATTGGAACGCCTCAAGGCCGATAGCGGCGATCTTGATGCGCGGCTCGCGGCGGCCTTGTCGCTTCAGGATGCGACCGAGGCCCAGCTCGAAGAGGCGCGCGCCGCCTTGGCTGCCGCTGATACCAGCACCCAAGATCTGACCGTCCGCCTGGCAGCCGCGATTGCCGCCCGCGACGCCGCCTCCACCAGCCTCGACGCGGTGCAGGCCGCGCTTGACAAGGCGCTCGAGGGCGGTCGGTTGAGCGAAGCCGACCTGCAAAGCCGCCTTGCCGCCGCCCTTCTCGCGAAGGAAGCACTGGCGCAGGAAATCGCGGCCGCAGCCGCCGCCGGGGAACAGGCCGAGGCAGACAAGCTATCGCTCGAGGAACGACTGGCCGAGGCGCTGTTGGCGCGACAAGCGCTCGAGGCCAAGGTGGCGGCCCTTTCAGACACGCAGGATGAAACGGCTCAGGGCCGGGCCGATCTTGAGGGGCGGCTTGCCGAGGCGCTGGCGGCAATCGCCGCTGCTCGGGCCGACGCCACAGAAATGATGACCGAACGCGAGAGGCAGGCTGCCCTCTTGGCGCAGGCCAATATCGAGCTTTCGGCCGAACAGGCGCTGTCCGCCGAAAGCCAGCGGCAGGTCGCGCTTCTGAACGAACAGGTCGTCGAGCTGCGACGCCAGATCGCCACGTTGCAGGCCTTGCTCGACATTGCCGATCAGGCGGATGCCGAGTCGAAGGTGCAGATTGAATCCCTCGGCGCGCAACTGAACACCGCACTTGCCCGCGTTGCCAGCGAAGAGCGGCAGCGGCGCGCGCTTGAGGAAGCGGAACGCATCCGCCTTGAGGCTGAAAAGGCGCGGCTCGAGGCCGAAGCGCGCGATCTGGAAAGCTACAAATCCGAATTCTTCGGCCAGATCCGCACGGTCCTTGCAGGGCAGGAAGGCATCCGGATCGAGGGCGACCGCTTTGTCTTTTCGTCAGAGGTTCTGTTCGAGACCGCCCGCGCGGACCTCTCTGACGAGGGGCGCAAGGAAATGGCGAAGGTGGCTGCGATCCTGCGCACGATTTCCGATGAAATCCCCTCAGAGATCGATTGGATCATCCGTGTTGATGGCCATACCGACAACGTCCCCCTTACAGGCGGCGGGCTTTATCGCAATAACTGGGAGCTCAGTCAGGCGCGCGCCCTTTCGGTCGTAGTCTACATGGTCGAACAGGAAGGCATCGACCCGCGGCGCCTCTCGGCCAACGGTTTTGGGGAATACCAGCCGATCAATCCTGACGATACGCCTCAGGCGCGGGCGCAGAACCGGCGGATCGAGCTGAAGCTGACGGAACGATAGATCTGTGCGCAAGCGCACATGGGATATAGAAATATCCCAAATTCATAAATTTTCGAACAACTGTCATGTGTCTTTTGGTGGCGCCGTAAGTGGACGGTCGCCCGAGCGAGAATTGACAGGAGTATGATATGGGAACGTCTTTCGAGAAATTTGGACCACTGGCCGCGCCGGTCGGACGAGCGCTTTTGGCCCTTATTTTCATCCTTGCGGGTCTGCAAAAGATCACGGGCTATTCTGGCACGCAGGGCTATATGGAGGCCATGGGCGTATCGGGTGCACTTTTGCCGCTCGTGATTGCCGTCGAGGTGCTGGGGGGCCTTGCCCTGCTCCTTGGGTGGCAGGCCCGCGCCGCAGCGGTCTTGCTTGGGGGCTTTTCGATCCTGTCGGGCCTATTGTTCCACCTGCTCCCCAGCTTCGGAATGGACAGCATGGCTGCGCAGGCTGAAATGATCGCCTTTATGAAGAACCTCGCGATTGCCGGCGGGATGGGGGTCGTGTTTTCTGCGGGCGCAGGTCCCTATTCGCTCGACACCCGCCGCGCGTCGTTGGCCTGATCTTTCACGGAAACAAAAGAAGACGCCGGCCTCTTGGGCCGGCGTTCCCTATTCCGCCGTCAAAAGCGGCGGCTTCTTGGCCGAATGGGTGATCTTGGCCTGTTCGGGCGCCAAGACCTCAAGCTCGATCTTGCCGTCCTTGACCTTCACCTTGACGACCCCGCCCTTCATCAGCTTGCCGAAGAGCAGCTCTTCCGCCAGCGGCTTCTTGATCGATTCCTGAATGACGCGGGCGAGCGGGCGCGCGCCCATCTTGTCGTCATAGCCCTTGTCGGCCAGCCATTCGGCGGCGGCAGGCGTCAGGTCGATCTGGACGTTGCGGTCCATGAGTTGCGCCTCAAGCTGAAGGACGAACTTTTCCACCACCTGAACGATGACCTCTTTGGGCAAAGGCGCGAAGGGGATCACCGCATCGAGGCGGTTGCGGAATTCCGGTGTGAAGATCCGCTCGATGGCGGCCGTATCCTCGCCCTCGCGGCGGTCGCGGCCGAAACCGATGGCTTCTTTCGCCTGTTCGGCGGCACCCGCGTTTGAGGTCATGATCAGGATCACGTTGCGGAAATCGGTGGTCCGGCCGTTGTGATCGGTCAATTTCCCGTGGTCCATCACCTGAAGGAGGATGTTGTAGACATCCGGGTGCGCCTTTTCGATCTCGTCGAGGAGGAGGACGCAATGCGGCGTCTGGTCGACCTTGTCGGTCAACATCCCGCCCTGATCGAAGCCCACATAGCCCGGAGGCGCGCCGATCAGGCGGCTGACGGCGTGTTTCTCCATGTATTCCGACATATCGAAGCGCAGCAGCTCGACCCCGAGCGTATCGGCGAGCTGTTTGGCGACCTCGGTCTTGCCGACGCCGGTCGGGCCCGAGAAGAGATAGTTGCCGATGGGCTTTTCCGGCTCGCGCAGGCCTGCGCGGGCAAGCTTGATTGCCGACGACAGCGCCTCGATCGCGACATTCTGGCCAAAGACCACCCGCTTGAGCGATTTCTCGAGGTCGCGCAGGGTTTCGGCATCGTCTTTCGAGACCGATTTCGGCGGGATGCGGGCGATCTTGGCGACGACCGCCTCGATTTCCTTCACGCCGATGGTCTTGCGCCGCTTGCTCTCGGCCACGAGATGCTGGGCCGCGCCCGCCTCGTCGATCACGTCGATCGCCTTGTCGGGCAGCTTGCGGTCGTTGATATAGCGGGCCGAAAGCTCGACCGCCGCGCGGATCGCGTCGGAGGTATATTTGATGTGGTGGTGATCCTCGAAATAGGGCTTGAGGCCGCGCAGGATCTTGACCGAGTCCTCGACCGAGGGCTCGTTCACGTCGATCTTCTGGAACCGCCGGGAAAGCGCCCGGTCTTTCTCGAAATGCTGGCGGAATTCCTTGTAGGTGGTCGAGCCCATGCAGCGCAGCTTGCCGCCCTGCAGCGCGGGCTTGAGAAGGTTGGAGGCATCCATCGCCCCGCCCGAAGTGGCGCCCGCGCCGATCACGGTGTGAATTTCGTCGATGAAGAGAACGGCATCGGGATGCGCCTCAAGCTCATTCACCACGGCTTTGAGCCGCTCTTCGAAATCGCCGCGATAGCGGGTGCCGGCCAGAAGCGCGCCCATGTCGAGCGAAAAGATCGTGGTGTTTGCCAACACGTCGGGCACGTCGTGGTTAACGACCTTGTGGGCAAGGCCCTCGGCAATCGCCGTTTTGCCAACGCCCGGATCGCCGACCAGTAGCGGGTTGTTCTTGCGGCGGCGGCACAGCACCTGAATGCAGCGCTCGACCTCGTGCTCGCGGCCGATCAGCGGATCGACATCGCCCTTTTTCGATTTGGCGTTGAGATCGACGCAGTATTTCTTGAGCGCGCTTTCCTTTTCCTCGGCCGGCGCGGCATCGGCGGCCTGTTCGGTCCGCTCGCTCGCGCCCGTCACGGGGCGGGTCTCGCCATAGGCGGGATCCTTGGCCACGCCGTGGGCGATGAAATTCACCGCGTCATAACGGGTCATGTCCTGCTCTTGCAGGAAAAAGGCGGCGTTCGATTCGCGTTCGGCAAAGATCGCGACCAGAACGTTGGCTCCGGTGACCTCGTTGCGGCCCGACGACTGAACATGGATCGCCGCGCGCTGAATCACCCGCTGGAAAGCGGCGGTCGGAACGGCCTCGGAGCCTTCGACATCGGTGATCAGGGTGCTCAGATCATCGTCGATGAATTCCTCAAGAGTGGCGCGCAACTCATCAAGATCCACCGAACACGCCTTCATCACCTGTGCAGCGTCGGGCTCGTCGATCAGCGAGAGCAAAAGATGCTCCAGCGTGGCAAGCTCGTGGTGGCGCGCGTTGGCCAGTGCCAGTGCCGCGTGAATGGACTGCTCGAGTGTTTTCGAAAAAGACGGCACGTTTCGTGCTCCTCTGATCTGGGGGCAGGGGGGAACGATGGCCCGTCCTGACCGTGGCCTTCTACCTCTTAAGGTTTGGTTTTATCGCGGAACCTTCAAGGACTAATTTTGCCACAGCGATCACATTTTGGGTGAATTCGGCAAATTCCCCCACTTGTGATATGTTCAGAATCTGTCTTTGCGGCCCCGGATTTCCGCAAAGACCGCCACATCGCTGGCGCCCGCCATGCCGATTGCCGCTTTCACCTCGGGCAGGTCGGCCCGCAGAAACGGGTTTGTCGCGATTTCTTCCGACAGAAGCGAAGGCACCGTGGCCTCGCCCCGCGCCCGTTTGGCTGCAATGTCCTTGGTGCGGGCCGAAAGCGCAGCATTGCCGGGCTCAACGGTCAAGGCAAAGCGGGCGTTGCTGGCGGTGTATTCGTGGCCCGAACAAACGAGGGTATCGGCGGGCAGCGCCCGCAGTTTGCAGAGGCTCTGCCACATCTGGTCGGGCGTGCCCTCGAAGAGCCGCCCGCAGCCAAGCGCCATGAGGCTGTCGGCGGTAAAGACGGTGCCGATTTCGGGCAGGTGAAGGGCGATGTGGCCGAGGGTGTGGCCGGAGACGTCGATCACATGGGCCTTGAGGCCCAGAACGTCGATCACGTCGCCGTCTTGAACAGCAAGATCGAGCTTGGGCAGCCGGTGCGCATCTGCCGCAGCGCCCACGACCTTCGCGCCAAAAGCCTCGCGCAGCGGCTCGACCCCGTCGATATGATCCGGGTGATGGTGGGTCAGAAGGATCAGTTCGAGGCCCCAGCCCCGCTCGGCAAGCGCGGCCCGGATCGGCGCCGCGTCCGGCGCATCTATCAGGGCGGTCTGGCCGGTCTCGGCATTGTGCAGGAGATAGGCGTAGTTATCCGCAAGACAGGGCAGGGTGACGAGCTCGAGGGGCATGGTAATGTCGCAATCGCTTGTTATTGTGTGCCCAGCCTGACGGAAAGGACCACGGCCCGCAATGCACCTCGATGTGCTGGACCTGCGCAACTTCTATTATCGCAGCCCGCTTGGTCGGGCGGCGCAGAAGGTCATCCGCGATCAGCTTTTGGCGATCTGGCCCGAGGCCAAGGCGCAATGCGTGGTGGGCTATGGCTTCGCCGTGCCCTTGCTGCGGCCCTATTTGACCGAGGCGCGGCGGGTGATCGGCCTGATGCCGGGGCCGCAAGGCGTCATGCCCTGGCCCGCAGGTATGCCCAATGTCAGCGTCTTGTGTGAAGAGGCAGAGTGGCCGATCCAGACCGGCGCGGCAGACAAGCTGGTTCTGATGCACGGGCTAGAGACCGCGGAAAATCCATCGGCGGTGCTGGATGAATGCTATCGCGTTCTTGGCCCCGGCGGGCGGGCCGTCTTTGTCGTCCCGAACCGGGCAGGCATCTGGTCTCGGTCGGACAAGACGCCATTTGGCTATGGCCGCCCCTATTCTCTGGGCCAGCTCGAGGCGCAGCTGCGGCGGCATGGCTTTGCCACCGAACGCGCCATGTCGACGCTTTATCAACCGCCGTCCTACAGGAAAGTCTGGCGCCGGATGGCGGGGCTTCTCGAGGCCAGCGGGCGGCATATGCCTGTCTTTGCCGCGGGCGGCGTTCTTTTTGTCGAGGTTTCGAAACAGGTTCCCGCGCCGAGCCGCGGTGGCTTGGGCGAAGCCGTCCGCAGACCGATGCGCGTCCTTGAGGGGATCGGTGCCGCGGAGCCTAAGCCGAGCTATCGTGGGCCGGGCGCGCGCTAGGCCAGAATCGCTCCGGATTCGGCATTCCGGGCCAGTGAAGCGCCTTTTCCGGAAAATATTTTGCGCCCGTTAGCGGGATCATTCGCCAAGTGCCTGTGTTATATGGTTTCGCAAAGCATAATTGCCGCAGATAAAGCGCCGCAAGGCGGTTGCCCCACTCAAAAGGCTCTGCTACATCCGCCCTGATTTTACGCCCCCGGTATATCCGAGGGCTCCAAGGCTGCCCTCCTGCCGCTCTTCACGGGGTGAACGGACTGGGCCAAACACATCGGAAGGGTGGACGTGTCCGAACCAGCTTCGATCTCAACTGGCATCGCCAAGCGCTATGCCACCGCCGTTTTTGAACTGGCGAAAGAGGAAAAGGGTCTCAAGACCCTTGAATCCGACATCGATGCACTGGACGCCGCGATCGAAGGATCGGCGGATCTGCGTGCGTTGATCACTTCGCCGCTCTACAGCCGCGAAGACCAGGCGAATGCCATGACGGCGCTTGCCAAGAAAATGAAACTCTCGGTGATCGTGACCAACACGCTCGCCCTGATGGCGTCGAACCGCCGCCTGTTTACCTTGCCCCAGCTGATCTCGGCGCTGCGCGACCGGATTGCCGAGGAAAAGGGCGAAGTGACGGCCGAGGTTGTCAGCGCGAAAGCCCTGACCAAGACCCAGGCCGACAAGCTTGCCAAGACGCTCAAGGCGCAGATCGGCAAAACCATCAAGATCAATGCGACCGTGGATGAAAGCCTCATCGGCGGTCTTATCGTTAAGGTGGGCTCGAAGATGATCGACACCTCGATCGCCTCCAAGCTCAGCGCTCTCCAGAACACCATGAAAGAGGTCGGATAATGGCGATCCAAGCTGCAGAAATTTCTGCGATCCTGAAAGGGCAGATCAAGAACTTTGGCCAAGAAGCCGAAGTTGCCGAAGTTGGCCGTGTGCTATCGGTCGGTGACGGTATTGCCCGCGTCTACGGTCTGGACAACATCCAGGCCGGTGAAATGGTCGAATTCCCCGGTGGTATCCGCGGGATGGCCCTGAACCTCGAGACCGACAACGTCGGTTGCGTTATCTTCGGTTCGGACCGCGACATTAAAGAAGGCGACACCGTCAAGCGCACCAAGGCCATTGTGGACGTTCCCGCTGGCGACGAGCTCTTGGGCCGCGTTGTCGACGCGCTCGGCAACCCGCTCGACGGCAAAGGTCCGATCAAGACCAAGACCCGCCGCATCGCCGACAGCAAAGCCCCGGGCATCATCCCCCGCAAATCGGTTCACGAGCCGATGGCGACCGGCCTCAAGTCGGTTGACGCGATGATCCCGATCGGCCGTGGCCAGCGCGAGCTGATCATCGGCGACCGTCAGACCGGCAAGACCGCGATCGCGCTCGACACCATTCTGAACCAGAAGTCCTACAACGAAGCTGCGGGCGACGATGAGAGCAAGAAGCTCTACTGCGTCTACGTCGCCGTCGGTCAGAAGCGTTCGACCGTTGCTCAGCTTGTAAAAAAGCTCGAGGAAAACGGCGCTCTGGAATATTCGATCGTCGTGGCCGCCACCGCGTCCGACCCGGCGCCGATGCAGTTCCTTGCCCCCTACGCCGCGACCGCCATGGCCGAGCACTTCCGTGACAACGGCCGCCACGCTCTGATCATCTACGATGACCTCTCCAAGCAGGCCGTGTCGTATCGTCAGATGTCGCTGCTTCTGCGCCGCCCGCCGGGACGTGAAGCCTATCCGGGCGACGTGTTCTACCTGCACTCGCGCCTTCTCGAGCGTTCTTCGAAGCTCAACGAAGACAATGGCTCGGGCTCGCTGACCGCTCTTCCGGTCATCGAAACCCAGGGCGGCGACGTGTCGGCCTTTATTCCGACCAACGTGATCTCGATCACCGACGGCCAGATCTTCCTCGAGACCGAGCTTTTCTATCAGGGTATCCGCCCGGCCGTGAACACCGGTCTGTCGGTGTCTCGCGTGGGTTCGTCGGCTCAGACCAACTCGATGAAATCGGTTGCCGGTCCGGTCAAGCTGTCGCTTGCTCAGTACCGCGAGATGGCCGCCTTCGCCCAGTTCGGTTCCGACCTCGATGCCGCCACCCAGCAGCTCCTGAACCGTGGTGCCCGTCTGACCGAGCTCATGAAGCAGCCGCAGTACTCGCCGCTGACCAACGCCGAAATCGTCTGCGTGATCTACGCCGGCACCAACGGCTATCTCGACAAGGTTGCCGTCAAGGACGTTGGCCGTTTCGAGGCGGGTCTCCTCAAGCACCTGCGCAACAACCGCGCCGATGTTCTCGAGTGGCTGACCAAGGACGACCCCAAGATCAAGGGTGACGCCGAGGCCAAGCTCAAGGCCGCTATCGACGAATTCGCTAAGGATTTCGCCTGATTTCGTGGCTTTGGATAAGGAGACAAGGCAGTGCCTAGTCTAAAGGACCTGAAAAATCGGATCGCGTCGGTCAAATCGACCCGCAAGATCACCAAGGCCATGCAGATGGTGGCCGCCGCGAAACTGCGGCGGGCACAGGATGCGGCCGAGCAGGCCCGCCCCTATACCGATCGCTTCAATGCGGTTTTGGCGGGGCTTGCCGCCTCTGTCGGCGGATCGGACTCTGCCCCCCGGCTTCTGTCGGGAACGGGGTCCGACAAGGTCCACCTTCTGGTGGTCATGACGGCGGAACGCGGCCTCTGCGGTGGTTTCAACTCCTCGATCGTCAAGCTCGCCCGCACCCGTGCGGCCGAGCTGGTCGCGGCGGGCAAGACCGTCAAGATCCTCACTGTCGGCAAGAAGGGCCGCGAACAGCTGCGCCGCGATTGGGCCAGCCACTTCGTTGCTCACGTTGATCTGTCGGCCGTTCGCAAGCTTGGCTACACCAACGCGCAGGACATCGCCCGCGACCTTCTGGGCCGCTTCGATGCCGGCGAGTATGATGTCGCCACCATCTTCTTCAGCCGCTTCCAGTCGGTGATCGCCCAGATCCCGACCGCACAGCAGATCATCCCGGCCAAATTCGAAGAGGCCGAGGCAGGCGCCGCAACGCTCTATGACTATGAGCCGAGCGAAGAGGCGATCCTGGCCGACCTGCTGCCGCGCGGCGTGGCAACGCAAATCTTTGCGGCGCTCCTCGAGAACGCAGCGTCCGAACAGGGCGCGCGGATGAGCGCGATGGACAACGCAACCCGCAACGCCGGTGACATGATCGACCGTCTGACCATCGAGTTTAACCGCTCGCGTCAGGCCGTCATCACCAACGAGCTGATTGAAATTATTTCGGGCGCGGAAGCGCTCTAACGGAACTGGAGAAATCCCATGGCTAAATCGAAAGGCAAAGTGACCCAGGTCATCGGCGCCGTCGTGGACGTGCGGTTCGAGGGCGAACTGCCCGCGATTCTGAACGCGCTGACCACCGAAAACAACGGCAAGAAGCTGGTGCTCGAAGTCGCCCAGCACCTTGGCGAAGACACCGTTCGCACCATCGCTATGGATGCGACCGAAGGTCTGGTTCGTGGTCAGGCCGTTGCTGACACCGGCGCCCCGATCTCGGTCCCGGTTGGCGATGCCACCCTCGGCCGCATTCTTAACGTCGTCGGCGAGCCGGTCGACGAAAAGGGCCCGGTCAAGGCCAAGGAACACCGCGCCATCCACCAGCCCGCACCCGAGTTTGCCGACCAGTCGACCGAGTCGGAAGTTCTGGTTACCGGCATCAAGGTCGTTGACCTTCTCGCCCCCTACGCCAAGGGCGGCAAGATCGGCCTCTTCGGCGGCGCCGGCGTGGGCAAGACCGTTCTCATCATGGAACTCATCAACAACATCGCCAAAGTGCACTCGGGCTACTCCGTGTTCGCCGGCGTGGGTGAGCGCACCCGTGAGGGCAACGACCTTTATCACGAGATGATCGAGTCGGGCGTTATCGTCCCCGATGACCTTGAGAAATCGAAAGTGGCCCTTGTATACGGCCAGATGAACGAGCCGCCGGGAGCGCGTATGCGTGTTGCTCTCTCGGGTCTGACCCTTGCCGAGCAGTTCCGCGACCAGTCGGGCACCGACGTTCTGTTCTTCGTCGACAACATCTTCCGCTTTACCCAGGCGGGTTCCGAGGTGTCGGCGCTTCTCGGCCGTATTCCTTCGGCCGTGGGCTATCAGCCGACGCTGGCGACCGACATGGGCGCTCTGCAGGAACGCATCACCTCGACCAAGGCTGGCTCGATCACCTCGGTTCAGGCCATCTACGTTCCCGCCGACGACCTTACCGACCCGGCTCCGGCCACCTCGTTCGCCCACCTCGACGCAACCACCGTTCTGAGCCGTGCGATTTCGGAACTCGGCATCTATCCCGCCGTGGACCCGCTCGATTCGACCTCGCGTCTCATGGATCCGGCGATCGTCGGCGAAGAGCACTACAACGTCGCCCGTTCGGTTCAGACCATCCTTCAGCGCTACAAGTCGCTGCAGGACATCATCGCCATTCTCGGCATGGACGAACTCAGCGAAGAGGACAAGCTGACCGTGGCTCGCGCCCGGAAGATCCAGCGTTTCCTCTCGCAGCCGTTCGACGTGGCCAAGGTCTTCACCGGCTCGGATGGTGTTCAGGTTCCGCTCGACGTCACGATTTCCTCGTTCAAGGCCGTTGTGGCAGGTGAATACGATCACCTCCCGGAAGGCGCCTTCTACATGGTGGGTGGCATCGACGAAGTGATCGCGAAAGCCGAGCGTCTGGCCGCTGCTGCGGCTTAAGGAGGCAACATGGCAGATACGCTGCAATTCGATCTCGTCAGCCCCGAGCGGAAGCTTGCTTCCGTCGAGGCTCGCGAGGTTCAGATCCCCGGCGCCGATGGCGACATGACGGCCATGGCCGATCATGCCCCGATGATCACCACCCTGCGCCCCGGCGTTCTGCGCGTGGTGCATGGCGGCGGTTCGGACGATTATGTGGTGTCCGGCGGTTTCGCCGAGGTTACCGCTGGCGGCGTTTCGGTTCTGGCTGAACAGGCCCTGCCGCGCGCCGAGGTCACGCAGGCCGTCTACGACGAGATGCTCGCCGCGGCCCGCGCCGCGCAATCGAGCGCCGCGTCGGATGCGACCGACGCTGCCGCCAAGACGGTTGCCGATATGGTGGCCGTTGGTGAGCAGCTGGGTCTCGCCGCCCGCTGATTGCGCCAAGCGAATTGAAAAGGCCCCGCGTATCCCGCGGGGCCTTTTTCGTTGTTGAACCTTGGCACAGTTCTGCCCAAGGTCCGGCAAAAGGTTTGTTCAGATGAATTTACGCGGTGCTCAGGTTTTCATTCTCGCCACGGTGCTGATCGATGCGATCGGGATCGGGCTGATCTTTCCCATCATGCCCGATCTGATGGACCGCGTCGGCGCGTCCTCGACCGCAGACGGAGCCTTCCTCGGCGGCATCCTGATGGCCGCCTATGCGGCGATGCAGTTCATCGGCTCGCCGGTGATCGGCGGCCTGTCCGACTCTTTCGGGCGGCGGCCGGTTCTCATCCTTTCGCTGGCGGCGCTGGTTGTTGACTATGTGATCATGGCGCTGGCGGATACCTTCGCGCTTCTCCTCATCGGGCGGCTGCTCGCGGGGCTTGCAGGCGCAAGCTATGTCACCGCGATGGCCTATCTGGCGGACATCTCCACGCCAGAGGAGCGGTCCGCGAAATTCGGGCTTGTGGGGGCGACCTTCGGTGTCGGTTTCATCATTGGCCCGGCGCTCGGTGGCCTCGTTGCCGGCTGGAGCCTTTCCGCGCCATTCTGGCTCGCCGCCGCATTCTCTGCAGTCAACGTCCTTTTCGGTCTCTTCGTCCTGCCGGAGAGCCTTCCGCCCGAGCGACGGCGGCGCATGACACGGCGCGATTTCAATCCGTTCGGTGTCATCTTCGACGCGATCCGCATCCCCGGCATCATCATCCCGCTCATAATCCTATTCGTCTTTCACTTTGCGACCATGGTCTATCCCACCGTCTGGTCCTTCTGGCTGCGCGAGGTTTTCGGCTGGGAAGCCGCGCTGATCGGCCTTTCGCTTGCGGCCTATGGCGTGGGGGCGGCGCTGAGCCAAAGCGTTGTTCTGGGGTTTCTGGTCAAGCACTTCGGTGATTATCGCACGCTGTGGTTTGCCTTGATCTGCTGCTGTATCGCTTTGCTGGGATATGGCTTTACCAATGCAGCGTGGATGGTTTTCGCGATCATGGCTCTGGCCTGTCTTGGCGATATGACCATGCCCATCGCCACCGCCATGTCTGCCAATCTTGCCGACGAGGATCGGCAGGGGGTCGTGCAAGGGGTCATTGCCAGCATGGGATCGATTACCGCCGTGATCGCGCCCTTGGTGGTAACTTGGATCTTTCAGACATTCACCGCTGAGGGTGCGTCAATTCACTTCCCCGGCGCCCCCTATCTTTTTGGCCTTGCCCTGACCATTCTGGTTTTGCCGCTGGTCCCGCGCTTGCGCCGGGCGGCACCGAAGACGGAGGCATCATAATGCATCTTTCCATATCCGGCCCCCTCGGGATCGAGGACGGTGAGATAATCCTCTTTTCGGACTATGAGCACGATGGTCCGATGTGGTCGGGCACAGGCCCTCGCGAGGTGCGTAAGCCGGTCGTGTTCAAGGCGCCATTCAGCGTGCCGCCTTCGGTGCGGGTCTGGCTGACCATGGTCGATATCTCGAACGAGGGGAACGTGCGGATGGACGTTCAGGCCGAGGCCGTCAATGCGCAGGGCTTTGCCGCCGTGTTCCGCACATGGGGCGACACGCGCATTGCGCGGGTCAGGGTCGGCTGGCAGGCGATCGGGGCAGCAAGCCACCCCGACAACTGGCAGGTCGATTAGGCGGAATACATGCCCTCATAGATCGGCGCGAGGGTCTCGTGCTCGAAGAGCGAGGAGACCGAGGTGCCGTTCCAGATATTGAGGATCGCCTGAGCAAACATCGGCGCGGTCGGAACGATACGGATGTTGGGGCAGCTTTTCACAGCCTCGCTGGCCTCAATCGAGTCTGTGATGACAAGCGATTTCATCACCGAATTGGTGATCCGCTCGACGGCAGGGCCAGAAAGGACGCCATGGGTGATATAGGAATGCACCTCGGTCGCGCCATGTTCCATCAACACTTCGGCCGCCTTGCACAACGTGCCGGCGGTGTCGCAGATATCGTCGACGATGATGCATTTCTTGCCGCTGACGTTGCCGATCACGGTCATCTCGGCGATCTCGCCCGGCTTTTCCCGGCGCTTGTCGACGATCGCAAGAGGTGCGCCGATCCGCTTGGCAAGCTCGCGCGCGCGGGCCACGCCGCCGACATCAGGAGAGACCACCATCACATCCTGCAGGGCGCCCTTGAAGTGATGCATGATATCGAGGGCAAAGATCGGCGAGGCATAGAGGTTGTCCACCGGCATATCGAAAAAGCCCTGGATCTGGGCGGCGTGCAGATCCATCGTCAAAACCCGCTCGATGCCGGATTCGGCGATCATGTTGGCGACGAGCTTGGCGGTGATGGGCGTCCGCGCCTTGGTGCGGCGGTCCTGACGGGCATAGCCGAAATAGGGGATCACAGCGGTAATGCGCGCAGCCGAAGATCGGCGCAGCGCATCGGCGATGATCAAAAGCTCCATCAGATTGTCGTTGGCGGGGTTCGAGGTCGGCTGGATGATGAACATATCCTCGCCGCGGACATTCTCGTAGACCTCGACAAAGATCTCCTGATCGTTGAACCGCTCGACCCGCGCATCGACGAGCCCCACGTTCATCCCCCGGTGCATCGACATCCGGCGGGCGACCGCCTTGGCGAGGGTTTGGTTGGCGTTGCCGGAAATGAGCTTGGGCTCGGTCATCGTGGCCATGTGTTTGTCCCCAGACTGGCAGATCTGAATTACGCGATTCGTGGCGTTGACACCGCCTAGCACAGCGCTACCGTTTGAGAAACTCGTTCAGCCGGATTTGGGGTGCAGAAATGCCGCATATTGAATACTTCTTCTCGACCGTCTCGCCGTTCACCTATCTGGCCGGGCAGCGGCTTGAAGAAATCGCCGCCAAACATGGCGCGACGATTGCCTACAAGCCCCTCGATATCGGAGCGCTCTTCGCCCGCAGCGGTGGCACGGCGATGAAAGACCGGCACCCCAACCGCCTGGCCTACCGCCTGCAAGAGCTGCGCCGTCAGGCGGCGAAGGCCAGGATGCCGATCAACCTCCAGCCCGCCTTCTGGCCGGTCAACGGCGCACCTGCGGCCTATGCGATCATCGCGGCGCAGAAGGACGGCGGCGGCGATCTGGGAAACTTTGTCCACTCGATCCTGCGGGCCACTTGGGCCGAGGAGAAGGACATCTCGCAAGACGAGGTGATCCGCGCCTGCCTTGTGGAGGCTGGCTTTGACGCGGACGTGGCCGACAAGGGCCTCTTCACCGCCGCCGATACCTATGAGGCGAACCTCGAAGAAGCCATCGCCCGCGGCGTCTTTGGCTCGCCCTTCTACATCACCGACCAAGACGAACGCTTCTGGGGGCAGGATCGGCTGGATGATCTTGATCTGGTGCTGTCGGGGGGTATCTAGGGTCTGCCAGAGAGGAGCCCCGATGTCATTTCGGCTGCGCCTGACATTACATAATCTCTTGTCGGGTCTCGGTCTTGGGGCATTCCTTGCGGTTCAGGGCGTGTTCATGGGCGAGCACGGGGCCGAGGTCTGGCAGATCGGCCTTATCATCGGGCTCTTTGCAGTGATTGTGGCGATTGCCGAAGTGCCTTTGGGCGTTCTGGCCGATACCCGCGGGCGCATAGCCTTCTTCCGGCTCGCCCTCGTCTTGCAGGCGCTGGCTGGCGCGATCCTTGTCTTGCTGCCGAATTTCTGGGGCCTAATCGCAGGTGCGTCTGTGCTTGCCCTTTCAACGGCTTCGGCAAGCGGGACGATCGATGCTTGGGCCGTCGAGCGGGTGAAGGCCGAAGGCCACGAGGAGCGCCTCCAGCAGTATCTTGGCGGCTTTCAGGCGGCGATGGCGGCTGGCGTTACCGCAGGCGCGATCCTCGGCGGCTATCTACCTGAGCTGACCGCCAATCTGCCGCGTCACGCGCCGACCTCTTGGAACGCCGTGTTCATGGCAGGGATGGCGGTGGTCCATCTGATCCTGTCGCCGTATCTCTACCACGAGGGCGAGACCCTTTCCGACGTTGACGAAGAGGAAAGCCATCCTGCCGGCAGGATGCGGGCGGCCATTTCTTTCGCGGTGAGGACATTCGACGTGCGGGATATCCTGATCCTCGGGGCAATGATCGGTGTTGGTCTGGCGATGGTCGAAGGCTATTGGCAGCCGCGCCTGATCGAGATCGACACTTCGATGGCCTACGACCGTTTTGGCTGGATCACAGCGGGCTATTTCGCCATGGCGATCCTCGGCCCGCTTCTCATTGGCGCCTTCGCGCAGGTGTCGGGCATCTCACCTCGCGCCCAGCTTCTGGTTCTTCCCGCCATCATCGCGGCCGCGCTCTGGCTCTTGTCTTTCCAAACAGGCTTCTGGGCCTTCGTTGCCGCCTATCTGGGCCTCATGCTGGTCACGACCATGGCAGGCCCGGCGGAATCGACCGTGATGAACCGCGCGACGCCCGACAGATACCGTTCGTCGGTCCACAGCCTGTCTAGCCTGATGATGCGCGGCGGGGCGGCAGTTGCGGTGCTTCTTCTCGCAGTCGTGGTCAAGACCTACGGCATCGACACCGGCTGGAAAATCGCGGCAGGCATCCTCGGTGCCTATGCTGTCCTGCGGTTGATCGTCCTGGGCCGCCGTCCGCCTAGCCCGCCAGCAGAGACAGGAACTGGTCAATAGCCTCGGGTGTCATCGACCAGTCGCACACAAGGCGGCCAGTGAGGATGCCAGCGGGATCGCCCGCGGTCACGTCGCCATCCTCGACGTAATAGACCGCACCCGCGCCCAAAAGGCGCTGATGCAGCGCGCGGGGGGCCTCGAAGAAGATGATGTTGGCCTGCGGTTCGAAGGCAAAGCGGATATCGTTGCGGCCTTGCAGGCCCGCCACAAGAAGGCCCGTCGCGGCATTGGCGGCGCGGGCGAGGTCGGTCCAGAGGCCGCCTTCGAGATAGGCGTCCATCTGGGCGGCAAGGAAGCGGTGCTTGGAGAAAAGATGCGCGGCGCGTTTGCGCCGCAGCTCGAATTCCCAAGCGAGGGTGGGATCGAAGATCACGCTGGCCTCGACCCCCATGCAGCCGTTCTTGGTCCCGCCAAAGCTCACCGCATCGACGCCCGCTTTCCACGACATTTCCGCAGGCGTGGCGCCAAGGGCGACCATCGCATTGGCAAAACGCGCGCCGTCAAGGTGGAGCTTCAGCCCGTATTCTTTCGTCACAGCCGAGATCGCGCGGATCTCCTCAAGCGAATAGATCGTGCCGCGCTCGGTCACCGTGGTGATGGACACCGGCCCGCGCTGCGGCCCGTGCACGCCGCGATTGCCTTCGTTGTCCAGCGCTTTGCGTAGGCTTTCGGGCGTCATCTTGGCGGCCCGCGCCTCAACCAGCGTCAGCTTCGCGCCGCCCATATAGAACTCGGGCGCATTGCATTCGTCGCAATTGATATGCGCCATGGGCGTGCAGAAAACTGTCTCCCAGGGCTTGGTCATCGTGGCGAGGATCAGAGAATTGGCCGCCGTTCCGGTCGGCACGAGATAAACCGCCGCCTCGGGCGCCTCGAAGGTATCGCGGATCTTCTGGGCGACGGATTTGCTGAAGGGATCGTTGCCATAGCCCATCGCATAGCCCGCATTGGCGCGGCCAAGGCTCTCGAGGATCGCGGGATGAACCGGACCGGAATTGTCGGATGCGAAAAACATGTCAAGTGGGCTCCTCGATGATATGGTCTTCCCAGTCGTCGTCGTCGACCTCGAATTCCGGTATGGTCAGGCCCCGCACCGAGACCCCCGCCGCGTGGACTGTCTCGGGATCGCCGGACAGAAGCGGGTGCCAAGGGTAGAGCGGGCGGCCCTCGACGACCAGCCGATAGGCGCAGGTCTGGGGCAGCCAATAAAGATTGTCGCGCAGGGTTTTCGGCGTCAGGACGATGCATTCGGGCACGAACTGATGCCGGATCGGATACTGGCTGCACAGGCAGCTTTCGTCGTCGAGAAGGCGGCAGGCAAGGCGGGTTAGGGCGACCTCACCGGTTTCCTCGTCCTCGAGCTTGTTGAGGCAGCATTTGCCGCAACCGTCGCAGAGCGCCTCCCATTCGGCGCGGTTCATCCGGTCCATCGGCACGGTTTCCCAATACCGGTGGCGTAGGCCGCTGCGGTCGATCTTGTCAGACATCGGCGAGGATCCGGCGCGCCTGATCGCAATCGGCGTGCATTTGGGTGATCAGGGCGTCGAGGCTATCGAATTTCTCTTCGGGGCGGAGGTAATCGACCAGCGCGACAGAAATATCGGCCCCGTAGAGATCGCCCTTGAAATCAAAAAGGTAGGTCTCGCAATTCGGGTGATTGAAGCCAAAGGTCGGGCGCACGCCGATGGATGAGGCGCCGTCATAGGTGCCCTCATGCGGGCCGCCCAGCACATCGACCTTGACCGCGTAGACGCCATGGCGCGGCGGGTGCAGCCCTTCGATCGAAATATTGGCGGTGGGAAAGCCAAGGTCGCGCCCTCGCTGATCGCCGCGGATCACCTCGCCGTCGATCCGGTGCCAGTGGCCCAGCATCGCCGCCGCATCGCGCGGGCGGCCTTCGGTGAGGGCGTTGCGGATCGCGGTGGACGAAACCTCGCCTTGCGCCAGCTCGACAAGCTCGGCCACGGTCACGCCAAAGCCCAGCTCGGCCCCGAACGCCACAAGATCCTCGGCCGACCCGGCGCGGCCCTTGCCAAAGCGGAAATCGGCGCCGACGACGATATGGGTCAGGCCGAGGCGCTGATGGATCACCGTTTCGGCGAATTCGCGGGGCGTGAGCGCCGCAAGGCCCGTGTTGAACGGCACCTCATAGAGCTTTTCGACACCCAGTTTGGCCATCCGGTGCGCCCGCGTTTCGGCGCTCATCAGCCGGAAGGCGGGGGCGTCGGGGGCAAAGAATTCGCGCGGGTGGGGTTCGAAAGTCATCACGCCAAGGGGCACGTCAAGGCGGCGCGCCTCGGCGCGGGCGATGTCGATCACCGCCTGATGGCCAAGGTGAACCCCGTCGAAATTGCCGATCGCCGCGGCGGCGCCACGGTCGTAGGGATCAAGGAACAGGGTGTCGCGGATGATACGCATGGGGCCTTGGGTAGCCGCCCCCGCGCGGCGGCGCAAGATCAGTCGAACTTGCGGCTCGGGGCGAGGACCGTTGCCTCGCCGATCAAGACCTTCTTGCCATTGACCAGACAGCGCGTGTCCATCGTCACGCGGCGCTTGGAATGGTCGATCCCGGTGACCTCGACCTCGGCCAACACCACGTCGCCGGGGCGGACGGGACCGAGGAATTTCAGCGTCTGGCCCAGATAGACGGTGCCATGGCCCGGAAGCTGCTCGCCGATCACCGCCGAGACGAGGCCCGCGGTCAGCATCCCGTGGGCGATGCGGCCTGCGAATATGGTGTCCTGTGCGTAATCGTCGTCGAGGTGGACCGGATTGCGGTCGGTCGAGACCTCGGCGAAAAGTTCGATATCCCGGTCGGTAACCTCCTTGCGGAGCGACCGGGTCATGCCGATTTCGATGTCTTCGATGCAGATCGTTCCGCGTGGGGCGTTATCGAGCATCCGGCACTCCGAAAGTAATAAATGGTCAGCAATGTGAGCTGATTTGTAACATAATTACTTTGCAGTTGCAGAAAGATCAACCCCGAAAACTTTAGCGAAGGAAGCCGATCGCATAGGTTGCGGCGATCTTTTCCCTGTCGAGATAGGCGTTTAGCGCTTCAGCGTCAGGCTGGTTCTCAGTCTTTGTCTCAGCGGCAGCAAGGCCGCCGGTGATGAAAAGGGAATCGATTCCCTCGCCCATCGCGCCAAGAATATCGGTGCGGATGCCATCGCCGATGGCGATGATGCGCGGATCGGCGGGGGCATCGGGCAGGGCAGCAAGCCGCCGCACCGCAAGATCATAGATCGGCGGGTGCGGCTTGCCGAAATAGAGGCTTTCGCCGCCCATCTCGGTATAGATCGCGGCAATCGCACCGGCGCACCATTCGCGGCTTTCGCCACGGTCGACGACGATATCGGGATTGGCGCAGAGGAGCTTCATGCCCTTCTGCTTGGCATAAAGAAGCTGCGGACGGACAGAGGCGGGGTCGGCGAAAGGATCAAAGGGTCCGCAGCAGACAATGCCTTCCGCCTCATCAAGCTCGACCCGCTCAATGGCGACGGGGTTCTCGATAATGTGCATCGGCTCAAAGAAGGGCATGTCGTGCGGCTCGCCCATGAACCAGACCTTCTCGCCGATTGCCCCCATGAACATCGCCGCGCGGGCGCTGTCGCCACTCGTCGCGATTGCATCCCAGGCGTCCGAAGGCACGCCCATCTTTGCGATCTGCCGCTCCACATGGGAGCGCCCCCGCGGGGCGTTGGTCACGAGGATGACCTTGCCGCCTTGGGCGCGAAACGCCTGCAAGGCGGCCACGGCTTCAGGGAAGGCTGTGATGCCGTTGTGCACGCATCCCCAGAGATCGACATAGGCGGCATCGTAATCGCCGCTGATGTCGGAAAAATGCTGTATAATCTGGGTCATGGGGCGGCCTTCGCGGCGTTGAGATCGGAAAATGAAAGGGGCGCCGGAGCGCCCCGTTTTGGGAATGGCCGGTCAGACCTTCAGGTTCGGGATGATCTGCTTCTTGCGGCTCATGATGCCGGGCAGAACGACCGTGTCGCCGGTGACGGTGGCGCCAAAGCTCTTCTCGGCGACGGTTTTCACCAGATCGTTCGGGACAAGCAGGGTTGCCTCTTCCTTCAGAATGTCGACGACGAAGAGAAGAACCTGATCGGCGCCATCCTCGGCGGCTACGGCCTCCATCGATTTCATCAGGCTGTCTTTACGGTCGAGCACGATCTTCGGGGCGGTCGTCTCAAGGACCGAGACCCGGAAATCCTTGCCGCCGACGGTATATTCCTTCGAATCCATCCGCAAAAGCTCGGCGTCCGAAAAGGCCGAAACATCGGATTTGGCTTCGAACATCTCGGTCGCCAATTCGGGGATCGAGACACCAAGATCGGCAGCAAGGCTCTCGGCCAGCGCCTTGTCGGTCGGCGTGGTGGTGGGCGAGCGGAACTCGAGCGTGTCAGACAGGATGCACGACAGCATCAGCCCCTTGATCGGATCGGGCATGGCCGCGGCATCGGCGCCCATCAGCCCGTGCATGACGGTGACGGTGCAGGCCAGCGGGCGGATGGTAATGTCGATCGGGCCCTTGGTCTCGAGGCCGCCGACCAGCTTGTGGTGGTCGATGATCGCCTGAACATCGGCGTTGTTGATATTGGCCGGAAGTTCGGCGGGGTTGTTGGTATCGACCACGACGCAGGGCTGGCCGTCCTCGACATCGGAAATCACCGGAGGAAGTTCGAAACCCCAGCGTTTGGCGACAAAGGCGGCTTCGGTGTTCGGGGTGCCCAAAAGCCGGGCTTCGGCGGGCGTGCCCTTGTGGCTGAGATACCAGGCCCAGATGAGCGGGGCGCCGGTAGAGTCAGTGTCCGGAGATTTGTGGCCGAAAACCAGCGTGTTCATGCGGATGCCTTTCAGTGGCTTGGATTTGACGGCGGGCTTATAGGCCGTGTGGAACCGCTTGTCACGAGGGCGGGCCAAAGTTGAACGCCATTATTCTGACCCCATCAAAAACCGGGGGAGGAGGCGCGAATCTCACCCCCTCCAAGACGATAATGAAAGCAATGGTGCCGTAGGCGCCCGGCGCTCAGAAAGATTGCCATTGCCCTGCACGATTGTCGCCGCCAAGGGCCCTTGCAAATTGCAGGTTTTCCAGGTCGGCCACTGGATCAGTTGTTGTTTTGGCGACTGTCGCTCCCGACGATCCTTCATCCGAAAATGAGGGCGAGGCCTTGGTTGAAGGTTCTGAGAATTTGACCCGGAATGACGCCACCACAGCTGCAAGATCGACTGCTTCTCGGTGCAGGTCATTGCTGGCAGCTGTCGATTGCTCGACCATTGCTGCGTTTTGCTGGGTGACTTGATCGAGCTGGTTCATGCCAGTGTTGATTTCGGCAATTCCCGCGGCCTGATCTTTGGTGCCCGAAAAGATTTCGGACACAAGGTCCGAGATCCGCGAAACCGTACCGGCAATCTGGGTCAGGGCTTGACCTGCCTTGTTGACCTGATCATTCCCAAGCGCCACGTGTTCTGCCGATGTGCCGATCAACACCTTGATTTCCTTTGCGGCGTCGGACGATCTTTGGGCAAGGCCGCGCACCTCGGAGGCAACCACTGCAAACCCTTTTCCGGCTTCGCCGGCGCGTGCCGCTTCAACACCGGCATTCAAGGCGAGCAGGTTGGTCTGGAAGGCGATATCTTCGATGGTGCCGATGATCTGTTCAATCTGCAGAGACGATTTCCCGATCTCGCCCATCGCTGCGATCGCATTTTCAACCACCGACCGGCTTTGTTCCGCTTCAAGGCGGGATTTGCCAACGATGTCTTCTACGCTGAGCGCCGTTTCCGCCGCTGCTTTAAGGGATGTGGTTAGTTCATCCAGCGCGGCAGCGGTTTCTTCGAGAGCAGCGGCCTGATTCTCTGTCCGGTGCGACAGGTCGTCCGAGGCAGAGGCGATCTCGCTCGACCGGCTGCGGATGCTTTCCGAGCTTTGGACGACCTGACCGATCATCTCCGAAAGCTTTTCAAGAGCGGCGTTGAAATCGAGCCGCAGAGAATCGTATTCGGTCTCAAAAGGCTCTTCGAGTGGCTTGCGGAGGTCGCCCTCTGCAAGGCTGTTGAGCCCTGCAGACAGGTTCCCGACCACTTGCTGCAAGGTGAGGCGTTCCTGCTCCTTCTTTTGCGCGGATTTCGTAGCAGCGGCCTTGCTGGACTCCGCCTCCTGAAGCAGCGCATCGGATGATGCGAAGAGCCGCGTGAGAGTGGTCGAAAGCCAGATAAGCGGCGCTGCTTGGATGATGAGCACAACCGCATGCATCAAAACCCGACCGAAAGAGGCCTCGCCGGGAAAAACCGCTGAGGTCAGCGCGAAATTCAAGGCCAAATGGTGGACAGCGATGATCGCCGCATAAGTGACGATCGGTCTCCAGTCACAGAAAACTGCGGTTAGAGCGAAAGCCGCAAAGAAGAGCATGTGAGAGTCTGGCTGCCACTCGTGGCCGGACATCAAATAGACAATCATGGAAACGCCAATCGCCAAACCCGCTGCTGCGGACAGCTGCGCGGGCAGGCCTGCGCCGTTGCGCCGCCATTCGAAGGTCGTGACGACAGAAACAGCGGCCATAATCCCGACAGGGAGCAGAATTCCTTTGCCAAGAATAAGTGCCAAACCGGCGAGAACCGGGAGGTGAGCCCAGAGCAATAGCACCGCATAATATATGGCGCGCGTTCTCAGGTCTTGGATTGTCGCGATCATGTCAGATTCTTTCATTGTCGGGGCGACAGAGAAGTGCTCCGGTCGCATCCAGTAGCCAAAGATTCATTTCTTGCAGTCTTGGGAGAGCGTCCGGGTCGCTACCAGTATCAAGGACGATGATCCGCCGACCCCAATGGAAATCGACGATTGCAAGCCCGGTCGCCGCCGCGCGGAGAAGCCCGTCGCCTTGCCACGGCGGTACAAGCATGGCGATCCTCGTCGAATCGGGTTTCACGCCAAACTGCAGGGCTGCAAGGCCCATAATTCCGAAAGCGGCAATCAGAATGCTGCTGACATAACTCGACATGGGATCTCCCTTCGGGTCGACAGTTAGCACCGATCACTGAAAGGAAGATTAAGCGCAGAAGATCTGGCTTTGGCACCGCAGGCGGATCAGCCCGCCTGCGGCTTTTCTCCGGCCTTGGCCCGCATGAGCCACCAGCCAGCGCGCATCAGCGCCTGGCCGAGCCTCAGGCGCAGGCCGACACGGCGTGGCATGGCCCGCGCCTGAAAGCGCGGATCGCTGGCCAGTGCGACCAGCTTGGCCCTGCGCGCTTCGGGTGAAGGCACAGCCGGGATATGTGCCTGGGCGGGGCCGTGGGGCGCGTCGTGCCGCGAGCCCGCGAAGCCCAGGGCTTCGGGGCGGTTGCGGCGGATGATGGGGCGATCCCGGTGCCGTTCAAAGGCGGGTGCGGGATCGGGGCCGATACGGTGATCGACCACGAACAACGGGGGGTGCATCTGGATATTCCTGATCGAAGGGACGTGGCGGCAAAAGCCGCGACAAAGGGCTGGGACCCTGCGCTAGCAGGTCGGTCGTAGGGTTCCTTTCATCATGTCAGCCTCCTATCAGGCGCGCACATCGCGCGGTGTGTGGGAGGGCAAATAGCCGCCCCCGCCGATTCCTCAAAACGAAAATCCCGCCACAGGCCGCCTCGGGCGCAAGCCGTGACCTTTTTGCCCCGCTTTGCCTTGACTCATCTCAGACCCTACCCTAACTCTTCGCCGTTAGCACTCGCACGAAGTGAGTGCTAACGGCCCCCAACGGAGGGGCCAACGAGACAACGAAAGACAGTTAGGAGCTGCAAGCATGGCTTTCAAACCGCTGCATGACCGCGTTCTGGTCCGTCGTGTGCAAGGCGATGAAAAAACCAAGGGCGGTCTGATCATCCCCGATAGCGCCAAGGAAAAACCCGCAGAGGGCGAAATCGTCGCCTGTGGTGAAGGCGCCCGCAAGGACTCGGGCGAGCTGATCGCGATGGCCGTCAAGGCTGGCGACCGCGTCCTGTTCGGCAAATGGTCGGGCACCGAGGTCACCGTCGACGGCGAAGAGCTGCTGATCATGAAGGAAAGCGACATTCTCGGCATCATCGCCTGAGATCGCCGCACCCTTTCAAAACCAACTAGATAGACGAGGAAAACAGCTATGGCTGCTAAGGACGTCAAGTTCGATACAGATGCCCGTAACCGTATGCTCAAGGGTGTCAACATCCTTGCCAACGCGGTGAAGGTGACCCTCGGCCCGAAAGGCCGCAACGTGGTCATCGATAAATCCTTCGGCGCCCCGCGCATCACCAAAGACGGTGTGACGGTTGCCAAGGAAATCGAGCTCGAAGACAAGTTCGAGAACATGGGCGCGCAGATGGTGAAAGAAGTCGCCAGCCGCACCAATGACGAAGCCGGCGACGGCACCACCACTGCAACGGTTCTGGCTCAGGCCATCGTTCAGGAAGGCCTCAAGTCGGTTGCCGCCGGCATGAACCCGATGGACCTCAAGCGCGGCATCGACCTTGCCACCGCCAAGGTCGTCGACGCCATCAAGGCCGCTGCCCGCCCGGTCAGCGACTCGGCGGAAGTCGCTCAGGTCGGCACCATCTCGGCCAACGGCGAAGCCGAAATCGGCCGCCAGATTGCCGACGCGATGCAGAAGGTTGGCAACGAAGGCGTCATCACCGTCGAAGAGAACAAAGGCCTCGAGACCGAGACCGACGTTGTCGAGGGTATGCAGTTCGATCGTGGCTACCTCTCGCCCTACTTCGTGACCAACGCCGACAAGATGACCGCAGAGCTGGAAGACTGCATGATTCTGCTGCACGAAAAGAAGCTTTCGTCGCTGCAATCGATGGTTCCGCTGCTTGAATCGGTGATCCAGTCGCAAAAGCCGCTTCTGATCATTGCCGAGGATATCGAAGGCGAAGCCCTTGCGACCCTCGTCGTCAACAAGCTGCGCGGTGGTCTCAAGATTGCTGCCGTCAAGGCTCCGGGCTTCGGCGACCGCCGCAAGGCCATGCTGCAGGACATCGCGATCCTGACCGGTGGACAGGTGATCTCGGAAGATCTCGGCATGAAGCTCGAGAACGTCACCATCGACATGCTCGGCTCGGCCAAGCGTGTTTCGCTGACCAAGGACAACACCACCATCGTTGATGGCTCTGGCGAGAAGGCCGAGATCGAGGCCCGCGTGGCCCAGATCCGCAGCCAGATCGAAGAGACCTCGTCGGACTATGACCGTGAGAAACTGCAAGAGCGCGTCGCCAAGCTGGCCGGCGGCGTTGCCGTGATCAAGGTTGGTGGCATGACCGAGATCGAAGTGAAAGAGCGCAAGGATCGCGTCGATGACGCGCTCAACGCGACCCGTGCAGCCGTTCAGGAAGGCATCGTGGTTGGCGGTGGCGTAGCTCTGGTTCAGGCAGCCAAGACCCTTGACGGCCTCAAGGGCTACAACAGCGATCAGGACGCCGGCATCGCCATCGTCCGCCGCGCCCTTGAAGCTCCGCTTCGCCAGATCGCCCAGAATGCGGGCGTTGACGGTGCGGTCGTGGCTGGCAAGGTTCGTGAATCGAGCGATGCCAAGTTTGGCTTCAACGCCCAGACCGAAGAATATGGCGACATGTTCAAGTTTGGCGTGATCGACCCGGCCAAGGTTGTCCGGACCGCTCTGGAAGACGCAGCCTCGGTTGCGGGCCTTCTCATCACCACCGAAGCCATGATCGCCGACAAGCCCGCCAAAGAAGGCGCTGCCGGTGGCGGTATGCCCGACATGGGCGGCATGGGCGGCATGGGCGGCATGATGTAATCTGCGGCAAACGCTGATAGAAATCGGGGGTCGCCTGCGGGCGGCCCCTTTTTCATTTGAGGTTGTCCCATGCCGCCGAGTTTCCAGCGCCCGATGAACCCCGGCGAAATGCAGGCGGTCGAACGCCTTTTGCAGCGGGCGTTCAAAGGATCGGACGAGGCACAGCTGGTGCGCAAGCTGCGCAAATCCCGCCAGATCGCGGGCGAGATGGTCGTTCCGGGGGAAGGTGGGATCGTTGGCTATTACGCGCTGTCGCGGATGGTCGAGCCGAAGGGCTGGCTGGTGCTCGCGCCGGTGGCGATTGATCCCGACTGGCAGGGCAGGGGGATAGGCCGGCGCATGGTCGGCATGGCGGCCGAATGGGCGCGGTTGAGCCAGACGATGATCGTGGTTCTTGGGGCCGCCCTATTCTACGAACGCGCCGGTTTCAGCGCGGCGCGGGCGGCGAAACTCACGTCGACCTATCCTGTCGACCATCTCCTTCTGGCTGGCCCCGGAACAGATGTGCCGGAAAAGACCTTGGTCTATCCCTCGTCCTTCGATGGGCTGTGATCTGAATTTCCTTGCTTTGTGAAAGGCGCGGGCGCACCAAACCCCCATGCGCCTCTTTCTTCTCACAGCCCTGACCATGACGGCCTTCGCCGCCAATTCGGTGCTCAACCGGATGGCTGTGGGGCATTACGGGATGCCGCCCGAGAGCTTTGCCATTGTCCGCGCTCTGTCTGGGGCCATCGTCCTTTGGGCGCTGGTGGCGGCGCGGGGGCGGAAGCTGCCGCTCTCGGACTGGTCGGGCCGTCTGATCGGGGCCGGGGCGCTGTCGCTCTATCTCGTGGGCTTTTCGCTCGCCTATGGCCGGCTCGATGCCGGGATCGGGGCGCTGATCCTCTTCGGCGGCGTGCAGCTGACGATGTTTGGCGGGGCGCTGATCGGCGGTGAAGCAATCCCGGTGCGGCGCTGGATTGGCGCGGCCGTGTCATTGGCGGGCCTTGCCTACCTCGTCTGGCCGCGCGGCGCGGCCGACACTCCGGGGCCTGAGATCGGTTTCATGGCGGCGGCGGCGCTGGGCTGGGGCATCTATTCGCTGAAAGGGCGCGGGGCGAAAGACCCGCTGGCCCTCACTGCGGCCAACTTCGTGATCTCGGTGCCGATCGTGGCGCTCCTCCTTTTCGTCGCGCCTTTCGAAACCACCCCCGCCGGAGCTGCCTTGGCTATCTTTTCGGGCGCTGTGACGAGCGGCCTGGGCTACGCTCTGTGGTATGCAATCCTGCCGAGCCTCGGCGCGACCCGCGCGGCGGTGGCGCAACTCAGCGCACCGGTGATCGCGGCGCTGGGCGGGGCGCTTTTCCTCTCCGAGCCGGTTGGCGCGAGACTGATTATCGCCAGTGTTCTCGTCCTTGGCGGCATCGGGATCTCCCTGATGCCCAAACGCTAGGGCAGCGCTTTCACAAGCCTCTGCGCCAACTGGGTCTTCGCGCCGATGGTGATTTCGCGCGGGGGCAGGGCGGCGGCAAAGCCCTCGCGTTCCCAAAAGGCGCGACCTTTCACATTGGCGAGCAGGACACCGACATAGAGCCGCTTTGCGCCTCGGATGCGGGCCTCGGCCTCGATATGCGCCAAGACCTGCGGCCCCAGCCCGCCGCCCCGCGCGTCTTCGGCAAAGGCTAGAAGGCCGATGTAGCCATCCTCGGCTTCGGGAAAGCCGAAATCCACGCTGGCGACGCCGATCAGGCGATCCTCGTCAAACACCCCCAGCCGCATCCGCTTGGCGGCATCGGCATTGGGCGGGGCGTCGTGGAAGAAGCCTTCGGTCTGCCGCGCGTGATCGGTCCGCCCGCGCTCCATCTCCGAGAAATCGCGGCAACTTTCCCAAAACGCACAGACGGTGGCATGGTCGGCCACGGGATCGAGCGGACGGATCATCGCAGGATCGGCTCGAGCGGGTCATAGGCCGGAGCGCCTGGGTCTTTCCAAGCCACGGCGGCGAGGCTGTCGGGTTTGACCGTCAGCGCCGCCATTTCCGCGCGCGTCACCCAGCGGCGCATCGAGACGATGCCTTCGGGATCGGTCCAGTCGCCGTCAGGATCACCGGCGATGAGCGTGCAGCGGAAATAGACATCGACCTGATGGAAATCGCTATCGGGATCGTGGAATTCGTTGACGAGGCAGGGTGTGCCGACGCGGACAGTCAGCCCCGTTTCTTCGTGGATCTCGCGGGCGAGGTTGTCGGGCAGGCTGCTGTGCGGCTCGACGCCGCCGCCGGGGGCGCACCAGATGTGATCCTTGCCCTTCCAGGCGTTGACCAGAAGGAGCCGCCCTTCGCGCATGACGATGCCGCGAACTGCGAGGCGGGGAGGGCGAGGCTTGGGGTTCATAGGCGCCAACCTGCCGTCTGACGCAGGGTCATTCAAGCCCGCCGTGGCAGTTTCACAATTCAATGCTATCTGAGGCCCATGTTGGCCCGTCTCCTTGCCCTTCTTGCCGCCTTAGGCTTTGCCACGCCCGCCTTTGCTGCCAATCCCGACGAGGATTGCGTCGTGCTGCTGCATGGCCTTGCCCGCAGCGAATACTCGATGACGCCCCTGCAGCTTGTGCTCGAGCGGGCGGGGTATTTCGTGGTCAACTCCGGCTATCCCTCGCGCGACTATACGATTGAAGAACTGGTCGAGAACTGGGTCACAACGGATGTGGCCGCCTGCGGCAAGCGGCGGGTGAATTTCGTCACCCATTCGATGGGGGGAATTCTGGCAAGGCTCTGGCTAACCCACTACCGCCCTGAAAACATGGGCCGCGTGGTGATGATGGGGCCGCCCAATCATGGCTCTCAGCTGGTTGATATCTTCGGCGAATGGGAGCCGTTCCAGTGGGTCAATGGCCCGGCGGGGCTTGAGCTGTCGACCGCGCCCAGCGGCATCGCCAGCGAGCTTGGCTTTCCAACCTTTGATGTCGGGATTATCGCCGGGGATCGGTCGATCAATCCGGTCTTCTCGAGGCTCATCGACGGGCCTGACGATGGAAAGGTCTCGGTCGCATCAACCCGCCTTGAAGGGATGCGCGATCACCTTGTCCTCTCGGTCTCCCACACCTTCATGATGATCGACCCGATCGCCATCGCCGAGGTTCTCTTGTTCCTCGAAGAGGGCCGGTTCGATCACGACATGACGATCCGCAGCCTAGTCACCGGCTTCTTCTAGCCTTTCGCCGGCCCGACGATCCGGTTGATGTGCCCCATCTTGCGGCCCGGCTTGGCCTTGGCCTTGCCGTAGAGGTGGATCGCCGTGCAGGTCTCGGCGATCTGGGGAATGCGGGCCACGTCCTCGCCGATCAGGTTTTCCATGACCACATTCGAATGGCGGCTGCCGTCGCCCAAGGGCCAGCCCGCCACGGCGCGGATATGCTGTTCGAACTGGTCGATGACACAGCCGTTCTGGGTCCAATGGCCGGAGTTGTGAACACGCGGGGCGATCTCGTTGACGACGAGGCCCTCGGCGGTGACGAAAAGCTCGACCCCCATCACGCCCACATAGTCCAGCGCGTTGAGGATCTTGGCGGCGATCAGGATGGCGTCCGACCGCTGCGAGGGCGACAGCCGCGCAGGCACGGTGGTGGTGTGCAGGATGCCGTTCAGATGAACGTTCTCGCCCGGATCGAAACAGGCCACCGAGCCATTGAGCGCCCGCGCCCCGATCACCGAGACCTCGTGGCTGAAATTGACGAACCCCTCGAGGATCGAGGGTGCGCCCGCCATATCGGCATAGGCCGAGGCGGCATCGTTCAACGCCATGATCCGCGCCTGCCCCTTGCCGTCATAGCCGAAGCGGCGGGTTTTCAGGATCGCGGGGGCGCCGATGGTCTCGAGCGCGGCGGCGAGGTCGGCCTTGGAGGCGACATCGGCGAAGGGCGCGGTCATCAGGCCCAGATCGCGCAGGAAGGTCTTCTCCGACAGGCGGTCCTGCGACACGGCCAGCGCGGTGCGGCCGGGGCGGATCGGGCGGATTGCTTCGAGGATATCCAGGGCGCTCGTGGGGATGTTTTCAAACTCGTAGGTGATCACATCGACCGAGGCGGCGAAGGCCCGCAGCGCGGCCTCGTCTTCATAGGGCGCGGTGGTCACCGTATGGGCCACCTGTCCGGCAGGCGGGTTGGCGCCCGGCTCGTAGATATGGGTCTTGAAGCCAAGCCGCGAGGCCGCGACCGAAAGCATCCGGCCCAACTGGCCGCCGCCGAGAATGCCGATGGTGGCGCCGGGCGTGAGCCGATCAGTCATCTTGCGGCTCGTCCGGGATCGAGGCCGACAGGGCGTCGCGCCAGGCGTCAAGCCGCGCGGCGATGCCCGCATCCTCGTTGGCAAGGATCGCGGCGGCCATCAGGCCCGCGTTCGACGCGCCAGCCGCGCCAATTGCCATGGTGGCGACGGGGAAGCCCTTGGGCATCTGCAGGATGGAATAAAGGCTGTCGACACCTGAAAGCGCCTTGGTCTGGACTGGCACGCCGATCACCGGCACGCGGGTTTTCGAGGCCATCATGCCAGGCAGGTGCGCCGCACCGCCAGCGCCAGCGATGATCACCTTCAGGCCCCGGCTCGCAGCCGTCTTGCCGTATTCCCAAAGCCTGTCGGGCGTGCGGTGCGCCGAGACGATCTTCTTCTCATAGGCAATGCCCAGCTCATCAAGGATATCGGCTGCGTTCTTCATCGTGGCCCAGTCAGACTGGCTGCCCATGATGATCCCGACGGTTACTCCGGCCATAACGGTCCCCTTGCAAAGGAAGCGGCACTATACTCAGCGTCGCCTCGGAGGCAACGGGCGATCAGGTCGCAGTCAGGCGATGATATCGGGTAGAAGCTTGTCTTCGAGAAGGGCGATCCGGTCTTTCAGCATCAGCTTCTGCTTCTTCAGCCGCCGCAACGTCAGCATATCGGCCGATCCTTTTTCGTGAAGTGCATGGATCGCCTCGTCGAGATCACGGTGCTCGCGCTTGAGGACCTCGATCCTCACCTTGAGAACCTCTGTCTCGTCCATCTCGGCTGATGAGTTCATGTCCGGCCCCGATATTTCCTGACAAGAAGATAGGAGCCAGCAGAGGCTTTCGCCAGCCCGCACTTGCACAAGCCGCTGTCTCTGCCCATATTTTCCATGAACGGGCTGCCGCTACGGGGCCTGCACAGACGGTCGCTTTAGACAAGGACGTGTCGGATGACGAAATTGACCTTGGGAACCCACCCCTATCTTCTGGGCTTTGAACAGCTTGAGCGTCTTGTCGAGCGCACCGCCAAGACTGGAAACGATGGCTACCCCCCTTATAATATTGAACAAACCTCGCAAAACTCCTACCGCATCACCCTCGCGGTGGCGGGCTTTGGCGAGGAGGATCTGGCGATCACGGTCGAGGACAATTCCCTCGTGATTCGCGGGCGCCAGCGCGACGACAGCGAAGACCGCGTATTCCTGCACCGCGGGATTGCGGCGCGGCAGTTTCAGCGCTCTTTCGTTCTGGCCGATGGTGTCGACGTGGGCGAGGCGATCATGGAAAACGGGCTTTTGCACATCGACCTGACCCGCAAGGTTCCCGAAAGTGTGGTTCAAACGATCAAGATCCGGAAAGGAGGCGCGAAATGAACAGCAAGCACGATCTCGCGCGGATGGTCAGCGATATCGTCTATGTAAAGCCTGTGGCTGTGGCCGAATTGCCCGAGGATATGCGGGCGCAGGCGGGCGACCGTGAGCAGATCTTCGCGGTCTGCGATGCCGATGGCCAGCAGCTGGCCCTTGTGGCAGACCGGAGCACCGCCTTTTTCTTCGCACGGCAGAATGACCGAACACCGGTCACAGTCCATTAGAAATCTTTCAGGCAGGGCGACGGAACTTCCGTCGCCCTTCGTTCAACAGGCACGACTTCTCAACAGGGCCCCCAAAATGTCGACCAAGACTCGTTATGATCTCTCGCAGATCGTCCTTCACTGGCTGATCGCCATTCTGATCGGCGCCAACTACCTTCTCGGCGATGCCATGAGCGATGCCTTCAAGGCGCTCGTTCGCTCCGGAGGAACGGGGTCGCTCGACGGCGGAGCCAATGCCCACAGGGCGATCGGCGTGGCTGTCGTGGTGCTTCTCCTTCTGCGCGTCGTGTTGCGTGTCTGGAAGCGGGCCCCTGCCGAAGTTCCGACGACAAAGCTCATGCAGCTTGCGGCCAAGGCAGGGCATCTGGCCCTCTACGTCCTCATGCTCGCCGTTCCGGTTAGCGGCTTTCTGGCTTTCAATGGCCTCAACCGCGATCTGGGAGCGGTGCACGAGGTGTTGACCAACCTCCTGATGCTTCTGGCCTTCGGTCACGCATTATTGGCCTTCTATCACCACTACATCCTGAAAGACGGCCTTCTAACCCGGATGATCCCGGGCAAATAGGCCCGGCCACCGAAAAGCGAAACGCCGCCCTCGGGGCGGCGTTTCCTTTTGGTGCCTATTCCTTCGCACTTAGTGCGCCGCAATGAGGCCCATGCTCTCAAGCTTGAGCAGCACCTGATGCGCGCAGGTATCCACGTCGGCGTTTTCGGTCTCGATCCGAAGCTCGGGGCTTGCCGGAACGTCATAGGGGTCGGAGATGCCGGTAAACTCCTTGATCTTGCCCTCACGCGCGAGCCTGTAGAGGCCCTTGCGGTCCCGCCGTTCGCATTCCTCGATCGAGGTCGCCACATGGACCTCGACGAAGGCGCCGAAGGCTTCGATATCCTCGCGCACGGCCCGGCGGGTGGTGGCATAGGGGGCAATCGGCGCACAGATGGCGATGCCGCCGTTCTTGGTGATCTCGGACGCGACATAGCCGATGCGGCGGATGTTGAGATCTCGGTGCTCTTTCGAGAAGCCCAACTCGCTTGAAAGGTTCTTCCGCACGATATCACCATCGAGAAGCGTCACCGGACGGCCGCCCATCTCCATCAGCTTGACCATGAGCGCATTGGCGATGGTCGATTTGCCCGAACCCGAGAAGCCGGTGAAGAACACGGTAAAGCCCTGCTTGGAGCGCGGCGGCGAGGTGCGGCGCAGCTCGGTCACGACCTCGGGGAAAGAGAACCATTCAGGGATATCAAGCCCCTCGCGCAGACGGCGGCGCAGCTCGGTTCCCGAGATATCGAGAACGGTATCGCCCGCCGGGACTTCGTTGGCCGGATAGTATTGCGCCTTCTCCTGCACATAGACCATGTGCTTGAAGTCGACCATCTCGAGGCCGATCTCGGCCTCGTGTTTCTTGAACAGCTCCTGCGCGTCATAGGGGCCATAGAAATCTTGCCCCTGGCTGTTCTTGCCGGGGCCGGCGTGGTCGCGGCCTACGATGAAATGGGTGCAGCCGTGATTGCGGCGGATGATCCCGTGCCAGACCGCCTCGCGCGGGCCGGCCATCCGCATGGCGAGGTTGAGAAGGCTCATCGTGGTGGTGGCCTGCGGGTATTTGTCGAGCACCGCCTCATAGCAGCGCACGCGGGTAAAGTGATCGACATCGCCCGGTTTGGTCATGCCCACCACGGGATGGATCAAGAGGTTGGCCTGCGCCTCGCGGGCGGCGCGGAAGGTCAGCTCCTGATGCGCGCGGTGCAGCGGATTGCGGGTCTGGAAGGCCACGATCTTGCGCCAGCCGACTTTGCGGAAATAGGCGCGCAGCTCGTTGGGCGTGTCGCGGCGGGCGCGGAAATCGTAGTGGACCGGCTGCTGGATGCCGGTGACAGGGCCGCCGAGATAGACCGCTCCGGCCTTGTGATGGAGATAGTTCACCGCCGGGTGGGCGATATCGTCGGCTCCGAAAACTTTCTCGGCCTCATGTGCCTTGTTCGGCACCCATTTGTCTGTGACGGTCATCGTCGCAAGGATCACGCCTTCCGCGTCGCGCAGAGCAATGTCCTGACCAAGTTCGATGGCTTCGGCGAATTTCTCCGAGACATCTAGGGTGATCGGCATCGGCCAGAGCGCCCCGTCGGCAAGCCGCATATCGTTGACGACGCCGGTATAGTCCTCTTCCGAGAGGAAGCCTTTGAGCGGGTAGAAGCCACCGTTCATCAAAAGCTCCAGATCGCAGATCTGGCGCGGGGTGAGGTCGTGGCTGACGAGATCGCCGGCCGAGACCTTCAGCTTCTGGGCGGAATCGTAGGAAACGTATAGCTCGGGGATGGGGGCAAGATTGGGGAGCATCAGGGGGGTCCTTTTCTTCAATGAGAGAAGCCCGCTTTCAGTGCCGGTCAATTCGGCGTGCAGGGCGTCATATTCAGCGAGCTTGCGCTCGAGAAAACGGTCGGTGAGGCGGGCTTTGGTGGCCGCGCCGCGGGTGGTCAGGGCATAGGCAAAGCGCTGGCGGCGATCGGGGCCGGAGCGTTCGGAGATTGCAATCAGGCCAGCCGCAGTGGCGGCGCGGAGGTGGTTGTTCAGGGTTCCAAGGCTGACACCGATGGCCTGTGCCGTCGCGCGTTGCGAGGCATCCGGCGCCAGATCAAGCTGGCGCAGAAGGCGGAAGAGCGGGTCTTCCTCCGGCAGCGCGGCTTGGGTTTCTGGCGAAATCATCGGTGGTCTCAAATATGTTCAACGATGAACATATCTCACATTTCGCCGCGTCTGGGAAGGGTTTTCTTGGGGGACTAGAAGGGCAGTGCGGCACCTGCGGCGGTGAGAGCGGGCGATAGCAGATCGAAAGCCACGATATGGGTCAGATCAGGCCGCGAGCGCGAGGAATAGAGCATCGCTTGCCAGCCCTCGGCACGCAGCCGGTCCGAGATCACCCAAGTGGGCGAGGGGCCGCTCTCGCGCAGGTCTTGCCAGACGATGCCGAGTTCTGGCCGCCCGGTCATGTCGATCACCCGCTCGGCCTTGAGGTGGAGCGGGTGGATCAGGCGGGGCGGATCATCGGGCGCAATATAGCGCCGGATCGCAACGCGGCATCCCTCAGGCGTCAGTGAGGCATAGAGCGCCGTCTGCCCACTATGATGAAACCGCCCTTCAGGGGCGGAGGCCGGGATCAGCGGCGACTGGCCCTCGAAGGCCGCCCGCCAGATGATCCCGGCGAAAGCCGTCACTTGTGGTGGGCAAGCCAGCGCTCGGCGTCGAGCGCGGCCATGCAGCCCATCCCGGCGCTGGTCACCGCTTGCCGATAGACGTGGTCGGTCAGATCGCCGGCCGCGAAAACGCCTTCGATCGAGGTGCGGGTCGAGCCGGGCTGAACCTTGACATAGCCGCCGTGGTGCAGCTCGAGCTGGTCTTTCACCAGCTCAGACGCCGGCGCATGGCCGATGGCGATGAACACGCCCTTGGCGGGGATCTCGGAGATCTCGCCGGTTTGGGTGTGCTTGACCCTGATGCCGGTCACGCCCATCGGGCTGTCTTCGCCGACAACCTCTTCCAGCGTGTGATGCCATAGCACTTCGATCTTGGGGTTCTTCATCAGGCGGTCAATCAGGATCTGCTCGGCGCGGAATTCGTCGCGGCGGTGGATCACGGTGACTTTGGAGGCAAAATTCGTCAGGAACAGCGCCTCTTCCACAGCCGTGTTGCCGCCGCCGACCACGACGATTTCCTGCCCGCGATAGAAGAAACCATCGCAGGTCGCACAGGCCGAAACACCGAAGCCCTTGTATTTCTCTTCCGATGCGAGCCCGAGCCACTTGGCCCGCGCACCTGTCGCAAGGATCACCGCGTCGGCGGTATAGACGGTGCCGCTATCGCCCTTGGCGGTGAAGGGGCGCTTCGACAGGTCAAGATCGGTGATGATATCCATGATGATCTCGCAACCCATGGCGCGGGCGTGCTCTTCCATATTGACCATCAACTCGGGCCCTTGGATCTCGGTCTTGCCCGGCCAGTTCTCGACCTCGGTCGTGGTGGTCAGCTGTCCGCCCGGCTCCATCCCCTGAACGAGGATCGGCTGCAGCATCGCGCGGCTGGCATAGACCCCCGCGGTATAGCCGGCAGGGCCGGATCCGATGATGAGAACCTTGGTGTGGCGGGTCTGGGTCATGGCAGCTTTCCTCTTGAGTCAGAACCCGATATAGCCGCGCTGCGCTGCGGTTTAAAGGCTGTTGGCACGAAACACATAGCAGATATGAAATGTGTGATGTGGCGTAATGATATTGCGCCATGTTGAAAGATTATTGCGTATTCTGCGGCAATAGCGTAGTCTTTGTGAAATTTCCTGAGGAGGGGCCATGCCCGGCAGCAAACTCGACGAAATCGACCGTATGATCCTTGCGGAGCTTCAGGCCGATGGGCGCATGACCAACGTCGAACTCGCCAAGCGGGTGGGCATTTCCGCGCCGCCCTGTCTGCGCCGGGTCCGCACGCTTGAGGAGCAGGGTTATATCCGTGGCTACCACGCTGTCGTCGATCCGAGAGAATTGGGCTTTGAGGTTCAGGTCTTTGCCATGGTCGGACTGGTGAGTCAGGCCGAGGTCGATCTTTCTGCCTTCGAGGCAAAGTGCAAGGGTTGGCCCTTGGTGCGCGAGTGCCACATGCTCAACGGCGAGGTGGATTTCATCCTCAAATGCGTCTCGCCCGATCTGCGGACGTTCCAGACCTTTCTGACCGAACAACTCACTGCCGCGCCGAATGTGGCCAGTGTAAAAACCAGCCTCGTCATCCGCGATGCGAAAGACGAGCCCGGGGTTCCCTTCGAGGTTCTGGAAGAACGGCTCCGCCGCGACGCCTGATCAGGCGGCGTGAAAGAGGTCGAGGTCTTGCAGCCTGAGGCGCGGGGCCATTGGAGCGCCGAATTCCGTGAAATCCAGCATCTGCGGGAAAAGCGTCATGAACAGGCGCAGCAGATCACCGCGCAGCGGGAAGCGGTGCGCCAAGCCGGGGTGGTAGCTTTCGACCTCGATGCCGCCTGTAACAAGCCGGTGGTGTTCTTCAAAGGCCAGGTGGAAGACTTGCACCGAGGTCATCGGTGTCAACTCAACAATATTGACGCCGTCGATGAAATCGCGAAGCGGGACCAGCGCGAGGGACTGGCCGGTTAGGGTCTTGATTCCGGTCGCGCGGTGGGCAATCCGGGCGGATGGGCCAAAGACGGTGTCATTCGCGGGCCGACCAAGTCCCATGGCTTCGGCCGCCATCCGGGTCAGGTGTCGCATCTCCGGGGATTGCCCCTCGGCGCTCGGAACGAGCATCATCGAGCCCTTCCATGTGAGTTTCTCAAACTCTCCATCGGCCGTCAGAACCATGTCGCCCGGCAGCAGGTCTTCAACGGCGATCGGGCCCGCTTGGGTCTGAAAGATGGTTCCGCGGGCGAAGGCTGAAAAGGCTTCCTCGAATTGCGGAATGGCGGGGGCAATGTGGGAATGCTCCACGATATCGCCATTTGATGCCAGATGGACGGCCTCATACCTGCGCATGAGAGGCTGAACGCGCTGAGGCCGTCCGTCGGGACGAGCGTTCTGGCCCTGACGGGCCAGAGAGGAAAGGGGAAGGTCCAGCCTTGGGCTGGAGTCGGGGGTCATGGTCATGCGGGCACCCTTTGTGCTCGCCATCAGTCGGCCCCCACCGACAACGTCCGGCTTAATGAACGATTACCGTCAAAATCGACAATTGGTGGCAGTCTGTCAAAAGACCTGCGTGATCAGAGTGTTGGGGGGAACCAATCGTAACCGGGGTCTGGGATTGTCCGGCGATGGTGAACGAAATTGCCACATTCCGATTCGCCATGTCCAAATAAAAACCGCCCGGATGGCCGGGCGGTGAAGGTGCCGCCAAAGGGCGGTTGGGGAAGTGAAACTCAGGCCGAGGCAGACGAGGTCGCGTCGGGTTGGGAGGTGGCCTCAGCGGCCTTGCGGCGGGCGATCATGGCCTGACGGCGGGCACCGCGGGCCCAAGGCATCTGGTGCTGCTCGCATTTTGCGGCTTCTGCTGCGAGAGATTTGATCCAGCGCTTTTCCGTCTTCATGGTCGTTCCCCGTCTGTTGGTGTGTGCCTCAGTGATTTCAATCTCGCTCCGCTTCGCGGCGGATTCTGGCGGCAAAAAAGGAATTTCCGTGAAATCTCACCAATCCCGTTGATCGGGTGGGATTGTAGCTGAATCGGGCAACAATGCTGGTTTTGCTGGGGTTTTTGCGAGAATCGTTCAGGTCTTGCGTCCGAACGGCCCGCGCCGGCGAGAGATCCGCCCAAGTTGCGCCATAATCAAAGGCGGATGGCCGAGATCAGGCGGCCATAGTCAGCCTCTTTGGCTTTCGTTGTCCTGCGATAGCTGAAGAACCTGTCTGGATCGGAAAAGGTGCAGTGCCTCGTCCACTCCGCATTGGCTATTCCCGCCTGCCTGAGAAGGTGCAGCCCCAGCGCCGGCAGATCAAACATCATCCGGTCGCCTTCGCCGCCGGCGAAAAAGCGGGCGAAGGAGGGATCTTCGGCGATGAACGCGTCAAAGAACTCGGGGCCGACCTCATAGGCGCGCTGGCTGATGGTCGGGCCGATGACGGCATTGATCCGGTCCCGTTGCGCGCCCAGAGCTTCCATCGCATCGACAGTCTTTCCAAGCACACCCGCGAGCGCGCCTTTCCAGCCAGCATGGGCCGCGCCGATAACACCCGCCACGGGATCGGCAAAAAGGACCGGCTGGCAATCGGCGGTCAGAACCGTGAGCGCCACGCCGGGCAGGTTTGTCGCCATCGCATCGGCCGAGGGGCGGGGCGTTTCGGGGTCGGTCACCACGACGACATCCGCCGAATGGATCTGATGGACGCCGATAAGCCGGTCCGCCTCGAGCCCAAGCGCCGCAGCAACCCGCCCTCGGTTTATCGCGACCGCCTCGTGCTGATCCGAGCTGCCATAGCCACAGTTGAGGCCCCCGAAGATGCCCGACGAGGCGCCGCCCTGACGGCCGAAAAATCCGTGGCGCAGGGGCGCGAGGCTGTCGGAGGTGATGATGTCGAGCGTCATGGATCGCATCCCGGCGGCGGCACGCGCCCTGCGGGATAGAGCGCGATTACCTTGAAGAGGTCGCCCATTTCGTCGGGATGGGTCAAGCGGCGATGCGCCAGAACCACATGCTCGAGATCGGCGCCGGCCAATTTCGAGGCAAGTTGCTGGGCGCGCGTGGTGATCCCGAGCCGCTCCAGAAAAACGCCTTGGGTCGTGAGCTTGCTGAATTTGGCCGGGGTAGCAGAAAGGGCGATGGCCTCGAAATCCACATGGGCTGTCAGATCGGCCTCGCCCGGATCGAGGAAGGGATCGGTTGCCTCATGGGCGCGGATGGCTTGAAACGTATCTCCCAGCGAGCGCCAATCGCCATAGTCGATGATCAGCGCCGCGCCGCCATGGGTGCCGATCCTGCGGCCGATGTCTTGCACAATGGCGGGCAGGGCGAGGCAAAGCTCGACGAGATCCCCGTCGCGCGTGTCCTGCAGGCGGTGGGCGAGAAAGCCATGGGTCGTCTGATCGCCAAAGCCCGGTTGTATGTCGCCATGCCGCAACCCGACGATCCGCTCGCGCCACCCCGGCCCTTGCCGGACGAATTGGCGGATCGGCAGCGCATCGAAAAATTCGTTGGCGACGAGCCAGAGCGGCCCTTCCGGCAAATCGGCCATCGTGTCGTGCCATGTCGCATCCGGCACCCGCAGCGCCTGCGCCTTCCGCAGCTCGGGCGAGGTCTCTACGAAATGCACCTCGGCCGCATCGACAAATCCGGGCACAGATCTGGTTGCCCTCAGGACGTCCGACATGAGCGTGCCGCGCCCCGGACCAAGCTCTGCAAGGATGAAACGGTCGGGCGCCCCCTGATCGAGCCACGATTGCGCCATCGACAGGCCCACAAGCTCGCCAAACATCTGGCTGATCTCGGGCGCGGTGATGAAATCGCCCGCCGCGCCGAAGGGATCGCGCGTGGCGTAATAGCCGTGCTCGGGGTGCATCAGGGTTTCGGCCATATAATCGGCAATGGTGATCGGCCCGGTGGCCGCTATCCGGGCGCGAAGCACATCCTCGATCGCGCTCATGTCTTGCGCCTTGGCCAAAGCACCAGAACAAGGCCGATCAGGATCATCGGCAGCGAGAGGGTCTGGCCCATGGTCAGACCCCAGTCACCCCATTGATAGGCATAGCCCAGCGGGTTGCCACGGCTGACGAACTGGGCATCGGGCTGGCGGAAAAACTCGACGATATAGCGTGAGAGGCCATAGCCCAGGAAGAACAGGCCGGTCAGGAACCACCTCTTGCGAAGTGCGCCGCGTTTGAGTGCGAGCCATGCGATCAGCGTGCCGAGGACAAGCCCCTCGAGCCCCGCCTCGTAAAGCTGGCTCGGGTGGCGGGCACATTCGGCAACCATGATGAGACAGTTCTGCGCGGCCTCTCCGGGGAACACCACGGCCCAAGGCACATCCGTCACCCGCCCCCAAAGCTCGCCATTGATGAAATTGGCGATCCGTCCAAGGAAAAGGCCGAGCGGCGCGACGATGGCCAGAGAATCCGCGACCGAGCCGAGCGGAAGTTTGTATCGGCGGGCATAGAGGATCGTCGCCACGATCACCCCGGCAAAGCCGCCGTGGAACGACATCCCCCCTTCCCAGACCCGGATGATCGACATCGGATCGGCGGCAAAGGCATCGAAGGCGTAGAAAAAGACATAGCCGAGACGCCCGCCAAGGATCACCGCGACGATGATCCACGTCATGAAATTCTCGAGAAGCGTTGGCGTCATCGGTGGCGTGCTTTCGGGCCAGAGCTTGGGCCGGCGCATCAGCCAGGCGATGATCTGCCAGCCGGCGACGATGCCGACGATATAGGCCAGCGCATACCAGCGCAGGGCAAATTCAAAGCCGCCGACGGAAAAGGAAAAGATCTCGGGCGAGATATCGGGAAAGGGGATCGAAGCACGCATGAGCTAGTCCTGCGCGGGGGGCGGGCCGCTGTCAACTCCCGCCCTGTTGCCTTGGCGGCGAAGCGCCTCCATATAGAGCCTTGTTAACACCGGAGGCCACGATGCAGACCCGCAACAAGATCATGGACGACCTGAGCCAGTTGATGACCAACGCCATGGGCGTGGCGCAGGGCGCGCGCGATGAGGCGGGCAATGCCATGAAGTCTCTGTTGGATCGCTGGCTGGCCGAGCGCGATTTCGTGACCCGGGAAGAATTCGACGCCGTGCGCGCCATGGCCCAGAAGGCCCGCGAGGAAAATGCCGCCCTCCTCGCGCGGATCGAAGCGCTCGAAGCCAAGAAGAAGTAGCGCCCGCGAGGGTTAGCGCTTTCCTGCCAAATAATGGCCGACAATCGCATTGGCATGGCCGTGGCCCAGCCCGTGTTCCGATTTCAAGTGCGCGACAAGCTCCATATGCCTTGCGGGCATCTGCCCCTCCACAACCCCGAGCCAATGGCTGATCGGCTGGCCGTATTTCTTTTCGATCGAGGGAAAGTAGGACGCGGGTCCTTTGATCTTTTGGTCTGACACGTGATCTCTCCGAATGTGCGGGCGCTTCATTGCCCGTTCGCGAACCGAAACAGATTAGACATCCGAACGCTCGGCCGCGCAAGAATCCTTGTCGCGCAGGCAACGCCCGCCGAAGTGACTTTATTGCAGGTTAAATCGAAAAAATTCCGAGTCTCTTTCGACTTATCCCCAAGAAACTGCTTTACAGACGCCCCTCGGCCCACCACCATATGTCGTAGGGGCGGAACGATAAGCCCACCGTCCCTTGAGCAGGCACCTAGCGCTTGGGGCGCTGCCATTACCCCGGCGCTATAACAAATGAGGCCGAGCACATGGCATTGACCGAGCACTTCGTTGACGAAGGCGATATCCACCCGATTGACCTCGTGGAACACATCGCCGAACACCACGCCTGGGAATTCGACAGGATCGCAGATGACCAGATCGCCATGGCGGTCGAGGGTCAGTGGCGCACCTATTCGATCACGCTGGCATGGTCGGCCTATGATTCCACCCTTCGTCTGATCTGCACTTTCGAAATGGAGCCCCCCGAGGAGCGCGACCAGCTACTTTATGAGGCTCTGAACCGCGCCAACGATCATTGCTGGGCGGGCAATTTCACCTGGTGGTCCGAGCAAAAGCTGATGGTCTATCGCTATGGCCTGATCCTCGCCGGCGAGCAGATCGCCAGCCCCGAACAGATCGACACGATGATCGGTGCGGCGGTGATGAGTTGCGAGCGCTTCTATCCGGCCTTCCAGCTGGTGACATGGGGCGGGCGCACGCCTGCCGAGGCGATGCAGATCGCCATCTCCGAGGCCTACGGTCGCGCCTGACGCATTTCGCCCGCTCCGGCTTGAACCCCCTCGGGGCGGGCACTAACCTCTGCCGAAACGGCAATGGGGGATCATCCGATGAAAGACGTGGCAGAACGCGGCCTTGTCCTTTTGGGCTGTGGCAAGATGGGGTCTGCCCTATTGGCGGGCTGGCTTGAGGGCGGGCTTTCGCCCGAGGCGGTCTGGGTTCTTGATCCCAATCCCTCTGACTGGCTCGCGCGGACCGGCGTTCATGTGAACGAGGGCGTTCCCACTGATCCGGCGGTCGCCTTGGTGGCCGTCAAACCACAGATGATGGGCGAGGCGCTGCCGACGCTTCAGGCGCTGGGCAATGGCGCGACGCTCTTTGTCTCGATTGCCGCCGGCACGCCGATTGCCGCCTTCGAGGCGGCGCTTGGAGAACAGACGCCAATCATCCGTTCCATGCCCAACACCCCCGCCGCCGTGGGCAAGGGGATCACCGCGATCATCGGCAACGCCCGCGCAGGCGAGGCGGATATGGCAACGGCTTCGGCGCTTTTGTCGGCGGTGGGGCAGGTCGTGCGCCTCGAAGACGAAAGCCAGATGGACGCCGTGACCGGCCTGTCCGGCTCTGGCCCGGCCTATGTGTTCCTGCTGATCGAGGCGATGACTGCGGCTGGCATTGAACAGGGGCTTGCCCCCGAACTCGCCCTGCAACTCGCGCGGGCCACCGTGGCGGGAGCGGGCGCTCTGGCCGAAGGCTCTACCGAAAGCCCCGCGCAGCTGCGTGTCAACGTCACCTCGCCCAACGGCACCACACAGGCCGCGCTCGAGGTCTTGATGCATCCCGAAAGCGGCCTGCCTCCGGTGGTCAGCCGCGCCATCGCGGCCGCCACCCACCGCTCCAAGGAACTTGCCCGTGGCTGATCCGATTACCTTCGACGATTTCCTCGCGGTCGATATCCGCGTGGGCCGCATCCTGCGGGCCGAGCCTTTCCCCGAGGCCCGCAAGCCCGCGATCAAGATGTGGATCGACTTCGGCCCCGAGATCGGCGAGCGCAAGACCTCGGCGCAGGTCACGGTCCACTACACGCCCGAAAGCCTGATCGGCAAAGAGGTCATGGCGGTCGTCAACTTCCCGCCGCGCCAGATTGGCAAGTTCATGTCCGAGGTTCTGGTCCTCGGGCTTCCTGACGAAAACGGCGCCATCGTCCTGATCGGCCCCGACCACGATGTCCCGCTTGGGGGGAGAATGCATTGAAGAAACTTCTGATCACCCGCGTCGTCGCCCAGCCTGTGCTCGATCAGGCGGCGGAGTTGTTTGACCTGACGATCCGTGGGGACGGCAGCGGCATGAGCGAAGATGAATGCGCCGTGGCGCTGATCGCCTATGATGCGATCCTGCCGACCCTCGGCGATCAGTTCACCGCCGGGGCCTTCCAGAAGGCGCAGGCGGGTGGCCTCCGCTGCCGGATGCTCGGCAATTTCGGCGTGGGCTATAACCACATCGACGCAGCCGCCGCCGCCGCCGCAGGCGTGATCGTCTCCAACACGCCCGATGTCCTGACCGCCGCCACCGCCGATATCGGCATGACGCTGATCCTTTCGACCTGCCGCCGCGCGAGCGAGGGCGAGCGGATGCTGCGGGCGGGCAAGTGGGGCGGGTTTGGTCCGAAATCCATGCTCGGCACAGAGGTGAGCGGCAAGACGCTCGGCATCGTCGGCATGGGCCGGATCGGGCAGGCGGTGGCGCATCGCGGGCATTATGGCTTTGGGATGCCGGTGATCTATTTCAACCGCTCCAAGAAGGACGCGGGCTTGCCCGCGCGGCAAGTGGCAACCCTGCTTGATCTGATGGCCGAGGCCGATATCGTCGTCGTCACCGTGCCGGGCGGCGGGCCCACCACCAAGCTCATCGACCGCGCCGCGATTGCCGCGATGAAGCCTACGGGCATCTTCGTGAACATCAGCCGTGGCGAAGTGGTGGACGAGGAGGCGCTGATCGACGCGCTCGAAGCAGGGGCCATCGCCGGCGCTGGCCTCGATGTCTATGAGAAAGAGCCCCACGTCCCCGAACGCCTGCGCGCGCTCGAGAACTGCACCCTCCTGCCGCACCTCGGCAGCGCCACGGTCGAGACCCGTCAGGCCATGGGCCAGATGGCGCTCGACAATATCATCGCTTGGGACAAGGGCCTCGAGCCGCCGCAGCGGGTCAACTAGGGGAACGGTCGCCCACGGCCTCGCGCCAGTGGCGTCGGCAGAGCGAGACATAGCGATCATTGCCGCCGATCGAGACCTGATCGCCGTCGGTCAACACATGGCCCGCCGCGTCCTTGCGCACGACCATCGTCGCCTTCTTGCCGCAGTGGCAGATGGTGCGCACCTCGCGCATCTCGTCGGCCAGCGCCAGAAGCGCGGCCGATCCGGGGAAGAGCTTGCCCAGAAAATCGACGCGCAGGCCAAAGGCCATGATCGGCACGCCCAGATCATCCACCGCCCGCGCCAGTTGCCAGACCTGCGCGGGTTCGAGGAATTGCGCCTCGTCCACGAAGATGCAGGCGCAGGGGCCTTCGGTAAGGCGCTTTTCGATCTTGGCAAAGAGATCCTCACCGGGCGCGAAAGTATCCGCCTCCGCACCGATGCCGATCCGGCTCGCAATCCGCCCCTCGCCCGCGCGGTTATCGAACTGGGCGGTGAGCAGAAAGGTCTGCATCCCCCGCTCGATATAGTTGTGCGAGGCCTGAAGCAGCACCGTCGACTTGCCGGCGTTCATGGTGGAGTAGTTGAAGTAGAGCTTTGCCATGGGGGCTACTATGCGGCTTGGCGAGGTGCGCGCAAGCGGCCTTTACCTTACGCCCGCTGAACGATCACCGATCCCACCGAATAGCCCGCACCGAAGGAGCAGATCAGACCCTTGTCGCCCGGCGCGAGGTCGGCCGAATGCTGCGAGAAGGCGATGATCGAGCCGGCGGAGGAGGTGTTGGCATAGTCCTGCAGGATGTTCGGCTGTTCGCCCGGCTCGGGATCGCGGCCAAGCACCTTGCGGCCGATATAGTCGTTCATCGTCTTGTTGGCCTGATGAAGCCAGAGGCGGGAAAGGTTGGCGGCCCGCACGCCCTCTTCCGTCAGATGATCCGCGATATGCTGGCTGACGAGCGGCAGCACCTCTTTGAAAACCTTCCGCCCGTTCTGCATGAACTGCATATCACGGCGGTCTTCCATTTGGTCGTGAGTGCGGCGCAGGAAGCCGTTGTTGTTGCGGATGTAGTTGGAAAACTGCGTGGCGCAGCGCGTCGAGAGCACCTTGAAATGCGGCCGGGCCAGATCCTCGTCACGCTCGATCACCACGGCGGTGCAGACATCGCCAAAGATGAAATGGCAGTCGCGGTCGCGCCATTCGAGGTGTGCGGAGCAAATCTCGGGGTTGACCATGAGCGCGCGGCGCACCGCGCCGGTCTTGACCATCTGTACGGCGGTCTGGATGCCGAAGGTGGCCGACGAACAGGCTACGTTCATGTCATAGGCAAAGCCGCCCGCGCCGATCAGTGACTGGATTTCCACCGCAATCGCCGGATAGGCGCGTTCGTGGTTGGAGGCGGCGCAAAGGACGAGGTCGATATCCGCGCCGGTCAGCCCCGCCTCGGCCAAGGCAATTTCGGCGGCCCTGAGCGCCATTTCGGCCATGATCGAGGGGTCGTCGTCGGCCCGTGCCGCAAGCCGTGGGAACATCCGCTTGGGATCGAGGACGCCGTCCTTGTCCAGCACGTGCCGCCGTTCGATTCCCGAAGCGTTGACGATAAAGTCAGCTGCGGAATGCGGCTTGGCTTCAACTTCGCCTGCCGAAATGGCCGCCGCATTTTCGGCATTCCAAAGATCGGCATAGGTGTTGAACGCCACGACAAGCTCGTCGTTGGTGATGACCTCGGACGGGGTGAAAACCCCGGTTCCGGTGATGGCGGCGCTGTGCATCGGCTTTCTCCTTGACTTCGGGTCAAGCTAGAAACCGGCGATGTGGCTGTCCAGCGTAACGCCGGGTCACCCCTGCAGCGCCCTCACATCCAGCTCGCCCTCTTCCCGTGCGACCATCGCCAGCGCGGCAGCGTGGCTGGCGGCGGCGGTGGTGAAGTAGGGGATCTTGTCATAGAGGGCGACGGCGCGGATGTCGCGGCTGTCTTCGACCGCTTGCGCGCCTTCGGTGGTGTTGAACACCAGCGCGATGTGGCCGTCCTTCAGGCGGTCGACGATCGTCAGGCCGCCTTCATAGACCTTGTTGACCACTTCCGCCTCGACGCCGTTCTCGGTCAGCCAGCCGGCCGTGCCGCGGGTGGCGACGATGCTGAAGCCGAGGCCGGTGAGGGTGCGGGCGGTGTCGAGCATTTCGTCCGTCTTGTCGGCGTCGCGGATCGAGATGAACACGGTGCCTTCGGTCGGCAGGTGCGTGCCGGCGCCCATTTGCGCCTTGAGGAAGGCACGGGCAAAGCTGCGGTCCCAGCCCATGACCTCGCCGGTCGAACGCATTTCCGGCCCGAGGATCGTATCGACGCCGGGGAAGCGGGCGAAGGGCATCACGGCCTCTTTCACGCTGAACCACGGGGTCTTGGGATCGGCGAGGGTGAAGGGATTGCCAAGCGGCAAGACGGTCATCGGATCGGCGGCCTCGGGGTAGGGCGGGCGCAGCGGGAAGTTGGACAGGGGCTCGCCCGCCATCAGCCGCGCCGCGATCGAGGCAATCGCGCTGTCGGTCGCTTTGGCGACGAAAGGCACGGTGCGCGAGGCGCGGGGGTTGACCTCGATGAGATAAACATCGCCGTCCTTGACCGCGAACTGAACGTTCATCAGGCCGACAACGCCAAGCGACAGGGCCAGCGCCTCGGTCTGTTTGCGGATCTCGGCCACGATTTCCGGCGAAAGGGTGTGCGGTGGCAGGCAGCAGGCGCTGTCGCCCGAATGGACGCCCGCCTCTTCGATATGCTGCATGATGCCGGCGACATGGGTGTTCTTGCCGTCGCTGAGGCAATCGACATCAACCTCGGTCGCGCCCGAGAGATAGCTGTCGAGAAGCACGGGGCTGTCGCCAGACACAACCACCGCATCGCGGATATAGCGGCGCAGCTGGTCCATATCGCGGACGATTTCCATGGCACGACCGCCAAGCACATAGGAGGGGCGGATCACCAGCGGGAAGCCAATGTCTTCGGCGATGGCGAGGGCCTCTTCGTCGGTCGAGGCGATGCCGTTGACCGGCTGCTTGAGGCCAAGCTTGATCACCAGCTGCTGGAACCGCTCGCGGTCTTCGGCAAGGTCAATGGCATCGGGCGTGGTGCCGAGGATCGGGATGCCCGCGTCATTCAGCGCATTGGCGAGTTTCAGGGGCGTCTGGCCGCCGAATTGAACGATCACGCCGTGCAGCGTGCCGTTATCCTGCTCGACCCGCAGGATTTCCATGACGTGTTCAAAGGTCAGCGGCTCGAAATAGAGGCGGTCCGAGGTGTCATAGTCGGTCGAGACGGTCTCGGGGTTGCAGTTGATCATGATGGTTTCATAGCCCTGATCGGTCAGAGCGAAACAGGCATGACAGCAGCAGTAATCAAACTCGATCCCCTGACCGATCCGGTTGGGGCCACCACCAAGGATGACAACCTTCTTGCGGTTGGACGGGCGTGCCTCGCACTCCACATCGCCCATCGCGGCGGTCTCGTAGGTCGAATACATATAGGGCGTCTGCGCTTCGAATTCGGCGGCGCAGGTGTCGATCCGCTTGAAGACCGCGGTGACGCCAAGGTTGATCCGGGCGCGGCGCACGTTGTCTTCGGTGCGGCCAGTAAGCTTGGCGAGGCGGGCATCGGTAAAGCCCAGCATCTTGAGCGCGCGCAGGCCCTTTTCGGTGAGCGGCAGCCCCTCTTTGCGGACCTGTTCCTCGGCTTCGATGATCTCGCGGATGCGGGCGAGGAACCACGGATCGAAAGCGGTGATCGCCTGAATTTCGTCGTTCGAAAGCCCATGGCGCATGGCCTGCGCGATGGTGCGCATCCGGTCGGGCGTGGCTTTCGACAGGGCGGCGGTGATCGCCGATTTCTCGGGCGCGCCGGGAATGGCGATCTCGTCAAAGCCGGTGAGGCCGGTTTCCATCGAAGCCAGCGCCTTTTGCAGGCTCTCGTGGATCGTCCGGCCGATGGCCATCGCCTCGCCCACCGATTTCATTGCGGTGGTCAGCTCGGGCTTGGAGCCGGGGAATTTCTCGAAGGCGAAACGCGGGATCTTGGTCACGACATAGTCGATGGTCGGCTCGAAAGAGGCGGGCGTGACCTTGGTGATATCGTTGTCCAGCTCGTCGAGCGTATAGCCCACCGCGAGCTTGGCCGCGATCTTGGCAATCGGGAAGCCGGTGGCCTTGGACGCCAGCGCGGAAGAGCGCGACACGCGCGGGTTCATTTCGATCACGACCATGCGGCCGTCCTTGGGGTTGATCGCCCACTGAACGTTGGAACCACCGGTCTCAACCCCGATCTCGCGCAGCACGGCAATCGATTGATTGCGCATGATCTGGTATTCTTTATCGGTCAGCGTCAGGGCAGGGGCCACGGTGATCGAGTCGCCGGTATGGACGCCCATCGGATCGACGTTTTCGATCGAGCAGACGATGATGGCGTTGTCGGCTTTGTCGCGGACAACCTCCATCTCGTATTCTTTCCAGCCCAGAAGGCTCTCGTCGACGAGGATCTGGCCCACCGGCGAGGCATCCATGCCCGAGCGGCAGTAATATTCGTATTCGGTGCGGTTATAGGCCACGCCGCCGCCGGTGCCGCCGAGGGTAAAGGCGGGGCGGATGATCGCCGGAAGGCCGATGTCTTCGAGCGCGTCCATTGCGATGGCGAGGCCGGCCTTGAGGTCTTTGCGGCCCTTGGCGTCCTTCGGCGCGGTGACGATGGTGGCGCGGGGGTTCTCGATGCCGAGACGGTCCATCGCCTCGCGGAACAGCTTGCGGTCTTCGGCCATCTCGATGGCCTCGCGCTTGGCGCCGATCATCTCGACGTTGAATTTCTCCAGAACGCCCATATCGGCCAGCGCCAGCGAGGTGTTGAGGCCCGTCTGGCCGCCCATCGTCGGCAAAAGCGCGTCGGGGCGTTCCTTCTCGATGATCTTGGCGACCACCTCAGGGGTGATCGGCTCGATATAGGTCGCATCCGCCAGCTCGGGGTCGGTCATGATCGTCGCCGGGTTCGAGTTGACGAGGATCACGCGATAGCCCTCCTCGCGCAGGGCCTTGCAGGCCTGAGCGCCGGAGTAGTCGAACTCGCAGGCCTGTCCGATGACAATGGGCCCCGCTCCGATGATCATGATCGACTTGATGTCGGTTCTCTTCGGCATGGCAGTTCCCCTCGGATAAGGCGTGTGGCAGCAGAGCGCACGGCAGGCCGCGCCCAAATTGTCCTGCGTTATAGGGATCGAAACGTTCGGCGCAAGGGCCGAATGCCCGGCAAAAGGCGGAAAATGACCCCCTAGACGCGGTGCCGCACCCGCCAGAGAGCGAGACCGAGGGAGGCGACCCCGACTGTTCCAAGAACTGGGTTCACGAGAAAGCCATCGATTGGTTCGGAGAACAGCCAAAAGACGACCGGACTCATCGGCAGGAGAATGATCGCAAGGAGGGCCGCCCCCCGCGCAGGACCGAGGGCGACGAGCAAAGCGGGCGCAAACGCCAGGGTCGACAGGAAATGATAGCCCCAACTCAACGGTGCCAGAAAGGCTAGAAGTGCCAGGAATGCCGGATAAGTCAGTATGACCAAAGGGCGGGCCGAACGCCACGCGTGCAGAGCGGTTGCGACTGTCATGCCCAAAAGTGCAGTGGTCGTAATCAGGGGCCAAACGGGCCCCTTTGCCAAGACCTTCCATCCATGCGGATGTGCGATGCCGATCGGATTATCTCGACTGGCAACAAAGACCAGATCGTCGTACCAAAAGATCTGGGCAAGCGCGGAGTCGAGGTCGTAGTTGAACGATGTCACCACCACGCTCTCGCGCAGGAGCGCGATGAGCCCAAGATATTCCGTGTGGAGCGGCCATCCGGCAACGGCAATTGACGACACCCCGAGAAGCGCCCCGACGACCCCAAAAGTGGCCAATGACCGCCAGCGTCTTTCTCCGAGCCACAAGACGGCAAGCAGCGCAGGGTAGAGCTTGATCGCGGCGGCGAGTGCCAGGAGCGCCCCCGCGGCCTTCCAAGCTCCGGCTCGATCCCGTTCGATGGCGGCAACGACCAGGAACGTGACGAGGATCTGCGGCTGGTTCTGCTCGATGGCGACAAGGCCAATCGAGGTGGCAAGCGGCGCCACGATCCCGGTCGCGAGCCACAGCAGCCGAGGTCTGCCAGTCACGCCGCAAGCACGCATCGCAAAGACGGACGTTCCCAATAGCAGGATCGGGTTCAGAAAGCCAAAGATGGCGACAAAGCCATCCATTCCGATGTAGCTGCCAACCTCTCCGGCAGCCCAGGCCCAGAGCGGAGGATAGAGGAACGGATAATAGATCCCCTCACGACCCTCTGATTTCAGAAAGTCCCACCACGCTTCGGGGATCAGCATGGTGAAAACCCCGTCATCCTTCGGATAGACGAGTTCGCTTTGGCTCGATCCAAAGAAATGTCCGGCAAGCCATGTCGCTGCCAGGTCGGGAGAGTGCGCGACGCCGAACCAGACATAGACAAAGGCCAGAAAAGCCAGCGACAGCGCAACCAACCATCGGTTTTCTGCCCTAGTCTCCGTCTGCATCATCCCCCAACCTCTGCTGCCCCGTGCCCGCCATGAAGGCGACCGGCAGAACCAAGAGTGACAAGATGGCGGCGACGCTGCCAAGCGATATTCCCGGCGCGAGCCAGATGACAATCAGACCTGTCGGCAAGGACAGCCCGACGACAATCGGCATCAGAAGCAGCAGAGCTTGACGCCGCGGGTAGAGACAAAGAACAGTCGGCAGCAACAAAATGGGCCCCACAGCATAGTGGGCCCAGCCAAGAGGGCCAAAAACTGAGAGAAGGCTCCAGATTCCGATAAGCCGAAGGGGGAGGGCGTCGGCGAATGCCAGCCTGCGGGTTTTTGTAAGGATCAGGAGAGAGCCGAAAAAGAGCAGAAGATAGCTGAGCCCCGTGGTCCATGCCACAGCCTCCATTCGCACGAAGGACTTGTCGTTCAAAAGGTCGGCCGGTGTTCCGCTAACGATGCCCCAAGCTGCGGTCAGAAGGCCCGCGGCCGAATAGCTCAGCGGTGTAAGCAGGTGCGACCCGCCCGCCCGCCCGATCTGGGCGAAAAAGGCGAGCTGCATCTCCGGTCCGGTTACTGCGGTTCCCACAATCGCAAAGGCGACCGCCCCAAGTGCAGTCGCCGCTGCGGCGCGCCAACGTCGATCCGCCAGAAACACGATCCCAAGGAAAAGAGGTGCCAACTTGATCGAGCCGGCGATGGCCAGAACCAGTCCGGCCGGAACATCCCAGCGTTTTCGGTAAAGAACGAAAGCTAGCAAGATCATGGAGGTGATGATGATTTGCGGCTGGGCGTGAAAGAAGGCGTTTTGAACCGCTATGGTCGGCAGGCCGATTATCAGGCTGGCAATGGCCCAATGCGCCGCCGGCAGCCGATTTGCGGCCAATGACCGTGCCAAAAGCACCGAAAGGCAAAGGCAGAACAGCTCGAGCGCCACACCTTTCTCGAGGAATTCGACCGCGCCTAGGGTCTCTGTCAGTGGTGCGAAGATTGCGGCGACCAGCGGTGGATAGACGAATGAAACCAGAGGTTTCCCCGCAAGACCCTGAGACTCGGCCAGTGAAATCCATACGGGATCTTCGATCAGCGCACCGAAGAAGACCGAAGGGGAAGCATAGACGCTCTGCAATTCGCCGGCCGCATAGGCGCTCGCGCCGAAATAGATCGCTGCGAGATCGGGAGCCCAATGGTGGCGCAGAGCGGAAAATGCGACGCCAGCTGCCACGCCAAGCAGCAAAACCGCTGCCAGAAAAGAAATGAATCGACTGCTCACGTTGGCCTCGGCCCGTAATCTGGTCCGATCTTGCGAAGTTGTCGCAACCTCGCGCAACTCAAATCGAGGCATCTTGGCGGAATTCTTCGAAGGGGCGGGGTCGGGATCGGTGGGTCCGGCTCCGTATTCCGCCTACACTTCCCAGGCTCGCGGCGTTAGGGAACAGGCGAAAGCTGACAGGACTCTCGATGCGACTCCGCTTTGATCAAGCCCCGGAAGGCGACCGCGCCGCGCTGTTTGATCAGCCGCGGGCGATGATCTCGGCTGCGACCGCCGCCGAGGTTCCTGCGGCGCTGGCCGCGCTCGACGCGGCGCGTGCCCAAGGCCACTGGATCGCAGGCTATGCCAGCTATGAGCTTGGTTACGCGCTTGAGCCTCGGCTTGCGCCATTGATGCCAGATGGGCGTCGCCTGCCGCTTCTCCGGTTCGGGGTCTATGATGCGCCGAGTGCAGCCAAGCCCCTGACAAACGGAAGCGCCAAACTCGGCGACCTCGTCCCCCAGCGCTCGCGCGACGATCACCTTTCGGCGGTTGGCCGCACGCGCGACTATATCGCGGCGGGCGATATCTATCAGGCCAACCTGACCTTTCCGCTCGGACTTGCTGCCCAAGGCGCGCCGGAGGCTCTCTATGCCGCGCTGGCCGCCGCCCAGCCGGTTGGGCACGGGGTGCTCGTTGAACAGGAGGGTCTGCCCTCGATCCTGAGCCGCAGCCCCGAGCTGTTCTTTGCCACCGATGCCGCGGGCCGGATCGTCACCCGTCCGATGAAAGGCACAATGCCCCGCGGCGCGACCCCGCAGGAGGACGAGGCCATCCGCCTCTTCCTTGCCACTGACGCCAAGAACCGCGCCGAAAACCTGATGATCGTCGATCTTCTCCGCAACGACCTTTCGCGGGTGGCCGAGGTCGGTTCGGTCAAGGTGCCTCGGCTCTACGAGGTCGAAAGCTATGCCACGGTGCATCAGATGGTGTCCGAGGTCGAAGGGCGGCTCCGCCCCGGAATTGGCCTTGCCGAGATCTTCGCCGCACTCTTCCCCTGCGGGTCGATCACCGGTGCGCCCAAGGTGCGGGCGATGGAGATCATCCGCGAGTTGGAGATCGCCCCGCGCGAGGTCTATTGCGGCACCATCGGCTGGGCCGCGCCGGACGGGCGGGCAAGCTTCAACGTGGCGATCCGCACATTCCTTTTGGAAGGCGACGGAACCGCGCGGCTTGACGTGGGCGGCGGCATCGTCTGGGATTCAACGCCTGAGGCCGAATACGAGGAGGCGCTGTGGAAGACCCGCTTCGCCAGGATCTGACCGATCCGCCGCAGATCATCGAGACGATGGGCTGGCGGCCCGGCGAGGGCTTGCGCTGGCGCGACGACCATCTGGCGCGGATGGTAAGGACGGCCGCACGGCTTGGCTATGCGTTTGATCGGGCGCAGGCGCTGGCGCATCTGGCCGGGATCGGCGGCGAAGGCCCGCTGCGCTGTCGCCTGACGCTCGATGCGAAAGGCCAATTTGCCCTGACCACCGCCCCCCTCGCCCCCAACCCGCCCCGCTGGCGGGTGGTTTGGGCGCAAGCGCGGCTTGATCCCGCCGACCCGTGGATCGCCGTCAAGACCACCCGCCGCGCCCCCTATGACGCGGCCCGCGCCGCCCTTGGAGAGGGCGAGGACGAGGCGTTGTTCCTCAACAAGCGGGGCGAGGTGGCCGAGGGCACGATCACCAATGTTTTCGTCGAAACAACCGATGGCCAGCGCCTGACCCCACCTCTTTGGGCCGGTTGCCTGCCGGGAATCCTGCGTGGGCGTCTCTTGGCCGAGGGCTGGCAGGAGGGCCGCCTGATGCCCGCCGACCTCGCCGCCGCCCGCAAAATCTGGGTCGGAAACGCGCTTCGGGGCCTGATCGAGGCCGATCTCGCGCCCTTCGCTTGACATCCGCCCTGCGGTTCTTTCTATCACCGCAAAGCCCAAGACCCCGAAAATCGACCCAAGGATCGCCAAGATGCACGCCTATCGCTCCCATACCTGCGCCGCGCTCACCAAGAGCCATGTCGGCCAGACTGTCCGCCTGTCGGGATGGGTCCACCGCGTGCGCGATCACGGCGGCATCCTCTTCATCGACCTGCGCGACCATTACGGCGTGACGCAGGTTCTCTGCGATCCCGACAGCCCGGTGTTCAAAGAGGTCGAGAAGGTCCGCTCGGAATGGTGCATCCGCATCGACGGCGAGGTGAAGGCCCGCGCCGCCGACCTCGTGAACCCCAAGCTGCCGACCGGCGAGATCGAGGTTTTCGTGCGCGACATCGAAGTTCTGGGCGCGGCCTCCGAGCTGCCGCTCATGGTCTTTGGCGATCAGGAATACCCCGAGGAAACCCGCCTGCGCTATCGCTATCTCGACCTGCGCCGCGAGAATATGCAGGAGAACATGAAGCTCCGCTCGGATGTGGTCGCCTCGATCCGCCGCCGGATGTGGGACAAGGGCTTCCGCGAATACCAGACACCGATCATCACCGCCTCCTCGCCCGAAGGCGCGCGCGATTTCCTCGTGCCCTCGCGCCTGCATCCGGGCAAGTTCTATGCCCTGCCGCAGGCCCCGCAGCAGTTCAAACAGCTGATCATGGTCTCGGGCTTCGACAAGTATTTCCAGATCGCCCCCTGCTTCCGCGACGAAGACCCCCGCGCCGACCGCAGCCCGACCGATTTCTATCAGCTCGACATGGAAATGAGCTTTGTCACCCAGCAGGACGTGTTCGACACCGTCTCGCCGGTGATCGCGGGCGTCTTTGAAGAGTTTGGCGGCGGCAAATCGGTCGATGCGCCCGCCGAGTGGCCGCAGATTTCCTACCGTGACGCGGCGCTCTGGTATGGCACCGACAAGCCCGACCTGCGCAACCCGATCAAGATGCAGGTCGTGTCCGAGCATTTCGCGAACTCGGGTTTTGCGATCTTCGCCAAGCTTCTCGAGCAAGAGGGCACCGAGATCCGCGCCATTCCCGCCCCTAAGGGCGGCAGCCGCAAGTTCTGCGACCGGATGAACGCCTTCGCCCAGAAAGAAGGCCTGCCGGGCATGGGCTATATCTTCTGGCGCGCGGCCGAGGACGGCTCGGGCATGGAAGCGGCCGGCCCCTTGGCCAAGAACATCGGCCCCGAGCGCACCGAGGCGATCCGCCAGCAGCTTGGCCTCGGCCTTGGCGATGCGGCTTTCTTCCTTGGCGGCAAGCCTGCCACCTTTGAAAAGATCGCCGGCAAGGCCCGCACCGTCATTGGCGACGAGCTTGGCCTGACCGAGAAAGACCGTTTCGCCTTCGCATGGATCGTCGATTTCCCGATCTACCAGAAGGACGAGGAAACCGGCGGCTACGAGTTCGAGCACAACCCCTTCTCGATGCCGCAAGGCGGCATGGAGGCGCTTGCGGGCGATCCTCTGGCTGTGCGCGGCTTCCAGTATGACCTCGCCTGCAACGGCTACGAGCTTGTCTCCGGCGCGATCCGCAACCACCGCCCCGAGATCATGTTCAAGGCCTTCGAGATCGCGGGCTATGGCGAAGACGAGGTGCGCCGCCGCTTTGGCGGGATGGTCAACGCCTTCACCTATGGCGCCCCGCCGCACGGCGGCTGCGCGGCGGGGATCGACCGGATCGTGATGCTTCTGGCGGATGAGATGAACATCCGCGAGGTCATCATGTTCCCGATGAACCAGCGGGCAGAAGACCTGATGATGGGCGCCCCGTCCGAGCCCACCAACGAACAGCTGCGCGAACTGCGCCTGCGGGTTCTGCCGCCCGAGGCCTAAGGGTCTTTGATCCCGAGATCGGCACGAAGCCAGTCCCGAAACCTGAGAACTCTCGGGTCCGGGGTGGCTGTTTCTGGAAAGACGACCCACATTCCGCGATCCGTCCTGATCGTCGTGGGGTGAATCTGCACGAGATGGCCAGATGCGATCCCGGGCCCGGCCACTGTGAGATCACAAAGCACGGCGCCGTGCCCCGCAAGGGCGAGATCAAGCATTCGGGCGTGGTTGTCGTATTCCATCATCACGCCGGACGGCGATCCATCGTAGCCGGCGGCCTCGAACCATTTGGTCCAGTCCTCGCGGCGGCCCCGATCTTAACCTCGGGTCATCGCGGCGATTTCGGCCGGTTTGAGAGGCAAGCTGCGTCCGGCGACGTATTCTGGCGTGGCAACAGCGGCGAGCGTGTCGCGATGCAGGAGAAGCGTGGTGAGCCCTTTCCATTCGCCTGCACCATAGCGAAGTGCTGCATCTGTCTCATCCGTCTCGAACTTGGCAAGGGCCGACGACATCTGCGGCGATACCCGGAGGCCCGAATGGACGTTGTGGAAATTGGCGAGGCGGGGCAGGACGATCCGGTTTCCATAGAAGGGGGCAATGGACAGGGCGATCTCGCCCGCCAATTCACGGCGGGTCAGGGCATTTGCGGCCTCTGCGATTTCATGAAGCGCTGCGCCCGATCGGTCTGCGAAGGCGCGCGCGTCTTTGGTCGGCGTGACCTTTCGGATCCCTCTTTGGAAAAGTCTGATCCCGAACGCCTCTTCGAGCGCTTTGATCTGATGGCTGATGGCAGCCTGCGTGTCGTTGAGTTCTTGCGCCGCCCCTTTGAAGCTTTCGAGCCGAGCGGCGGCCTCGAAGGCCCGCAGTTGATTCATGTTGGGAAGGCGATGGCTCATTTCGGCCTCGCATAGATTAGCTCTGCCAAAGCATCCTGTGAGAAACCATCGTTTGTTGTCGACAGGCACAAGGGGCACGATCGGGTCAGACAAGATCCTCAACAACGGAGACCGCCATGACCGCAACGCCCCCCGCCTCACCGACCCGGATTTGATGATGCTTGGCCGCTTTCGGACAGTGTCATTCCGAGAAAGCCGCAGCCGCGGAGGGCGCCCTCGCCGGGGCGACAGAGCCGCCTAAGCTGCGTATTTGGATCGCTGAGGTGTTGCGTAAACTGGCGCAGTCGGTCGAGGGGCGAACCATGCCGGCCCGCACTTCGGCGCAAATCTGACTTCGCATGATAAAGTAAAGTGGAAATACTAGAAAATATATACCATATTAGGCGACGCCAAATGCGCTGACCGCCGTTGCCCCAAGCGCGATCACAAGAAGCACAGCACCACCGACGAACACTGTCCAATCCAGAACGGCGCTGCCATTCTCTTCGGCCCAGAAACGATCGATAAGCTTTGCCATGTCTCTACCCTCAACAGTCCACAAGGATGCTAGGGGCCAACGTCGCGGCAAAATGGGACGGGATTTGGGCGGTCTTAGGGCCTCTTCAGGGAGATAGCCCCGCCGTTTTCAGGAACTTCGCCAGGCTAGAAACTGGGCGTGGCGGCAATGCGGTCATGTATCATCGCGCTCAAACGCCTGGCGGCCGGTGCTTCCGGCAGACCCTCGCGCAGAGCGGCGAGGAATCCGTCAGCGGCATCTTCGAGCGTCCGGTCGCCGAGGTCATGCGCGAGGCTGGCGGCGAATTGGGCCGCATATCCGGCGCCCCCGTTTCCTTCAACGTCACCAAGGGCCGCACGGATCGTAGCAAGATCTTCGCGCAGGGTCAGAAGGTCGGGCTGGATCCTGTCGTTGACGATTTCGCGCAGGCCGTTGGGCCTGCGGCTTATGGGCAGGAGCGATAACAACTTGTTTTGAAAGTAGGAAATTCTGCCGACAGGCTTTGCCAGAAAGTCGTCGGCCCCCGCCGCGCGTGCCGCCTCCTCGGTGGTGGGATCTCCGCTGAACCCCAGGATCACGTCAACCCGCGGATGCGCGCCGTTCAGCTCAGCAATCAGATCAGCGCCGGACCCGTCCGGCAGACCCATATCGACAATCACGACACCCGGCCGATAGGTCCTCAGGTGCAGGCGCGCGTGGGCAATCGTATCCGCCCGCCGCAGACGTGCACCCGACCTCTGGCACAGAAGCCGCATCGCCTCGCTCGCATAGCGGCTGTCCTCGACGAGAAGCACAGTCAGCCCCATGAGCGGGCGATTCGGTGTCGGTGTGTTCAAGATCAGGAAACTGTCCTCGGCTGGCATGGCGACTCTCCTTTGGCAGCGGATGCACGATCCTCGGCTTGTCAGGGTAAACGGGCGGTTAAAGCAGCCTGCGCTGAATCGCGCTCCGTCGAGACATTGCGCTGCCCGCCGAGACAAAGGATAAGCAGGCAAGCAATCTGAGAGGTTCCCATGATCGGTCGTTTGAACCATGTCGCCATCGCCGTCCCCGATCTCGAGGCCGCGAGCACCCAATATCGCGATGCCCTCGGGGCAACGGTCGGCGCGCCGCAGGACGAGCCGGATCACGGCGTGACGGTCGTGTTTATCGAGCTGCCGAACACCAAGATCGAGCTCTTGTACCCCTTGGGCGAGAACAGCCCGATCAATGGCTTCCTCGAGAAAAACCCCTCGGGCGGCATCCATCATATCTGCTATGAGGTCGAGGATATTCTTGCCGCCCGCGATCACCTAAAGGCCACCGGCGCGCGCGTGCTTGGCACGGGCGAGCCCAAGATCGGCGCGCATGGCAAGCCTGTCCTCTTCCTGCATCCCAAGGATTTCAACGGCTGCCTGATCGAGCTTGAACAGGTCTGACCCCACATTCAGGAGGCCCATATGGGACCGACATCCGCCCTCGTTCTTTTCGCCGTGATCTGGTTCATGGTGTTTTTCATCGTCCTGCCGCTGCGCCTCAAGACCCAAGGCGACGTGGGCGAAGTGGTGCCGGGCACCCACGCCTCGGCGCCATCCGAACATAACCTCAAGCGCAAGGCATGGATCACCACCGGCATTGCCGTGGTTCTTTGGATCCTGATTGCCGGAACGATTCTGTCAGGCGTGATTTCGATCCGCGATCTCGACTGGTTCCACCGGATGTCGACCCCGCAGGGCTAGGCCTTGCGCGCCAGCCGGTGGTAGAGGTGGGTGAAGGTCGCCGCACCAAGGACCGGGATCAACAGGTTGACCAGCGGAATGGTCAGAGGCAGCGCCATGAGGCAGCCCGCGATCCAGATTTCCGTGCCGTGCTTTTTCCGCATCGCATAGGCCCGCTCGCGCCCTTCGCGGCGGATGGCGGCCATGGTGAAATACTCGCGGCCCAGAAGGAAGCCGTTGAGAAGATAGAAGATCAGCACCGAGGCGAAGGGCAGGATCACATAAAGCGCGAAGGCGAGGATATTGGCGCCGATCAGCACGCCGAGAAAGCTCAGCGTATCGCGCAACGCCTCGGTGAAGCCGACCTTGGGGGCGGCCGGAAGGCCCGGGTAATGCACCTCTTCGACCGCTTCGGCCACGGTGTCGAGAAACATCGAGGTGATCGCCGAGGCAACGGGGATCATCAGGAAGAACGACAATAGAAGCATCAGCGCGAAGGAGCCGACCGAGAGGGCGGTCCCGAGCCAGTCGATCTGGCCGAAGAAGGGCAGGGTGATCGACGAAGGATCGAAAAGGCCGATCAGGAATACGATCAGGGCATAGGCGCCGATGAAAAGCGCAAGGCTCAGGCCAACGCCAAGGCCGATCACCCGTCGAAAGCGCGGGTCGGTGAGCTGGGCCAGCGCCTTGAGGAAATCGCCGATAATCATCCCTCGACCCACGTCACTTTCTTGCCAAGGTCCGGGCGCGGGCGGTCGGGCGCGTCGGCTTTCATCGTTCCAAGGTGGATGATCCCGGCAACGGTTTCATGGGGCTCAAGCCCGAGGTTCTTCTCGACGAAGGTCCGGTCATGGCTGAACCAGCCGCTGATCCAGCTCGCGCCCCAGCCCGCCGCCGTTGCCGCATTGACGAGGGCGAGGCAGGCGCCGCCAGCGGAATAGACCTGCTCCGAGGTCGGGAACTTGTCGAGCGCGACAGGCGAGGAGACAACCACGACCGCGCAGCCCGCGCCTCGATAAGTCGCCACGGATTTCGCAACCTTTTCAGGGTCTTCCCCCATCTCCGGCCCGCGCATTTCCATTGCTGCCGCCAGCCGGTCAAGCGCCGCGCCATTCAGCACGATGAACCGCCACGGCTCGAGCTTGCCGTGATCCGGTGTCCGCGCTGCGGCGGTCAGCATCTCGGTAAGATCCTCGCGGCCCGGATAGGGCGCGGTCAGCATCTTGGCGGGATAGCTCTTGCGCGAGAGCAGAAAATCGAGGGCGGCCTGATTGCGGGCGGGCATGGGAACTCCTTTTGTCTTCCCCGCTAGATAGGGTCAGCCAAGCGCGGTTTCCATATCGGAAATGAGGCCGCTGACGAAAGCGTCGAACCGCGCGTCGGGTTGGCGCTGGGCCCAGATGTCGCCAAAGGGGTCGGGCGCGCGGGTCTCGCTGCCGGCCATTTCGGCGATGACCTCGTGGCCGAGGAAAGGCACATAGACCTCGGAATAGCCGCCCTCATGCACCACCACCAGCCGCCCGCCGCAGATCTCGGCCGATAGGTCGAGCACGCGGCGGGTCATCTGCCGGAAGGACTCCTGATGGCAGAGCATACGCGCCAAGGGATCGTTGCCAGCCGCGTCATAGCCGCAGGCGATGATCAGAACATCGGGCTTGAAGGCGCGGATGGCGGGCAGGGCGAGGCGGTCCATCGCTTCGAGATAGCTCACATGGCCGCAACCCGGCGGCAGGGGGATATTCAGGTTGGTGCCCAGCCCCGCGCCCTTGCCACGATCCGAGAAAAAGCCGCTATCCATCGGATAGTTGCGATCCTGATGCATCGAGATGGTCAGAACATCAGGGTCTTCATAGAAGATCGCCTCGGTGCCGTTGCCGTGGTGCACGTCCCAGTCGAGAACGGCCACCCGCTGCGCCAGCCCCGCCGCCTGTGCCGCCCGGATGGCAATGGCGATATTGGCGAGAAGGCAGAAGCCATTGGGGAAATCCGGCAGGCAATGATGCCCCGGCGGGCGGGAGAGGGCATAGGCGTTGTCCACCTCGCCCTCGAGCACCGCGAAAAGCGCATCGCGGGCGATCCCGGCCGAAAGCGTGGCGATCTCATAGCCGCCGGGGCCAAAGGGCGTGCGGCGGCCCAATTCGCCGCCTTGCGCGTCCGAGAGCGCCTTGAACTTGTCGAGATAGCTTGCGGGGTGCACCCGCAACAGCTCTTCCCGCGTCGCTGGCTCGGCCGAGGCGAGCCGCAGCTCTTTGGTCAGCCCCGTCACGTCCATCAGGTTCTTCAGCCGCCGCTTGGTCTCGGGGTTCTCGGGCAGGCCGCCGTTCGCCGCGGGCTGCACAAGCCCCCCCACCGGCAGCATCCCCGCGTAATTGCCGCCGCCGTGCCAGAAACAGCGCTCGTCCCAATAGAATCCCGTGGTCATGGTGCCCCTCCGCTTTCGCAGCCACTCTTGCCGATGCGGCAGCCCCTGCCAAGGGCGGCGAAACGTGCTAGGGCAGGGCTATGGCCGAAGACCTCTCCCACCTTGCCCTCGAGGGCGCCGAGATCGCCGTGCGGGTAACGCCAAAGGCAAGCCGCGACCGGATCGTCGTCGAGGAGGGGCAGATCAGGGTCTATGTCACCACCGTGCCCGAAGACGGCAAGGCCAATGCGGCGGTGCAAAAGATCCTCGCCAAGGCGCTGGGCATCCCGAAATCGAGGCTGACGCTCATTCGCGGCCAGACTTCGCGCGACAAGGTCTTTCGGATCGGCTGACTATTCTTCTTCGTCCGCCGCCTTCAGCCGATAGATCCCCTCGGGCAGATCGAGCGCCGCCTCGAGATCGCGCAGCTGGGTCATCGACAGGGTGATCGTCATCACCTGATCGGTGCGCGGATCAAGCTGTTCGATGGTGATGCAATCCTCGAAGGCGTTGATCGTGATATCTTCCTTGAGGGCGCCTGCGCCCTCGTCGATCAGCGTCACGACCGTCGCGTCAAACTCGTGTTCGATGGTAAACATGGCCCCAGCGTAGCGCACAGGTTTTTCTTGGCAAGTGGCGGCTCTGGGGTAACCTGACATGGGGTAAGGGAGGCCGACATGATCCTCAGGGAATGGCAGAAATTCAAAATGCGGGTGATTTGGTCAAGCGCGGGATTTGTCCACGTCTGGAAGACCGAATCCTCGCTGCATCAGTGGATCGTGCTGAACGTCATCTCGGCGCTTCTTGCGTTCATCCTGCCCCTCACCGGCCTTGAGCGGGGAGTTCTCTTGATGGGCGGCATCATGGTGATGGCGGCCGAATGCATAAACACAGCGATCGAGCGCGTGGTGGATGACATATCGACCGAGAAGCGCGACCGCGCCCGGCAGGCCAAGGATGCCGGCAGCGCAGCGGTGGCGATGATGGGGCTCGCTGTGCTGGCCGCGTGGATCTGCATCATCTTCGGGCTGGTCGCCCGCAGCTAGGCGCCGTTCTTGACGTGCCGCGTATCGGGGTGAAGCGCCTTGCCGAGGATATGATCGTCGCGGTGGATCACCTTGGCGGCGGGGCCGACGATTTCGGGGTCGGGCGGCAGGGCGATTTCGGGGTCTTTGTCGGGATAGTCGAGGGTCGAGAGGAAATGGCGCATACAGTTGATGCGCGCGCGCTTCTTGTCGTTTGACTTGATGACCGTCCAGGGCGCGTCGGCGGTGTCGGTGTAGAAGAACATCGCCTCTTTCGCCTCGGTATAGTCGTCCCAGCGGTCGAGGCTGGCCTTGTCGATAGGGGAAAGCTTCCAGCGCTTGAGCGGGTCGGTCTCGCGCGACAGAAAGCGGCGCTTCTGTTCCTCTTGCGTGACGGAAAACCAGTATTTGTAGAGCCTCAGGCCGGAACGGACGAACATCCGCTCAAGCTCGGGCGTTTCGCGCATGAATTCCAGATAGTCGTTCGGCTCGCAGAACCCCATGACCCGTTCGACGCCCGCGCGGTTATACCAGCTGCGATCGTAAAAGACCATTTCGCCGCTTGTCGGCAGGTGCTGGATGTAGCGCTGGAAGAACCACTGGCCCTTTTCCTCGGGCGTGGGCTTGTTGAGCGCGACGACCCGCGCGGTGCGCGGATTGAGGTGCTCCATATAGCGTTTGATCGTGCCGCCCTTGCCAGCCGCATCGCGGCCCTCGAACAGCAGCACGAATTTCTGCCCTGTTTCCTGCGCCCAATGCTGGACCTTCAGAAGCTCGGCCTGAAGTTTTGCCTTTTCCGCCTCATAGCTGGCCCGGTCCAGTCTTGGCGCGTCATGGGCGATGGTTTCATCGATCGTGGCATTCTTGGCGGCGGTTTGGCTCATCGAGGGCTCCTTCTTGCAATCCGCGTTCCCTATCAGGTTTCCGGCCGCCGTGCTTTGACGTGGGTCATGGTCTTCGCAAGTTGATCAGGATCAATGCGCTTGCGGCCTGTTGGCGCGATCCTGACCTCAGGGAAGCAGGAGAGTTCGATGTTCGGAGTGAAAACAGTCGCCCATCACGCGGGCCTCGTGGAGCGGATGGCCGAAACGATTGGCGCCGGGCTTGGCGATGCCATTGCGGACCACCGATTGAGCGCCTCGGAGTACCGCACGGCGGTGATCCGTTGCACGACCTGCGATGCGTCTGAGGAATGCCCGCACTGGATGGACAGCCACGCCCATGCCGAAGGCGCGCCGGCCTACTGCCGTAACAGGGATCTCCTTGATCGTCTTTCGCACGCCGAGGCTTGAGGCCGTCTGACGCCGGTGGCAGGGTCCGCCCATGCGGATCCTTGAGAATGTCATATCCGATCGTGGCTCGCGCTATGCGGTGTCGGGGGCCGATGTCGGCTCGGCCGAGGATGTGAAGGACTTCATCAAAGCCCTCTGCCGCAACAAGAAATTCGCCAAGGCCACGCACAATAGCTGGGCTGTTCTTCTGCCTGAAGGACCGTTGAAGAATGACGACGGCGAGGCGGGTGCCGGCATGGTGATCCTGCGGATGCTCGAACGCGAGGGGCGCATGGGCCATGTCGTCTGCGTCACCCGCTGGTTCGGCGGCAAACACCTCGGCGGCGACCGCTTCCGCCATGTGGCAGAAGCGGTGCGGGTCTATCTCGGGGCATTGGCCGGCGCCGCACAGGACGCCGGCCACTAGGTTTATTTCAGATTTGTCAGAATGTTATAGGCGTAGGTCAGGATGCCGGCCATAACCAGCACCTCCGCGATCGGCGCGAGCGGGAACATTGCTTCCGGGGTGATACGCTCCGAGAAAAACAAGAACAACATGACGAGCAGGAGGGTTGTCCCGCCAAGATGCAACCAGAAATGGAGGCGGGCGAGATTTGAGAGGCCGGTTTCCGGAAAGACCCGGTACAGGACGCCGAAAACCGTCATGAGCGTAAAGCCCAGAAGGTTGATATGGGCATGCAGCGGCGCGAAAGTATGATCGCCCGAACCGCCCATAAAAATGCCAAAGCTGACGCCGATGATCAGAAAGGCAGCTCCGACCAGAATGAAGCTTCTTGAGATATTCATGAATGACTCCCCTAAATGCCGGATCTCGGAAAAGTGCCCGGCTGCGTCATTCTATCGCAGCCGTTCGGGGTGGGTCTAGTGGCCGCAGATGAAGCCTAGCGCCGGCGTCTTCGAGCGGCGGCCCCGCCGCCGGCCCAGCTGGTCAGGCCGAGCAGAAAGCCGAAATCATACCAGCCGCCGGAGTTGGGGATGCCGTAGATCCCGACGCTGTCTGAGAACCAACTGATGATGAAGGCGATTGGGGCGACCGCGCCGTCGAAGAACCCCCAGAAGAAGCCGCGCGAGCCTTCGATCGCCAGGGGCGCTGTGGCGCAGGCGGTGAGGAGAAGGAGGGCGGCGAGGGGGATGAGGCGTTTCATGGGGGTATGAAACGCCGGTTTGGCGCAAAAATCAACTGGGGTCAGGGGGCTCTGCCCCCGCGCCTGGCGGCGCTCCCCCGGAGTATTTGGAGCCAAAAGAAGATCAGGCGGGGAGGCGGCCCCAGAGATCGTAGTCTCCCGCCTCGTCGACCTCGACGGTGACGATATCGCCGACCGATAGGCTTTCGGTGTTGTCGTCGATGAAGAGGTTGCCGTCGATTTCGGGGGCGTCGCCTTTGGTGCGGCAGGTGGCGATGCCGTCTTCGTCGATGTCGTCGACGATCACCTCCATCACTTTTCCAACCTTGGCGGCCAGTTTCGCCTCGGAAATCGCTTGGGCTTTTTCCATAAAGCGATCCCAGCGCTCTTGCTTGATTTCGTCGGGGACGTGACCCGGGAGATCGTTGGAGCGGGCGCCGGCGACGTTTTCGTATTGGAAGCAGCCGACACGGTCGAGCTGGGCCTCGTCCATCCAGTCGAGGAGGGTCTGGAATTCTTCCTCGGTCTCGCCGGGGTAGCCGACGATGAAGGTCGAGCGCAGGGTGATATCGGGGCAGTCGCGGCGCCAGGCGGCGATTTCGTCGAGCGTTTTTGCGGCGGCGGCGGGGCGGGCCATGCGCCGTAGCGTTTCGGGGTGGGCGTGCTGGAAGGGGATATCGAGGTAGGGCAGGATCAGCCCCTCGGCCATCAGCGGGATCAGGTTGCGCACATGGGGGTAGGGGTAGACGTAGTGCAGCCGCACCCAGGCGCCAAGGCTGCCCAGATCGCGGGCGAGGTCGGTGATGTGGGCGCGGTGGCCGCGATCCTCTTTGTGTTTGGTATCAACGCCATAGGCCGAGGTATCCTGGCTGATGACCAGAAGTTCCTTCACCCCCGCCTCGACCAGTTTCTCCGCCTCGCGGATCACGGCGTGCGCCGGGCGGCTCACCAGACGGCCGCGCATATCGGGGATGATGCAGAACTTGCAGTGGTGATTGCAGCCCTCGGAAATCTTCAGATAGCTGTAGTGCCTTGGCGTGAGCTTGACGCCCGAGGAGGGCAGGAGATCGACAAAGGGATCGGGATCGGGCGGCACCGCGCCGTGGACGGCATCGAGCACCTGCTCGTATTGCTGGGGTCCGGTCACGGCGAGGACAGACGGGTGCGCGCCGGTGATGAACTCGGGCTCGGCGCCCAGGCAGCCGGTGACGATCACCTTGCCGTTTTCCGCCAGCGCCTCGCCGATCGCCTCAAGGCTTTCGGCCTTGGCGCTGTCGAGGAAGCCGCAGGTATTGACGATCACAGCGTCGGCCCCGGCGTAGTCGGGCGAGATGGCATAGCCCTCGGCCCGCAGGCGCGTGAGGATGCGTTCGCTGTCCACAAGCGCCTTGGGGCAGCCGAGCGAGACCATGCCGATGGTCGGCTGTCCGGGCCGGGGCACATCGGTGATCAGCGCGCGCGGCGCGAGGTCGGGGCGGAGGTTGGGCGGGTTTTGCGACATGGGGGCCTTCGCCCGCTTTCCTACCGCCGCCGGTCGCGGCGGGCGCTCATCGGCTGGAAGGCCACGCCAACATGGGCCTCGCAATAGGGTTTGCCCTGTTGCACGGGCAGGCCGCAGAACCAGAAATTATCGGTCGCGGGATCGCCCACGGGCCATTTGCAGGTCTTTTCTGTCAGTTCCATCAGCGTCAGCTTCTTGGCGGTCTTCTCGACCTCGCTCACCTTGGCGAGCGCCTCGGGGCTGATCTCGTTGGCCGAAGGCTGCGGCGGCAGGGGCTGGCCGGCGGGGATGATCGCGCGGCGGGCGGCGCTCATCGGGATCGTATCACTGCTTTCCGAAGCCTCTTCCGGCTCTTTTGCTGCCGGCTTGGCCTTGGCGGCCGGCTTGGCCTCGCCTCCGGTCGGCTTGGCGGCGGTTTGCAGTGAGGGCTTTTCCTTGGTCGCAGGCTTGGCGGGGCTGGCGGCAGGGGCCGAGGGCGCGGCACCGGCGCCGGCACGGTTCGACAGGCCAAGGCGATGCACCTTGCCGATCACCGCATTGCGGGTCACGCCGCCCAGTTCCTTGGCGATCTGGCTGGCCGATTGGCCTTCGGTCCACATCTTCTTCAAGAGCTCGACGCGCTCGTCGGTCCACGACATCCTAAATTCCTTCGGCTAAAGGGCGGGGCCAACGGGGGCGTATCCGGCCAAGTACTCGGGTCAGCCCCCTATTCTAAGCATGGGAACGCGGGATACAAGCGGTCGAATCGTTTTGGACCACAAGGAGTGGACAGATGAACACAGCGCAAGAAATGGGCGTCCGCCGTTTCGGCCGGGTCAACTGGCTTGGCACCTATACGCTGGCCCGGCGCGAGGTGATGCGATTTCTCAACGTCTGGAGCCAGACGATCATGGCGCCGCTGATCAACGCGGGGCTTTTCTTGTTGATCTTTACCATCGCCATCGGCAAGGGGCGCGGCGATGTGATGGGCGTGCCTTTCATGCACTTCCTTGCCCCCGGCATCCTGACGATGACGGTGATTCAGAACGCTTTCGCCAATACCTCGTCCTCGATCACCTCGGCGAAGGTGCAGGGCAACATAGTCGATACCCTGATGCCGCCGCTCAGCCCGCTCGAGCTTGTCCTGGGCTATATCGCCGGCGCCGTGGCGCGGGGGATGATCGTGGCCGTGGTGATCGCCTTTGGCGCCTGGATTTTCCTAGGCGTCGGCATCGCCCACCCGCTCTGGACACTGGCCTTCGTCCTGGCCGGATCGGTCTTCATGGGCGCGCTCGGCATCGTCGCCGCCATCTTCGCCAACAAGTTCGACCAGCTCTCGGCGATCAGCAATTTCGTGGTGACGCCGCTCTCGTTCCTCTCGGGCACCTTCTATTCGATCACCGCCCTGCCAACGCCCCTGCAAGCCATGAGCCACGCCAACCCCTTCTTCTACATCATCGACGGCGTCCGCTTTGGCATGATCGGCGTCTCCGACAGGGCGCCCGCGCTCGGCCTCGCCATTGCGTCTGGCGCGGCGTTGGCCATTCTGGTGCTCTGCTGGCGCTGGTTCCGCATGGGCTATCGCCTCAAGCCCTAAGCTGGCTTTTCATGCTGGCACGGATCGCGTAAACGATCTCCATGATGCGCAAAGGCCTCCGATTCGACCTCCGACGCACCCGCTGACTCGCGGGCGCGACGCTTTGCGCTTCGTCTATCCTCCCAATTGAATTGACTTGCCCTTGCCCCTACGGCACCTATCGGGCTTCACTATGAAGGACCATCTGATGATCCCCTCGCTCCTGCCGACCTATAACCGCGCTCCCCTGACTTTCGTCAAAGGCGAAGGCTCCTGGCTGATCGAGGCGGACGGGCGACGGTTTCTCGATCTCGGTGCGGGGATCGCGGTGAATGCGCTGGGCCATGCCAACCCCGAGCTGGTCAAGACCCTGACCGAGCAGGCGAACGCGCTCTGGCACACCTCCAACCTCTACCAGATCCCCGCCCAGCAGGTGCTGGCCGACAAGCTGGTCGAGGCAACCTTCGCCGATACCGCCTTCTTCACCAACTCCGGCACCGAGGCCTGCGAACTCGCAGTCAAGATGACCCGCAAGTATCACTACGAGAAGGGTCAGCCCGAGCGGGTCAAGATCATCGCCTTCGAGGGCTCGTTCCACGGCCGTTCCTCCGCCGGCATCGCCGCCGCCGGATCGGAGAAAATGACCAAGGGCTTCGGCCCCCTCCTGCCGGGCTTCGTCCACCTCGCCTGGGGCGATCACGATGCGCTCAACGCCGCCGCTGCCCAGCCCGACGTCGCGGCCATCCTGATCGAGCCGGTGCAGGGCGAAGGCGGCATCCGCCCGCTCCCCGACCAGTGCCTCAAGGGCCTGCGTGATCTCTGCGACACCAACGGCATCCACCTGATCCTCGACGAGGTCCAATGCGGCATGGGCCGCACCGGCAAACTCTTCGCCCATGAATGGGCGGGCGTCACGCCAGACATCATGATGGTCGCCAAAGGCATCGGCGGCGGCTTCCCGCTTGGCGCGGTCCTCGCCACCGAAGACGCCGCCTCCGGCATGACAGCAGGCTCCCACGGCTCGACCTATGGCGGCAACCCGCTCGCCTGCGCCGTCGGCGGCCGGGTGATGGACCTCGTGGCCAACGACGCCTTCCTCGCTGACGTCAACCGCAAGGCCGGCCTATTCCGCCAGCGCCTCGAGGCTCTCGTCGCCTCGCACCCCGATGTCTTCGACAGCGTCACCGGCGTGGGCCTCATGCTCGGCATCAAATGCAAGGTCCCCAACACCGACATGATCAAGGCCGGCTACGCGGCCGAAGTCCTGACCGTCCCCGCCGCCAACAACGTGATCCGGCTCCTGCCCGCCCTCAACATCCCTGATGCCGATATCAACGAGGCCATCGCGCGGCTCGACAAGGCAGCCTCGACCCTCTGATTTCTTTTGGCTGAAAATACTCCGGGGGGAGGCCGAAGGCCGGGGGGCAGAGCCCCCTCCCGCCTCTCCCAGAAAGCGACCGACATGAACCACTTCCTCGATATCAACAAGACAAGCCCCGCCGACCTGCGGCAAATCCTCGATACTGCGCAGGCGATGAAAACCGCCCGGCACGGGCGCCCCAAGGGCACGCCCGACGACGACCAGCCGCTCAAGGGCCACATGGTCGCGCTGATCTTCGAAAAACCCTCGACCCGCACCCGCGTCTCGTTTGACGTGGGCGTGCGCCAGCTCGGCGGCGAAACGATGGTGCTCTCCGGCGCCGACCTGCAGCTCGGCCACGGCGAGACCATCGCCGATACCGCCCGCGTCCTCAGCCGCTATGTCGATCTCATCATGATCCGCACCTTCGAGGAACAGACCCTCCTCGACATGGCCGAACACGCCACCGTGCCGGTCATCAACGGCCTCACCAACCGCTCGCACCCCTGCCAGATCATGGCAGATGTGATGACCTACGAAGAACACCGCGGCCCGATCGCTGGGAAAAAGGTCGTCTGGTCTGGCGACGGCAACAACGTCTGCGCCTCTTTCATCCATGCCGCGGGCCAGCTCGGCTTCGATCTGACCTTCACCGGCCCCGAAACCCTCGATCCCGAGATGGGCTTCGTGCAAGAGGCCCGCGCCAAGGGCTCGAACATCGTCATCGAGCGCGATCCCGCCAAGGCGGTCAACGGTGCCGATCTCGTCGTCACCGATACCTGGGTCTCGATGCACGATCCGCAATCCGCCCGCGAGCGCCGCCACAACCAGCTGCGCGGCTATCAGGTGAACGACGCGCTCATGGCGCAGGCAAAAGGCGACAGCCTCTTCATGCACTGCCTGCCCGCCCACCGCGACGACGAGGCCACCTCCTCGGTCATGGACGGCCCGCATTCGGTGATCTGGGACGAGGCCGAAAACCGCCTCCACGCCCAGAAGGCCATCATGCGCTGGTGTCTCGGGGCATGACCCTCGCCAAGATTCCGTGCCGGTGCGGGAAGAATTGCGCTAGGCTCGCCCATGAAGGCGGCCTGCAAGCCGCCGTGATTCCTCGGGAGAGTTTGAAATGCATAGCTACGTGATCCCGCCCCTGCTTCGCGGCCTTTCTGCCCTCTCGGGCCTTCTGACCAAGGCCGAGGCCCATTGCGCCGAGCATAGTATCAAGCCCGAGGCGATCCTCGATTTCCGCCTCTATCCCGATATGCTGACCTTTACGCGGCAGGTGCAGCTGACCTGCGATTTTGCCGCCCGCTTGCCGGCGCGGCTTTGCGTCGACGAGATGCCCTCTTTCCCTGATACCGAAGCGAGTTTTGCCGAGCTTCAGGCCCGCATCGGCAAGGTTAAGGCCTATGTCGAAGGTTACACACCAGAGCGCCTCGTCGGGGCCGAGACCCGTTCGCTCATTCTCAAGCAAAGGGCAGGCGAGATGACCCTCACGGGCCTCGACATGGCGACGCTCTATTCGATGCCGCAGTTCTATTTCCACCTCACCACCGCCTACGACATCCTGCGCCACAACGGCGTGCCCTTGGGCAAGCGGGATTACATGGGCGTCTAGGTCCCCCGCGGTTTGGCCCTGAGCGTGGGCTCGGCCACGGTCGGGTCTTCGGGCCAGGGGTGGCGCGGATAGCGGCCGCGCATGTCCTTGCGGACGTCCGAATAGGACGAGGCCCAGAAGCCGGGGATATCGGTTGTCGTCTGCACCGGCTTGCCGCCGGGCGAGAGGAGCGTCACGCGGAGCGGAGTGGCGCCGATCGTCGGGTGGCGGGTGACGCCGAACATCTCCTGAAGGCGCAGGGTGATCTCGGGCGTCTCGCCGTCATAGTCGATGGCGATGCGGCGGCCGAGGGGCGTTTCGAAATGGGCGGGGGCGGCCGCGTCGAGGGCCTGCATCTGGGCCCAACTCAGCATCGCCCGCAGGGCCTCCAGCGGGTTGAAGCGCTTCCAGTCGTCGGCGGATTTCACCCCTTGAAGATGGGGCAGGAGCCAGTCTTCAAGGGTATCGAGAAGCGCCGCGTCGGTCATGTCCGGCAGGTCGGCCCCTCCGGCGCGGACAAGCTCGACCCGCGCCCGGACCCGTGCCGCTGCCCCTTCAAGCCGTAGCCCCAGATCACGCAGCCCCTCGCACATGGCTTGGGCGATGGTTTCGGGCGGGGCTTCAAGCCACGGCCGGTCGCTCAGGGCAATGGCCCCCAGCCGCTCTTGCCGTCGGGCGAGAACGCGACGGTCGCGCTTGGACCACTGGCAGCTGGTATCCTCGGTGATCCGGTCGGCAAGAACCGCGCGGATCTGGCTTTCCGAGATCGGCGCGGCAAGGCGGATTTTGGCCTCGCGGGGATCGCCGTCGAGGTCGGTGGCGACGAGGTAGGGCTGGCCCGCCAGCGGGTCAGCGGCATCGAGGATCGCGCCCTTGCCGCCCGAGAGAAGATAGCGCGGCTGATCGCCGGGGCGGCGCTGGCCGATCCGGTCGGGGTAGGCAAGGGCGACCATTTCGGCAAGGTCCATCGCGGGCCTTTGTGTCAGGCTCGCCTCGAGCCGCGTGGCCTCGGTCTTCACGCGCTCCTTGGTCGGATGGCTGACCGTCCCCGGCCCGTCATATCGCCCCGTGAGCGCCTTGAGCCGCAAACCGAGGTCGGCGGGGGCGCCGCTCAGCAGATCGCGCTCTCCCAAAAGCGCTGCCACCGGCGCGGCGGCTTTGCCGGCTTTCAAAAGCATATGGCCAAGGCGCGGATGCAGAGGCAGAGCGGCCAGTTCGCGGCCATGGGCTGTGATCCGGCCCTTGTTGTCGAGCGCGCCGAGATCGGCCAGAAGTGCGCGCGCCTCTGCAAGTGCGCCTTCGGGCGGCGGGGTCAGGAAGGCGAGATCGTCGCTGCCCCAGAGCGCCAGTTCGAGCGCCAAGGGGGCGAGGTCGGCGGTGGCGATCTGGGGCGGGGGGAAGGCGGCGAGCGCGCCTTCCTCGCCCTTTGTCCAGAGTCTGTAACAGCGCCCTTCGGCCACGCGGCCCGCGCGGCCCGCGCGCTGGGTCGCCTCGGCGCGGGTGACGCGCTCGGTCACGAGGCGCGACATGCCGGAGCCCGGATCATAGCGGGCACGGCGGGCGCGGCCGGCGTCGATCACCACGCGGATATCCTCGATAGTGAGCGAGGTCTCGGAAATGGAGGTCGAGAGGACGACTTTGCGGCCTTTCAGAACAGGCGCAATCGCCGCGCGTTGGGCGGCGAAGGGCAGGGCACCATAGAGGGGGCGGATATCGCAATCCTTACGCAGGCGGCCTTTCAGGAGCGCCTCGGTGCGGCGGATTTCGCCCTCGCCGGGGAGGAAGACGAGGATGCCGCCCTCGGTCTCTGTCACAGCCTGTTCGATGAGCGAGGCAATTGCTTCGGGCAGGCGGGCGTCGCGGGGCAGGGGTTTGTCGAGGTGGACGGTTTCCACCGGATAGGAGCGCCCTTGGGAGGTGATCACCGGCGCGTCGCCCATCAGCGCCGCGACCGGTTCGGCATCAAGCGTGGCCGACATGGCGAGGATCAGGAGGTCGGGGCGGAGGGCTGAGCGGATCTCAAGGGTGAGGGCGAGGCCGAGATCGGCATTGAGGCTGCGCTCGTGAAATTCGTCGAAGATCACCGCGCCGATCCCCGATAGCTCGGGGTCGGACTGGATCATCCGGGTGAGGATGCCTTCGGTGACGACCTCGATGCGCGTGGCCTTCGAGACCTTGGTCTCGCCGCGCATCCGGTAGCCCACCGTTTGCCCCGGGGCTTCGCCCAGTTCCTCGGCCAGCCGTTCGGCCGCCGCCCGCGTGGCGAGGCGGCGGGGCTCTAACATGACGATCTTTCCGGTGGTCAGCCCCGCCTCGAGGAGCGCAATCGGCACCCGCGTGGTCTTGCCTGCGCCGGGGGGCGCCTGCAGGACGGCAAGCCCGCGCGCCTCGAGGGCGGCGATCAGCGGGGCGAGGGCGCCGTCAATGGGAAGGGGTTGGGCCATGGCCTCTTATGGCGCGAGAGGGGGCGCTGTCCAAGGGGGCTCTGCCCCCCGGCCTGCGGCCTCCCCCCGGAGTATTTCGGGGCCAAAAGAAGATCAGTGAATGATGGTCTCTTCCTTGACGAACATATTGGCCCAGGCGCGGTCGATGAGCGAAGGCGTCATCTGGTAGGGGATACCCTCGAATTCGCAGATGGCGATCATCTGGTCGATCAGGAAGATCGGCTGATAGTTGGCGTAGACGTTGTCGATCGTCGGGTATTTCCGCTTGAGCAGGTGCACGAGCGAAGCCTCGTCGATCGGCATCTTCTTCTTGCGGGCGACGAGGGCGAAGATCTTGAGGAAGTTTTCCTGGCTCGGCCCGTCGATCTTGATCTTGAAGAAGATCCGGCGGAGCGCGGCCTTGTCGAAGATTTCATTGGGGTGGAAGTTGGTGGAGAAGATCACCAGCGTATCGAAGGGCACTTCGAATTTCTCGCCCGATTGCAGGGCAAGGATGTCGCGGCCTTCTTCGAGCGGCACGATCCAGCGGTTGACGATCTTCTGTGGTGGCTCTTCCTGGCGGCCAAGGTCGTCGATGATGAAGACGCCGCCGGTGGACTTGAGTTGCAGGGGCGCCTGATAGGTGCGGGCGACCGGATTGTAGACGAGGTCGAGCATATCGAGGGAAAGCTCGCCGCCGGTGATGACCGTCGGGCGGTCGCAGCGAACGTAGCGGGTATCGTAGCGGCCCGAGGTGCGGCGCAGTGAGTTGGGGTCGTCTTCCTGTTCTTCGGCGGCGGAGTGCACGATCGGGTCGTAGACGGTGATGACCTGGCCTGCATATTCGATGGCGCGGGGGATGTAGATCTTGTCACCAAGCGCATCGCGGATGCCGTTGGAGATCGAGGATTTGCCGTTGCCCGGCGGGCCATACATCAGGATCGAGCGGCCGGCGGACACGGCAGGGCCGAGGTGATCGAGAAGGCTCGAGGGCAGGATAAGGTGGCCCATGGCGGCGGTCAGCTGATCGCGCGTCACCTGGATATTGCGGATCGATTGGCGTTTCACCTGTTCGGCATAGACATCGAGCGGCACCGGCATGGCGCCATAGTATTCCGACTGGGCCAGCGCATCCAGCGCACGGGCCTTGCCGCCGTCGGTCAGCTGATAGCCCATTTCATTGCCAGACGTCGCGTGCAGCGTACCTGTGGCTTCGACGAGCTTCTGGCCGCGGGCCATGTCGATGAGCTGTTGCGTCACCGGGATTGGCAGGCAAATGGCGCGGGAGAGGTCGGAGACCATGTCGATGTTCTTGCGGAACATTGTCTTGATCAGGATGTCGCGCATCATCACGAGCGGGAGTTGCATCCCCTCGATGGACTTCGGCGCCGGAGGAGCGATAACCGAAGTGGCTTGCATATTCATGTGTCTGCCTCACAGCCTTTGGCCCGCGAATTGCCACGGGATTTGCTTTTCATTGTGATGCCCGTCTAATGTGGCGAAAAAATGGACATTCGGGCACGAGAGACAGGCATGAACCGATCAAATCCCGTGTATTTCCTTGCCTTTTTGGTGGCGATCGTGGCCGCTCTGGGAGGCTTGGCCTTGGCGAAGGGCGGCTTCTATATCGGCAAGCACGAAGGCGATACGCTGCATATGGTCGAGATCATCTTCCGTATTGTTGCCGGAGAGATCCCGCATCTCGACTTTGTGACGCCGATCGGCGGGCTGGCTTTCGCGCCGGCGGCGCTTTTCGTGACCATGGGCTATGGGGTCGGAACGGCTTCGATACTGGCGCAGATCCTGATGGCGATTGTCTTTCTGCCGATGGTCTGGTGGGTCGGGATCGGGCGGCTGACGCCGGCAATCTCGGCCTTTTTCGGGCTTGTCGTCATGGTTCTTCTGCTCGCGCTTGTGCATGGCGAGGCCGAGCGCAGCACCGCTATTTCGATGCACTATAACCGCTGGGCCTGGGCGGCTGCCTATGTGGCTATTGTCACCTCCCTTGTGCCGCCCGTTCACCCGCGAAACGCTGTAATCGACGGAGCCATTGTCGGGGCAATGCTCTCGGCCCTGGCGTTGATCAAGGTGACGTATTTCGTCGCCTTCGCGCTGCCCGTGGCAATTGCGCTTCTCCTGACGGGACAGCGCCGCGCGTTGCTGGTCTCGGTTTTGACAGGGGCGATGATTTTTGCAGGCCTGACGCTTTGGTTAGGGACCGGCTACTGGCTGGCCTATCTGGGCGATCTTCTGACCGTCACCCGATCCGATATCCGCCAGATGCCGGGCGATAGTTTCGAGGCCATTCTCGGGGCGCCTGCGTGGCTTGGCGCTTCGATCGTGGGCATTCTGTCGGTGGTGTTCCTGAGACAGTCACGGGCCCACACGGCGGGGCTCGTCGTCTTGCTGCTCTTGCCGGGGTTTGCCTATGTGACCTGGCAGAATTTTGGCAACGATCCTCAATGGTTGCCCCTGCTGGTGATCCTGCTTTTTGCATTCATGCCACCGCAGGATATGACCAATGGTCTTGGCTGGAACCTTCGTAGTGCGACCAAGCTCACCGCCGTTGCCGCCCTTTCCCTTGGGGCGCCGTCGTTCTTCAATCTGGCCTACAGCCCGTTTCGTCACTACGGGGTTGTGACAGAGAATTTCTCGCCGCTCCTTCCGCGCGGTGGCGTCCATGCAGATCTTCAGACCGCCAAGATCCGGGCCATGCGGGTTGATGCCCGGATCGCGCTGGACATCGAGGCGATGGGGCTCGCGCGCTATCGCGAGGGGGCCGATCGCGAGGAAACCGCGATCTTCCGCGGAGAACATATGCCCACCTGTGCGCTCGAGCTTGGCCTGCCGTCGGTTTTTGACGCGATGGCGCGCGACATGGAAGAGCACGGCATTGGCAGGGGCGAGCCGGTCTTCGTGGCCGATCTCTTTTCTTCGGTTCTCTGGCTCTATGGTGATTTCGCTCCCCTGATCCACGGTGCGCCTTGGTACTATGGCGGCCTGCCGGGCTATGACGAGGCGCGCTATCTGGTGGTGCCGCATTGCCCGGTGGTGCAGGAGGTGCAGACCCGCATCCTGAATGCGATCACAGAGCGCGGAGGAGCAGACAATCTCAAAGAACTGCGGCGCAATGCCGTCTATACACTTTATGAAATCCTCTAAGCGAGGAAGGGCAACGCCAGATAGAGGATGAGCGTTGCCGCCAGCGGCAGACCCATTGGGAAGCGGCGGCCCGATTTCCAGCTTTCCCAATCCGGTACAAGCCTGCGCAGGGGCGAGGCGCGGACGATGCGGTGGATGACGTAGCCGCTCAGCAAACATCCGGCGAAAAGGTAGAGAAGGCTCGCGAGATCCGCGAGCGCGATATATGGCGCTGCAGCCGCGGCAAACTTCGCATCGCCTGCGCCCAGCGCTCCGATAGCGTTGAGCGCGATGCCAATCACCAAAACGACGATCAGGTGAACGTAGCGCCAGAGATAGTCTTCGAACGGCAGGGCAAACAGGCCCAGCACGGCGAACGAAATCAACAAGGCATAGACCGCAATATTCGGGATCTTCATCGCCCGCATATCATTCCACGCGACATAAATGCCGATGGGAAGTGCGGCAGGGAGAAACCAGACCGCCTCTGAAGTGCTCAATGCAAGCATCAGTTGGACACGTTCTCTTCAAGCGCCTGAAGCGAACGCACGGCCGCTTCGAAATGCTGCGGATGGGTATCAATTGCCTCACGCAGAAGGGTCTTGGCCATCGTCACATCGCCCTGCTTCACGGCAGCGAGTGCCAGCGTATAAAGAAGCTGGGCCCGCTCGACCTGGCTCATGCGGATGACCGGCAATTCATAATTGCGCTGGGCGCCGCGGGCGAGGACAAGATTGTTCTTGGCGGTAAAGAGGTTGGGATCGTGGCGCAGGGCCTCCCAGAACTTCTTTTCCGCGCCGGTGAAATCGCCGCGTGTCAGCTTGGAAAAGCCCCAGTTGTTGTAGACGCCCGCTGGTTTTGTGGTCAGGCCCGCCGCGATCTCGTAAAAGCTGTCGGCGCGCTTCCAGTCTTCATTGCTGTCGGCCACCATCGCCTCTAGGCGATAGCGGTCATAGGTCTCGAAGGTCGGCGGAATGGAATTCAGGATCTCTTCGGCCATATCCCATTCATTGTTGCGGATGAGCGCATCGACGTAGCTGATCTTGTCCTCTAGGGTCGCCTCGGGATGCTCGACCACGGCTTTCCAGATCGGCAGCGCCTCGGAGGCGCGGGCGGCGCGGATCAGCGATTTGCCAAGGCCGCGCAACAGGTCGATCCGGCTGGGATCGCTGCGCACTGCACGCTCGAAATAGGTCACCGCCTCGTTCGGATCGGCGATGGTGAGCATCACATCGTTGAGATTGCTCTCGTCGATGACGTTGACTTCTTTCATCGCGTTTTCAACGGCGTCTTCACCGTTCGGCTGGCAGGCGGCCAACGTGACGATTAGTGTCGCCGGAAGCGAAATACGAATAAACTGACGGATCATGCCCGTGTCCCTGACTGCTCTTGCCTCAAGGTGTGGTCAGGATCAGGTAGTCGCCCGCCCCGCGCCGCACCAGCTGGAATGTTCCATTCTCATTGGGTGCAGCATAGGCGGGATCTTCGACTTTTGCGAGTGCTAAGCGCAGGTTGTCGCGGATTTGATCGGAATTGCCATTATCGGCGGCAAAGGCGCGGCGGAAGGCTTCGACAGCCTCTGGATAATTTCCCATCTCGACCAGGGTGACGCCGAGGTTGTTCCAGGCGGGCGGAAACTCGGGGTCTTCGTCGACCGCCTGCCGCAGGAGTTTTTCGGCCTGCCAGAGCCGGCCCAGTTTGAGGTTGGCAGAGCCCATCGCCGAAAGCGTATCGACATTGATGCCGTGTTGGGCGGCCCCGCGGATATAGGCCTTGAGCGCCAGTTCATATTCGCCCGCCGCCATCAGGCGATGCCCGACGAGGAGCCCGTCGATATCCATCTCGCCCGCAACGCCCGGCGCATAGGTGCCATCCGAACGGTTCAGGCCGCCTGTGTTGCAGGCGGCCAGCATGGCGATCGCCATGATCAGAACCAGATTTTTGGCGTTCATGCCCTGCCCTAGAAAGCGGCGCCGTTCAATGTCTTGTAGATATTATAGATCGACGGCCCGATCAGAATGATCAAGAGCGGCGGCACCGTCAACATCATCGTGGCCAGTGTCATCTTGGTGGGCAGGGTATTTGCCTTTTCCTCGGCGCGCATCACGCGCTTGTCGCGCATCTCGCCCGAATAGACCCGAAGCGCCTCGGCGATAGAGGTACCGAACTGCTGCGACTGGATCAGCACGGTCACGAACGATGACACATCCGGCACACCGCAGCGCTCGGACATATCGCGCAGAACCTGGATCTTGTCCTTGCCGGCCTTCATTTCATAGCTGACCATCTCGTATTCCTCGGCCAGCGCGGGGAAGCCCGACCGCATCTCGCGCGCAACGCGGATGATCGACTGGTCAAGCGATTGGCCCGCTTCCACACAGACAAGCATCATATCGAGACTGTCAGGGAAACCGTTGACGATCGCTTGCTGGCGTTCGCCTTGCCGGCGGGTGACCCAGTATTTTGGAAGCATATAGCCTGCGACAGCGGGGCCGATGATCGACAGGATCGTGGCCTTGGTCGAGGGATCGCCAGTCTGGGATTGCAGGATCGAATAGCCGATTCCAACTATCAGAAGGCTGATCCCAAGCGCCAGCTGAGCGAAGTGATACATCCGCACGGCGTTCTTGGATTTATAGCCGGCCTGCAAAAGCTTGAGCTTGATCGCCGAATATTCCTCGGCGTTCTGCGGTTCGAGGAAGTTCGAGTATTTCTCGAGCTTGTCCTTGCCCGAGGCTTGGCGAAGCTTGTCTTTTTTGCTTTTCTCGGGGGCCGCTTTTTGCTGGACCGGCGCCTTTAGCTTGTCGAGCGGATCGACTTCTTTCTTGAAAAGAAGTGGAATGGTGACAAGCACCATCACCAGCCCGAGAAAGCCGACGACGATCAGCGGCCCGAACGGCCCGAGCATATCTTTCAACATCTGATTGATGGTATCGAGAAGACTCATGATGTTACCTCAGACCTTGATGTTGACGAGCGTGCGCATGACGAAGACGTTGGCCACGAGGAAAGCGGCCACAACCAGACAGGCGGGGATGAAGACGGCGGTTTCCTTGACCTCGTCATAGTAGTTCGGCTGGATCACGTTGATGCCCACGAGCGCCAGAAGCGGAAAGACCGAGAGGAACATCCCCGACCACTTGGCTTCGGCCGTGATCGCCTTGACCCGGCGGAAGAGCTTGAACCGCGCGCGGATAACCTTGGACAGACCGTCAAGGATCTCGGCGAGGTTGCCGCCCGATTGCTGCTGAATGGTCACGGCCACGGCGAGAAAGCGCAAATCCTGCATATCCATGCGCTCGGACATCGCCTTGAGGCTTTCGCCCATGTCGCGGCCATAGGCGGCCTCGTCAGAAATGACGCCCATTTCCGAACCAAGCGGATCCGCGACCTCTTTGGCGACGATGCCAACCGCGGACGAGAAGGGGTGACCCACCCGCAGCGAGCGAACCATAAGCTCGACAGCGTCAGGAAGCTGTTCTTCGATCAGGGCCGTGCGCTTCTTGGCCTTGTTGTTGATCCAGACATAGACGCCGCCAATCCCCATCGCCAAAGCCACGGCAACACGGATCGGGGCCGCGGTGCCGGTGCCGACGGTCAGGCCGATGAAGGCCACGAACGAGAGGCCCATCATGATCATGATGATCTGCGGCGGGGTGAAGGCGATGTTGGCCTTCTGCGCCTTGGAGGCGAGGATCGAATAAAGCGGGATCGACTGCGACTTGAGGTGCTGGGTCATCTCCTTGCGGAGTTGCTCGAGCACCTGCTCGCGGCCGGCGCCTTTCTCAAGAAGATCGAGGCGGCGGTTGACCTTGTTGTTGAGGCTGATCGATTTGCCAAAAACGGTGAGGTAGAGGCCTTCGACCAATACCAGCACCGCGACGAAGATCAGACCATAGATGATCGGTTCTGCCGAGATAGTCATGGCTGTTTACTCCGCCGCAAAGGGTTCAAAGATTGCCGGCGGCAGGTCATAGCCCCAGAGGCGGAAGCGCTCAGAGAAGTGCGAGCGCACGCCAGTGGCCGTAAAATGGCCGATGATCTTGTTGTCAGGGGTTAGGCCAACCCGCTGATATCTAAAGACTTCCTGCATGGAAATCACGTCACCTTCCATGCCGGTGATCTCGGTGATCGAGGTCATCCGGCGCGAGCCGTCCTGAAGGCGGCTGGCCTGAACGATCAGGTTCACGGCGCTCGCGATCTGGCTGCGGACGGCTTTGATCGGCATTTCGATGCCAGCCATGGCAATCATGTTTTCCAGACGGCTCACACCGTCGCGGGCCGAGTTGGCGTGGATCGTGGTCATCGAACCGTCGTGGCCGGTGTTCATGGCCTGAAGCATGTCGATAACCTCCTCGCCGCGCGTCTCGCCGACGATGATACGGTCGGGGCGCATACGCAGCGCGTTGCGTAGACAGTCGCGCTGGGTCACGGCGCCTTTGCCTTCCACGTTCGGCGGGCGGCTCTCCATCCGGCCAACGTGTGTCTGCTGAAGCTGAAGTTCGGCGGTGTCCTCGATGGTGAGGATACGTTCGGAGTTGTCGATGAACGACGAGAGCGCGTTGAGGGTCGTCGTTTTACCCGAACCAGTACCGCCGGAGACGATCACGTTCAGGCGCGTGGCAACAGCTGCTTGCAGATATGCAGCCATCTCCTCGGTAAACGCTCCAAATTTGACCAGGTCATCAATGGCCAACTTGTCTTTTTTGAACTTACGGATGGAAACGAGGCTTCCATCCACGGCGATCGGTCCGACCATCGCGTTGAAGCGCGAACCATCCCCCAAGCGGGCGTCAACATAGGGGTTGGATTCATCGACACGCCGGCCCACGGCCGACACGATCTTGTCGATGATCCGCAGAAGGTGGCGCTCGTCCTTGAAGGTGACGTCGGTCAGTTGCAGCTTGCCCGCGCGTTCCACAAAGATCTGCTGCGGACCATTCACGAGAATATCGTTGACCGTGTCGTCCTTCAGAAGCGTCTCGAGCGGGCCAAGGCCCGTAACTTCGTCATAGAGATCCTGATTGAGCGTTTGCCGCTCTTCCCGGCTCAGGACCACGCCCATCTCTTCGAGGGTCTCGGTCGCGATTGCGTTGATTTCCGACCGCAGATCGGCCTCGGTCGCCTTTTCAAGCGCCGCAAGGTTGAGGTTGTCGAGCAGCGCCTTGTGAAGCTCGAGCTTGATCTCGCCCAGTCTCTCCTTGCGCTTCTTTTCCTTGTCGGCGGCTGCGGGCTCCGCAGCCTTGACCGGCATCGCGCGCATCAGCGACTTGCGCTCGTCCTGAGCAGGGGCAGCGTTCGCCGCCGGCGCTGCGTTCGGCACAAGAGATGGCTTCGCGGCCGGGGTCGGGGCAGACTTTTTATATTTTGAAAACATAGGCTTGCCTTACCCCTTCTTGGAGAGCTTGGAGTCCGAAACGTTTACGTCGTGAACCGATTGCGCCAGCTTCTGGAATTCCTTACGCAGCGGGTTCTTCGGCGCACCCTCTGCCAGCGGCACGCCATGATCGGCCTGTTGCGCCACTTGGCGCGTGCCATCGGGCAACTGAACCTCGATCGAAATCCCCAAGGAATCCGCAAGCCGTTTGACTCGGCTCTTGCCGCTCAGATCCGTAAATTTCGGGGCTCGGTTTAGGATGAACCGCAGCTTGTTGAATGGCAGGTCTTCCGCTTGCATCGCGCGCTTGAGGCGCAGCGTGTTCTGGGCCGACCGCATATCGAGCTCCAAGACCGCGAAATAGACGTGCGCGGCCTCAAGAACGGCCTGCGACCACTCGACCATGATCTTGGGCATATCGACGACGACATAATCAAAATTGGTCCTCGCCAGTTCGATAAGATTGGCGATATCCCTCGGGCCGACGATATCCATGGGGATCAGGTCGGTCGGCGCGGTCAAAACATGGAGCTTGTCCTGGAAAGACTGCAGCGCCTGCATGAAGATGTCGCTGTCGATCGATTCCGCATCAGTGAGCATCTCAAGCACGGCCTCGCGACGGGGCAGGTCGAGATAGGTCGATGCGCTACCGAACTGGAAATCGAAATCAAGAAGGGCAACGCGCGGCGGGTTGGCCTTGTCGATATTGGCAAGCTCCCAGGCCAGATTGACTGCAAAGGTCGTCGACCCTACTCCGCCGGCCATGCCATGCACGGGGATGACAACGCCGCTGCGGTCGTCGGTGGCCTTGAGTTTGGTCGGCCGTTCCTTTTCTTCGACAGGCACCGGCGCAACAGGGGGAGCCATCGCACGATCAATAGCGAGCTTCAACTCACCTTCCGGAAGCGGATAGGGAACAAACTCGTCTCCGCCGTCGCGCAACAGCTGGTGAAGCGAGGCGGGGCTCACATCTTCGGTGATCAATATCACCTTGATATCTTTGCCTTTTGCCGACGAAATCACTCGTTGGACCTTGGCAAGATTACCCTCATCCTCAGCGTCGATCGCGATCGCAATGAACGAGAGGCCATCGGCGTCGGGTTGGCCGAGAAAGATCTCTGCATCTTCGAAGCTCAGGTCGCCCCAACGCTCGCCAAGCGCATCCTCCATGTCCTCGATCAGAAGATCGAAATTCTGAACATCCCGACTTACCGTACAAGCGGTGATCGGTTGAGGTTCAGTTTGCATCTTTGCCGTACTTGTCATTGCCCTTAGTCCCGTTTCAAGGTGCCCACCGGCTTCGGCCACTATTGCCGCGAGCCACACCCATGCCCGGATTCGCCCGGGCGCGGTTCATTCCACTCGGTGACGTTCGTTGAGAAACGTGACCAGATTTGGGCCAAAAACATCCAATTGTGCGGAAATGAACGACGATCAAAGAAAAAGGGCGCCAGTGTTGACGCCCATTCCCTGAAATCTGGAGACAATTTGGCAGTTAGTTCTCGGTCGAGAAGTCCGCGCCCGAGTTTCCTTCGAGGGTCGACCGCGGAGCTGCACTGGCGACGTATTCGCGGAAGACAATCTCGGCATATTTGCCATTCATGACCAGCGCATTGGTTTCGACAAAACCGGAGACCTCGGTCACTGTCCGTCGGTTCGCGCGCTCGCGGCCTTCGGAGACAATGAGCGGCTGCGTTTCGCCGTAGGACACGGCCGCGGCGAGGCGCGAACGGTCGATACCTTGCGAAATGAGGTAGTCCACCGCCGCATCGGCACGGCGCTTGCCCAGCGACATATTGTAGGCGGTCGAGCCAACAAGATCGGTATGGCCGTAAACCTTGAACGACACTTCGGGGAACTGTCTGATGAAGTCCGCTTGAGCCCGAAGAACATTGCGGGCCTCCTCATCAAGGAGCGCCGAGTTGAATTCAAAGTTGATCGTCGTCGGCACTTCGGCCGAAAAACGGCGATTGAGGCCAATGGCGTAATCGCGCTGTCCGGTCTGGATCAGCGTGTTGTTCATCGTGGCATTGCCAAAGTCGCTCGACGTGACTGCCGATCCGGCTTCCATGAAAACCGATTTGAAGGCATGGTTGCTAGCCGGTTGACAGGCGGCGAGGGCCAGAAGGGCGGCGGCGGATGTGGTTGCGAGGCGCAGGTTCATCAGTCTCTCTCCCTTATTGGTCCAGGACGTAGCCATAGGAGCCACTGAAATCTTGCCGTGCGACTTCGCCCGCACCGCCTACTTTCGGGGCCGAGGTGCTGCCGGTCACATGGCCGAAGAGGAACAATCCTGCTTCTGATGGCGGTTGCACCCGATCAGTCGGCAGGGCGAGCGCTTCGCCACGGGTCGGGCTGACGAGGTGCGGTGTGACGATGATCACAAGCTCGGTCTGCTGGCGGGCATATTCGGCGCTGCGGAAGAGCGCGCCGAGAACCGGAATGTCGCCAAGCCACGGAACCTGACCGTTCAGGTCGCGGAAGTCGTCCGACAGAAGGCCGGCAATCGCAAAGCTCTCGCCATCACGCATCTCGACCGTTGTCGATGTCTGGCGTTTGCGGAAAGCATCGACCGTAAAGCCGCCCTGGCTAAAGCCGTTGGCCGGGTCGATCGACGAGACCGAGGCCTCAAGCTCGAGGTTGATGATGTCGCCGTCCACGACGCGCGGCACGAAATCGAGCTGCACACCGAAGGGCTTGTATTCAACAGTAACCTTGCCGTCTTCCTGGCTGACAGGGACGGGATATTCACCACCGGCGAGGAACTTGGCCTCTTGGCCCGAAAGGGCAACAAGGTTGGGCTCGGCCAGCGTGCGGACCATGCCGCGCGATTCAAGCGCTTCTAGGAGAATGCCAACCTCAAGCCCACCGGCGTTGAAGCCAAAGAGCATCGCTGCGTTGTTGTCGGCCGTGCTTGGCGAGATTGCGTTCAGGGCGTTGACGATCGCCCCGGTCGTGCTTGTCGCATTGGTGCCGCCCGACAGGCCGAGATTGCCACCAAGGGTCGATCCTTGAAGGGCCAGCGAGCTTGAAAGCGATTTCGAGACCGACCGCTGCATTTCAGCGAAGCGAACCTTGAGCATGACCTGCTGGGTGCCGCCAACGCTCATCAGATTGGAGACGCGATCCGGCGCGTAGCGCTGTGCAAGATCCATCGCCCGGTCAAGCTTGGCCGCGGAGCTGACGGTGCCGGATAGGACGATACCGTCATTCGCGGTGCGAACCTCGATCGGCTCACCCGGCAGGATTTGCTGCAGGCGTTCCTTGAATTCCGCGATGTCCGGAGCGACATGAATCTCGACGTTCATGATCAACCGACCGTCGCCACCCAACAACGTGAGTGTGGTTCGGCCCGGCTCTTTGCCCAGCACATAGATCGTCCGGTCAGAAAGCGACGAAATGTCGGCGATGCTTGGATTGGCGATCGACAGTTCCGTGAAGGGAACGTCACTCTCAACAACCACAGCGCGGTTCATGGGAACTTCTAATGCACTTTGCGTTGCGCCCTGCATGACCTGCAGGGTCTCTGCCGAAAGCATGGCCGGCGCGGGTGCAAGCGCCAATGTCAGACCCGTAAGGGTCGCCTTGAGAATACTCTTATATTTCATGTGACCTGCCTCTCCGATCACGCCTCATTGCAGACTTTTTCGCCTGTCATTTGCGACAGACTGCGCTGAAACGGCATTTTTTGCAAGAATCAATGCGTTGGCGACTGCGCTTTATGTGGATAAGTCGCAACACATTGCGGCAGGATTGTGCCCGCGGCAAAAACCAGGGGCAGATATAGCGGTTAGTCGGGGCAGGGAATCTCGATTTCGACAACCTCGGCACCCCGGCGCGTTTTGATCGAACAGACCTTTTCTTCGACGGGGGCTTCCGGTGCGATCACCGGTGCGGTCTCTGAAATGCCGAGAAGCGTGCGCTGGTTGACATCCTCGACCGACGCAGAGCTGGTGTCGTTTATTCCGACCAGAGACAACGAAAGCGATCCGCTGCTCTGGGCCTGCGCGAGCGATGCGACCTGCTGCGGCGTCACCTCGACCGTGACCGTGCGCGCGACAAGCGCTGTGCTGATGCTGCCGTCGGCCGTCTGATCGACCGCGATGATCTTGATCGTGCTTTCAATGAGTTTGGTGACCTGGATCGAAGCGCCCGTTAGGTTGCCGGTCTGGCCCGTCCAATAGACATCAACCCGATCCCCCGGACGCAAGAAGCCGGAAACGCCAGACGTCACGTCGACGCGGATCGCAAATGCGCGCATTCCCTGGGTCAGACGGGTGGTGATCCCCGCTTCGCCGCCCGGCTCTGTGACCTTGATCGCCATGACCGGCTCGTTGATTTCCATCGGGCGAAGAACGAGGCGGCGTTCTCTGCCATCATTGGGGAAGAGCTCTTCTTCGGTGCGGAACACCCCGGCCGGAAGCGCGCCTTCTACATAAGGAATGATTTTCACATCCTCGCGCGTTAGAACCTCGCCGTAGCCGATCTCTCGAGCCATGGCGAAAACGTCTACGGTTGGGATGATGCGCGCAGCGGCCGCTCGCTCCTGTTCGAGCGCGACCGATTGCTGATCAAAATAGCCTTTGACCATATAGACGGCGAAACCTGCCAGTCCGAGACCTATGATCAGCACCAGGCCGAATACGGCTCGCATTGCTCTTCCTCACTGTCGGCCCCGACGTTTGGGGCTTTGCGCCGTTATGCGACGCTTTGAACTCATTGCGGCGATAATTCAGACCGCCGAAAACTCGTCAGACACTTCTGCCTGAAATCCCGCCAATATTGGCAACATCCCTAGGGGGTCGTCAATGCGTGGTTTGCCACGGTTGTGGCGACTTTGTCTGCAAGAACCATACCCCCAGGGCCAATGAAAGACAAAGCCACGACCCCCAAACCCGTTGCGGCTGCGGTCAGGATCGCAAAATCCACGGATGCCGCGCCCAATTCGGATCTGAAAAAACCGGTCAAATATCGCAACACAAGAGACCTCGACGCAAATCAACTCACCCGCTCGGGGCAGTGTCCTTCTGTCACCCCAATCGGGCAGATCAAGGCACATAAAATGTCTCGCACGGATCGGTTTTTGGACCATTTGGCGGCGGCATGGATTCTGATATTTCAACCGTTCTTTGTGAATTGCCCCACATTCTCGGCTCTGATTTGAGGTTTTAGGATGTGAAGGAAATCAAAGGGGCCGCGCAGAAGCGCGGCCCCTTGGTCATACCTGACGGTCTGCGGGTCAGTATGTCGTTAGCGAATGGCCAGCGAGGTTGGTAGAAATCTTGTCCGACAACGAGACGACACCAGGTCCGAAGCTCGTCATCACGGCGATTCCCAGACCCACAATAGCAGCGGTGAGCACAACCCAGTCGACAGTGACCGCGCCGTCCTCTTCGGCAGTAAACTTCTTGATCAGCTTAGTCATTTCCATCTCCGTTTGGGCACACCTGCCCTCCTGTTTGACCCTGAATGGCAATTGTGGCGCGATGTTGAGGACAGTTTGGCGTAAACCGTACCCTTTCGGGGTTTTGTCTTGGGCCACGGATCGAGTAAGAAACAGAATTAATAAACTAGAATAATTGTTACAAAATAAAGGGGCCGCGCAAGCGCAGCCCCTGGATCGTATCGCGTCGCTGATTAGTAGGTGGTCAGCGAGTGAGCCGCGAGGTTCGACGAGATCTTGCTGCTCAGGGCAGTGGTTCCGTTGCCGACCGAGGTAAGGACGGCGATGCCGAGGCCAACGATGGCGGCGGTCAGAACGACCCAGTCAACGGTCACAGCACCGTCTTCGTCGCGGCGGAAGTTTTTGATGAAGTTCAGCATTTGGATTCTCCAGATTTTAGTTTTGGATTAGTAGGTGGTCAGCGAATGTGCCGACAGGTTCGACGAGATCTTGCTGCTCAGGGCGGTGGTGCCATTGCCGACCGAAGTCAGAACGGCGATGCCAAGGCCGACGATCGCAGCGGTGAGAACCACCCAGTCGACGGTCACAGCGCCGTCTTCGTCACGGCGGAAGTTTTTGATGAAGTTCAGCATTTGTGTTCCCTCCTCAGGGTGTACGCTCGGTTTCGTCCTGCGTCGGAACTCTTCGCACCAGCCTCATTCTTTGGGCGATCCCGACTTGGATGAGGTGATATAGCCCCCCGAATTGGGCGGGATTTTGTTCCCATTCGTGCAATTTTGGTGCTTTGCTTTTTTTGAGCCGAAAATGGGTTAACCATCTGAAAAAAAACAAAAAGAAAAATTCCGGTGAGATCAAAATATTTGTCTAAAAGTCCAATTTTGCGCGTTTCGGCCCGACTCAGCCCGTGATTCTTCGCTTCGAGAATCCCTTTTTCTTGGTCCGGCCGGGATAATCTGCGATAAGGCAAGGAAATCTGAGGCAGGACAGAACCGCATGAAGCGGCGCTTCTATTGGATCATCTTTTCAGCCCTGTTTCTGACGGGCGGACCCGCGTTTTCGCAAGAGGCGTGGCCCAACACGAATTTCACCTTCAAGAGGGTCGGTGTCCCAAAAGGATCTGGCCCGCGCATCACAGTTCAGATTGATCCCGGTCAAGAGGCTGCCGCCCCGTCGGTTGCGCCTCTTTCGACCGATCCGGTGGCGGGTGTGAGCCCATTGGCGCGATCGGTAGCCTGGTTTTGGGAAGAGATTTCACCCGAACTTGAGGCGTCTGGTCCGGGCAGGCTTGAAGCAGGCGTCCGTGCCCTCGATCATGCGCCGGAAGGGCAAGGCGTTGTCGCGCCGCGCCTTGATGCCATGCAAAAGATCGCTTCGGCCCACGGTCGGGACATTTTGCGTGCGACGGTTGGCACACAGGTCTCGCCCGCGTTGGTCCTTGCAGTGATTGCGGTGGAAAGCGCCGGCGACAGTTTGGCCTACAGCCGGGCCGGGGCAGGGGGCCTGATGCAGCTTATTCCCGCCACCGCCGATCGATTCGGTGTCACCAACACATTTGATCCGAACGACAATATCGGTGGCGGGGTGGCCTATCTGGATTGGCTGATCGACGAGTTTGAACGCGATCCGATCCTGTTCCTCGCGGCCTACAATGCCGGCGAGGGATCAATCCGCGACAACGCGGGCGTTCCGCCCTATCCTGAAACCCGCGCCTATGTGCCCAAGGTCCTTTCCGCCTGGACGGTCGCGCGCGCCCTGTGCATGACGCCGCCTGAACTGATGACCGACGGCTGCGTCTTTTTGAATCCCGGAGGCTGATTTGGCTGACCGCAAACCACTTATCCTTGATGCCGACGGCACGTTTCTCAAGACGGATATGCTTGTCGAAAGCTTCTGGGCCGGCCTTGGCACCGCTCCCTTCAAGACGCTGGGCGCGGTGTTCCGCCATTTCCGCGCGCCTGCGCGCCTCAAGGCCGCGCTTTTCGAAATCGCGCCAATCCGCGCCGACCTTCTGCCCATTAATGGCGAGATCGCCGCCATTGCCCAAGGTGCGCGCGAAGAGGGCCGCGAGGTGATCCTCGCCTCGGCCTCGGATGCCCGTCTTGTCGAGGCGCTGGCCGATGCCCATGGAATGGACGGCTGGATGGGCTCGACGCCCGACCACAATCTCAAGGGCGCGTCCAAGGCTGCGGCTTTGACCGAGTATTATGGCAAGGGCGGCTATATCTATGCCGGCGACAGCCGCGCCGATATGCCGGTCTGGCACGATGCCAGCCATGCGGTCGTCGTCGGCCGCGCCGGCGGGGCGGCGCAAAAGCTTCAGTCTTCTGGAAAAGGTGTCACTCAGATCAAATCTGGCTGGCGTATTGCCGACCTACTTCGCGCGATACGTCCGCACCAATGGGTCAAGAACGTCCTGTTGTTCCTGCCCGCCATCGCCGCTCACCAGTTCAATTACGATACCCTCTGGCTGGTCCTAGCGGGTATTGCCGCCTTCTCGGCGGCGGCCTCGTCGATCTATGTGGTCAACGATCTTCTGGATCTCGAAGCCGATCGCCTTCACCCCAAGAAATGCCGCCGCCCCTTCGCCAGTGGCGCAGTCCCGATCGGCGTGGGGATGGCCTCGGCGTTCTTGCTTGGTGTTGCGGCCCTTCTGGGGGGCGCGATGCTCGGGGCCGGTTTCCTGCTGGTTCTGGCCGTCTATATGGCCCTGTCGCTCGCCTATTCGCTGCGGCTCAAGCGGATGCGCTGGATCGACATCTTCACCCTTGCCACGCTCTATACCCTCCGCGTTGTCGCAGGGGCCGAGGCGAGCGGTGTCGATACCTCGATCTATATGCTGATCTTCATCTTCCCGATCTTCGTCACGCTCGGCTGCGTCAAGCGCCTGACCGAACTCACGCTGGCGACATCCGACGAACGCCTCCCTGGCCGCGGCTATGGCCGCCCCGACCGGCCCGACCTCCTGAACGTCGCGAGCCTCGGCATGGTCGGCGCCTTGGTGATCTTCTTTCTCTATTCCCTAAGCGCGCAGGCTCTGGAACTCTATCCGAGCCGCTGGCTCCTTTGGGTGGCGTTGGTCCCGATTTCCCTGTGGCTCTTCCGCATGGTGCGGCTGGGCTGGCAGGGCAAGCAGGACTATGACCCGATCGTCTTTGCCCTGCGCGACAAGCAGGGGCTCGGCCTTTTGATGATCACATTGGCGCTTATGTTTTATGCCGCAGGCCTCGTGCAGCAGTGGTTTGGTTTCTAAGCCCTAAAAGTTCATCTTCTTGAAAATCGGCTCGGGGATCATGCGGATCACCAGCATGATGAGCCCCCAGATCTTGGCCGTATAAAGGATATTGCGCCGCTTCCTAAGCGCGGCCCGCATATCCGCCACCACCGCCTCGGGCGTCGACATGAACGGCATCTTCGGCCCGCCCCATGTCATCGCCGTATCCACCGGGCCGGGCTTGACCGTCAGAACGTGCACGCCCGAGCGGCCCATCCGGTTGCGATAACCCGAGAGATAGGTCGCAAACCCCGCCTTGGCCGAGCCATAGACATAGTTGCCGATCCGCCCGCGGTCCCCCGCGACCGATGTGATCCCCATGACCGCGCCGCATCCCCGCGCCTCAAGCTGCGGGGCGATTTCGGTGAGGAACCGGGCAGGGCCGGTATGACTGTCGATGATGACGCCCTCGATCAGCGAGGGATCGGCGTCGATGGCGCTTTGCTCGGGCATCGAGCCGGTGAAGATCGCCACATTCACCGCACCGACTAGGCCCTTGGCCCGCTCGAGGATCGGCCCAAACGTGGTGGGATCGCGCATATCAATCGCCATCACCTCCGCCATCTCGGCCCCCCGCGCCCGGCAATCGGCGGTGGTCGCCTCGATATCGTCAAGCCTTCGGCCGCAGAGGATCAGGCCGCTGCCAACCTCCGCCTCGGCCTGTGCAAAGGCCCGCGCCATGGCCGAGGTGGCCCCAAGGATGATCCATGTCTCGCTCATTCGCTCCCCCTGAGCCCCAGTCGTCGTGTCATGTCTGTCTCGAATATCCCGCCCGGATCGGCCTTGGCCACGGCGGCCTGCCATTTGCCCAGATCGGGATACATCGCGCCGATCTGCTCGGCCCGCGCCAGCGAATCCTTGGCGAAATAGATCCGCCCTCCTGCCTCGGCGGTCATGTCGATGAGCCGCCCGATCAGGCCCCCCGCGCGGCCCCGGTTGGGGAAATCGACCGCGAGCGTATAGCCCTCCATCGGGAACGACAGATACCCCGCCCGCCCCGGCCCCATCCGCTTGAGCACCGCCAGCGGCGAGGCAAGCCCCGCGCCCGCGATCTCCTGCATCATGGTCTTGATCTGCCCCTTGGCGGCCTCGGGCACGACGCATTGAAACTGATGAAAACCCCGCTTGCCATAGAGCCGGTTCCAATCGTGGATCCGGTCGAGCGGAAAGAAGAAATCGGCCATAGGCCGCACCACGCTCCGCCCCTCTGCCGGCACGCGCCGGAAGTAGATCGCGTTGAAGGCTTTGACGATGGGTGCCGAAAGCGCAAAGCCCGGCGCATCCGTCGGCACCTTCGGCCCATGCGATGCCGCCGGTTTGCGCGTGGCGCAAAGCTCGGCCTCTTCCAAAATGCCCCGCCCCATCGCTTCGCCCGTTGCCGTGGCATCAATCCAGCTCACGCAATAGGTGGCCTGGCTCGCGTCCAACATGGCGAGATGCTCATCCCACCCCTCGGCCCGCCGCTCGCGCACCTCCATGGTGGTGCCCGGCGTTCGCGCCAGCTGGAGCACCGCCTTGGTGATGATCCCCGTTTGCCCCAGCCCGCCGATCGTGGCTTGCCAAAGCGCCCGATTGCGCGGCGTGATCCGCACCTCCCCGGCTTCTTGCAGCAAAGTGATCGCCGTCACATGGCCGCCAAAGCTGCCCGCGTGGTGATGGTTCTTGCCATGCACATCCATGGCAATCGCCCCGCCCACCGTGGCAAATCCCGTGCCCGGCATCACCGCCGGCATCCAGCCCTGCGGCGCAAAGACCCTCAGAAGCGTCCCGATCGTCACGCCTGCTTCGACCTCGACCTTGCCGCTCGCAGGATCAAACGACAGGATCCGGTCGAGCCGCGTCATATCGATCGCCCGCCCACCCCCGTTCAGCGCCGCATCGCCATAGGACCGCCGCCCGCCAATCGCTGGCCCCAACTTCTCCGGCAGATCAGAGAGCCGCTCCGGCCGCGCCACCTCGGCCTCGGCCCGCAAGGCCCGGCCCCAACCCGTCACGCTCTCCTCTTTCCAGCGCATCACGCGGCCCCTCTCAGCGAGGCGCGCTCGGCGAAGGGAAAGACGATAACGCCGATGCCGATGGCAAACCACAGCGTCGTCAGCCGGATCACCGCCGTCGCCGGCACCGAAACCTCAAGCGGCACCCCCTGCAAAGACAAAAGCGCAATCATCGCCGCCTCCGCCCCGCCAACACCCCCCGGCGCGCCGGTCAGACCGCCGGCGAGAGTCGAGAAGGTGAATATCGTCACAGCCGTCCAGAAGCCGATCCCGGCCCCCATCCATTCCAGAAGCAGGTGAAACGCATAGCCCTCGGCCAGCCAGCCAACGGCCCCGAGGACCAAAGCCCCCGCCGCCACCGACGGCGTCGAAAACCGCGCCAAGGATCGCGCCGCATGCCGAACCCGCGCCATGAGCCGCGGCAAAAGGCCGGTCGCCCGATAGGCAAGGGTCACAATCCCCGCCAGAAGCCGTGGCCGCGTCGCGAGATACGCAAGGATCAGCGCCACGATCACCACAGGCCCCGCATAACGCACACCGCCCGCGCCCAACCCGATGCCCACCGCCAGCAACAGCGCCATGGTCGCCAGATCCGACGCCCGATCCATCAACACAAGCGGCGCCGTGCGCTCGACAGGCCACCCAGTCTCGCGCCTGAGCCAGCGCATCCGCACCAGCTCCCCCACGCGCCCCGGCGTCACCGACATGGCAAAGCCGCCAAGGAAGTGCCGCATATCCTGCAAAAGTCCGGTCTCAAGCCCCAGCCGCCGCGCCAGAAGATGCCACCGCAGCCCGCGGAAAACATAGTTCACAAGGCTCAATCCCAAGAGCACGACGATCTGCCCGAACCCGAGCTTGCCTATCTGCGCCAAGGTCTCATCCCAACCGGTCTTCGCGGCCAAGCCCACCAGCCCCAAACCGACCAACGCCAAAAGGCCCGCAAGAAGCAGGCGGTCGCGCAAACGGCGGCTTTGGGGCAGGGGCGAAACCATCTCAGTCATTGCCGCACTTCTAGAGACAGACTTGGGCAAATTTAAGGTCTGTCGCCCAAAAGAGAAACAATCCCCCGCTTCTTTTGGCGGCAAATACTCTCGGGGGTGAATTGCCCCCGCCAAGGGGGCAAGAGGGGGCAGACAGCCCCCTCCCTTCCTCAAACGATAGTCGCCTCGGTCGCGGCGATCATCTCCTCGCGGCTGACGCCCTGCGCCAGCTCGACAATATGCAGGCCCTTGTGGGTCACATCCAGAACACCAAGGTTGGTGATGATCCGGTCGACCACGGCCTTGCCGGTCAAGGGCAGGGTGCAGTCCTTCAGAACCTTCGATTCCCCATGCTTGGAGGTGTGATCCATCACAACCACCACACGGCCAACGCCCGCCACAAGGTCCATCGCGCCCCCCATGCCCTTCACGAGCTTGCCGGGGATCATCCAGTTGGCGAGGTCGCCCTTCTCGCTCACCTCCATCGCCCCGAGGATCGCCATGGCGATCTTGCCGCCACGGATCATGCCGAACGAGGTCGCAGAATCGAAATAAGCGGTCTGCGGCAGCTCGGTGATCGTCTGCTTGCCCGCGTTGATCAGGTCGGCGTCTTCCTCGCCCTCGACCGGGAAGGGCCCCATGCCCAGCATCCCGTTCTCGGACTGGAGCGTGACGTTCACGCCCTTGGGGATATAGTTCGACACCAGCGTCGGAATCCCGATGCCGAGGTTCACATACATCCCGTCTTCAAGCTCTTTCGCGGCCCGCTCGGCCATCTGATTACGATCCCAGGGCATCAGACGGTCTCCTTCTTGCGGGTGGTGCGCTGTTCGATGCGCTTTTCATGCGTGCCTTGCACGATGCGGTGCACATAGATGCCGGGCAGGTGGATGTGGTCGGGATCAATGGATCCGGTCGGCACGATTTCTTCGACCTCGACCACACAGACCTTGCCGCACATGGCGGCGGGCGGGTTGAAGTTGCGGGCGGTCTTGCGGAAGACGAGGTTGCCCGTCGCATCCGCCTTCCAGGCCTTCACGATCGACAGATCGGCAAAGATACCTTCCTCGAGGATATAGGTCTGGCCGCCAAAATCCTTGTGCTCCTTGCCCTCGGCGATCACCGTGCCGACGCCGGTCTTGGTGTAGAAACCGGGGATACCCGCGCCGCCTGCCCGCATCCGCTCGGCCAGCGTGCCTTGGGGGTTGAACTCGAGCTCCAGTTCGCCCGAAAGATACTGGCGCATGAACTCGGCGTTCTCGCCCACATAGGACGAGATCATCTTCTTGACCTGACGGGTCTGCAACAGAATGCCGATCCCGAAATCATCGACGCCCGCGTTGTTCGAAGCAAAGGTCAGATCCTTTGCGCCCGCATCGCGAATGGCGCTCAGAAGAAGCTCGGGGATGCCGCAAAGGCCAAAGCCCCCCGCCGCGATGAGCATTCCGTCGTGCAGAAGGCCGTCGAGGGCCTCCGCCGCAGAACCGTAGATCTTGTTCATGGGAGTCTCCGTAGACGTTTCGCCGCCCCTTGTTGCCAAGAGGGGGGCGGGAGTCAATCTCGGCCCGCCCCTGAAACGCCTCCAGAGTTATTTCTTCTTCGCCTTGGGCGCGGCTTTCTTGGCGGCAGGCTTCTTCGCCGCCGCCTTCTTCGGCGCGGCTTTCTTCTTGCCGCCCTTCGTGGCCTTGGCGTTGACAAGCTCGATCGCCATCTCCGGCGTCACGTCTGCGGGCTCTGCCCCTTTGGGCAGGGTCGCGTTGACCTTTTCCCACTTCACATAAGGGCCATAGCGCCCGGCCATCACCACCATCGCGCCGCCCGAAGGATGCTCGCCCAACTCCTTGAGCGGGGCCGCCGTCGCGCCGCCGCCACGACGGCTCGCGGCCTTTTGCGCCAAGACCTCGACCGCACGGTTCATGCCGATGGTAAAGACCTCGTCAGCGTCCTTGATATTGGCATAGACGCTGCCGTGTTTCACATAAGGCCCAAACCGGCCAATCGCCGCTTCGATCATCACGCCATCGTCGGGATGCGGCCCGATCTCGCGCGGCAGGTTGAGGAGCATGAGCGCTTTCTCAAGCGTCATGTCGGGGGCCGACCAGCCTTTGGGCAGGCTCGCCCGCGGCGGCTTGGGCGTATCTTCGGTCGCTTCGCCCCGCTGGACATACGGCCCAAAGCGCCCATCGCGCAGGGTGATCGCGTCGCCGTCGTCATGGCCCAGAAGGCGGCCATCGGGCGGGATCGCGCTGTCTTCGGCGCCCGGAGGGCCGAATGGGCGGGTATAGCGGCACTCGGGATAGTTCGAGCAGCCGATAAACGCGCCGCCAGATCGCGCGGTCCGCATCGAAAGCCGCCCCTTGCCGCAGGTCGGGCACAGGCGCGGATCGCTGCCGTCCTCGGTCGGCGGGAAAAGATGCGGCGCCAGAACCTCGTTGATCTTGTCCAGAACGTCGGTGATCCGCAGCTCCGAGGTCTCGGCCAGAGCCGCCGAGAAATCGCGCCAGAACCGGCCCAGAACATCCTTGTAATCCGCCCCGCCCGCGCTCACTTCGTCGAGCTCGTCCTCAAGGCCCGCGGTGAAATCATATTCGACGTAGCGTCGGAAATAATTCGACAGGAAAGCGGTCACGAGCCGGCCCTTGTCCTGCGGGATCAGGCGGCCCTTGTCTTTGGTGACATAGTCGCGTTCCTGAATCGTCGTGACGATCGAGGCATAGGTCGAGGGGCGGCCAATGCCCAGTTCTTCCATCCGCTTGACCAGCGTCGCCTCGGTGTAGCGCGGCGGGGCTTGGGTGAAATGCTGCTCGGGCGTGACGGCGAGCTTGTCGGCCTTCTCGCCCTGCGCCAGCTGCGGCAGGCGGCCTTCATCGTCGTCGCCGTTATCGTCGCGGCCCTCTTCGTAGATGGCGATAAACCCGTCGAAAAGAACGACCTGACCCGTGGCGCGCAGGATCACCTGCTCGTCTTCGCTGGCGATATCGACCGAGGTGCGCTCGAGCCGTGCGGCGGCCATCTGGCTGGCGATGGTGCGCTTGTAGATCAGATCGTAAAGCTTGCGCTGATCGGCATCGGTGGTCCGCAGCTTTTCCGCGGTCAGGCGCATATCCGTGGGCCGGATACACTCGTGCGCTTCCTGCGCGTTCTTGGCCTTGTTTTTATACATCCGCGGGCTTGCGGGCAGGTAATCGCCGCCGAACCGCTCCTTGATCGCATCCCGCGCGGCCATGACAGCCTCGGGCGCCATGTCGATCCCGTCGGTCCGCATATAGGTGATGTGGCCGGCCTCATAGAGGCGCTGGGCTGCCGACATGGTCTGGCGCGCGCCCATGCCGAACTTGCGGCTGGCTTCCTGTTGCAGCGTCGAGGTCATGAACGGCGGCGCGGGGTTGCGCGTGGCGGGCTTGGCCTCGACCGACCGCACCGCCAGACCGCGGCTTTCCACGGCGCGGACGGCCATCTCGGCCCGCATCGCATCCGCCAGATCGAATTTCTCGAGCTTCTTGCCGGCGAGGCTCACAAGCCGCGCCTCAAACTCCTGCCCGCGCGGGTTCTTCAGCCGCGCCGTGACCGACCAGTATTCCTGCGCCCGGAAGGCCTCGATCTCCATCTCGCGCTCGACGATGAGGCGCAGGCAGACCGATTGAACCCGGCCGGCCGATTTCGCCCCCGGCAGCTTGCGCCAGAGAACCGGCGAGAGGTTGAAACCGACGAGGTAATCGAGCGCGCGGCGGGCCAGATAGGCCTCGACCAGGGGCGCGTCGATCTCGCGCGGGTGGGCCATCGCCTCGGTCACGGCGGACTTGGTGATGGCGTTGAAGGTGACACGGCTGACAGCGGTATCCTTCTTGATCGCCTTGCGCGCGGTCAGCGCCTCGCGCAGGTGCCAGCTGATCGCCTCGCCCTCGCGGTCGGGGTCGGTGGCGAGGATCAGCGCGGGGTCGTCCTTCAGCGCGTCGGCGATCGCTTTGACGTGCTTCTTGCTGTCGGACGCGATCTCCCATTCCATCGCGAATCCCTGCTCGGGATCGACCGAACCATCCTTGGGAGGCAGGTCGCGAACATGGCCGTAAGAGGCAAGGACGGTATATTCAGACCCGAGATATTTGTTGATTGTCTTGGCCTTAGCCGGGGATTCAACAACTACTACGGGCATATTCAACCTTGAAATCTGGGGGTAACGTTCAGGTCGCGCACCATGAGTGAGGGGCCGAGGTATTGTCAATCCACTGATCGGCTGGGCAGGAGGTTGGCCGGAAAATGCTACCCCAGAGGCCCTCTGTTCCTTCCTGCGGCCCTAATCTACCCGCGCCAAAAGCCCGCCCGGCTGGCGGTGAATCCGCCCCGACAGCTCAAGGTCAAGAAGAACCGGGGAGACAGCCGCGGCGGGCGCGGCGATATCGCGGATCAGCTGATCCTCGGCAAGAGGCGAGGGGCCAAGGCGCGAAAGAATCTGCCGGTGCAGATCGGCTGTTTCCCGCAAGGTTCGCGCCGGGCGCGGTGTGACCGGCTCGGGCGTAGTCGGCGCTATGGCGGCCACCTCCTGTGGTTGGGCGTTCAAGACCTCGATCACATCGGCGGCCGACCGCACCAAGACGGCACCATCACGGATCAGGTGGTTGCACCCGCCCGAGCGGGCATCGAACGGATGCCCCGGCACGGCCAGAACCTCGCGGCCAATCGCCAGCGCCGCTTCGGCTGTGATCAGGCTGCCGGATTTCGCCGCTGCCTCGATCACCACCACCGCTCGCGCCAAGCCGGCGATCAACCGGTTGCGCGTCGGGAAATGCCGCGCTTGCGGCTGAAGCCCCATCGGCTGCTCCGACAGGCGCAGGCCATGATGGCCGATGTCGTGGGTGAGCGCCGCGTTTTCCTGCGGATAGATATAGTCGACCCCACCCGCCATGACCGCGACTGTCCCGCTTTTAAGCGATTCGCGGTGCACCTCGGCGTCGATGCCTCGTGCAAGGCCAGAGACCGTGACGATCCCTTCCTCTGCCAGCTCTGCCGCCATCCGTCGCGCCATGCGCAGCCCCAGCGACGAGGCGCTGCGCGCGCCGACGATGGCCACGATCTTGCGGTTCAGAAGGTCGGTCTTGCCAACGGTCCAGAGCATTGGCGGCGGATCGGCAAGGGCGCCAAGCGCCTCGGGATAGTCGGCCTCGCCACGAACGATCAGCCGCGCCTTCGCGGCCTGTCCTGCCTTGAACTCGGCCGCCACAACGCCTTCCGGGCAAATCTGGTAATCCGCGATCCCCGCATCACGGGCCATGCGCGGCAGGGCGTCGAGCGCCCGCTTTGCGGTCCCGTGTTCGCTGAGGAGGCGATAATAGGTCGAGATACCGACCCGTCTCGAGCGCAACAGACGGACCGCCGAAAACCGGTCGTCTTCCGTGGTGGGTGGGAGTGGGGGGTGAGTGGAAGAGCTGATGTCTCCTGCCATCCGACGCTCCATCTGTTGCCAGACATCTCTAGAACAGGAATGGTTAATCGGAAGTAAAGCGATGCGAATTTTTTGACCCGTCAGCCGCCCGCGCCGCCAACAGTCAGCCCGCCGATCAAAAGGCTCGGCTGGCCCACGCCCACCGGAACCCACTGGCCGGCCTTGCCGCAATTGCCGATGCCGGGATCAAGCGCCATGTCGTTGCCTATGGCGCGGATCTGCTTGAGCGACGTCGGGCCATCGCCGATTAGGGTTGCGCCCTTCACTGGCGCGCCGATCTTGCCATTCCTCACCCGATAGGCCTCGGTGCAGCTGAAAACGAACTTGCCGTTGGTGATATCGACCTGCCCGCCGCCAAAGCCCACCGCATAAATCCCGTCCTTGAGATCGGCCACCATCGCCGCCGGATCGGCATCGCCCGAAAGCATATAGGTGTTGGTCATCCGCGGCATCGGCGCATGGGCATAGCTTTCGCGGCGGCCGTTGCCGGTGGCCGCGACGCCCATCAGGCGCGCGTTTTGCCGATCCTGCATATAGCCCACGAGAATGCCATCCTCGATCAGCACGTTCTTCTGGCTTGGCGTGCCCTCGTCATCGACGGTGATCGAGCCGCGCCGGTCAGGGATCGTGCCGTCGTCAAGGACCGTCACACCGGGCGCAGCAACGCGCTGGCCCAAGAGCCCGGCAAAGGCGCTGGTGCCCTTGCGGTTGAAATCGCCTTCAAGCCCGTGCCCCACCGCTTCGTGCAACAGGATCCCCGGCCAGCCCGGCCCAAGAACCACGTCCATCACACCGGCGGGCGCCGGCTCCGCTTCGAGGTTGATCTTTGCGATCCGCAGCGCCTCGCGCACATGGCCCTGCCAGACATCCGTGGCGATCACGCCGCCCAGATCGACCCGCCCGCCGCCGCCCGCGCCGCCGCTCTCGCGGCGTCCGTCCTTCTCGACGATCACCGAGACATTGAGCCGCGCCATCGGCCGGATATCGGTCACGAGGGTGCCCTCGGGTCGCAGAATCGCCACTTCCTGCAGCGAGGCCGCGACCGAGGCCGAGACCTGCACGACGCTCGCATCAAGCCCGCGGGCATAGGCGTCGATCTCGGCCAGAAGTTCGACCTTGGCCGGAAAGGTCGCCCCCAACATCGGATCGGCATCGGTGTATAATTTGCGGTTGGTGGCGCGCGGCGCTTCAGCCATGGTGCCGCCGCCGCTCCCGACAGCCAGCCGAGCGGTTTCCACCGCACGCTTCAGCGCTTTCTCTTCAAGCGTGGTTGAATGGGCATAGCCCGCTGTCTCGCCATGCACGGCACGCAGGCCAAAGCCTTCGGAGGCGTCAAAGCTTGCGGTCTTCAGGCGGCCATCGTCAAACGACAGGACTTCAGACCGCCGCCTCTCGAGGAAAAGCTCGCCATCATCCGCGCCCGCGGTGGCATCCCGCAGGTGCCTGAGCGCGGTGTCCTGATCCAGTGCGGTCTCAAAGGGACGAAAAGCTTCTGACGACATGGGATTCCCTCAATATTGCGGCCACTCGATGCAAAAAGCGTCCGTTTGCCGCAATTGCAGTTCTTGAGTTGTGCGTCAGGATATGTGAGATGCATTCGCGGATACAACGGGATTCCGCCCCGCGCTTCGGTGCGGATTCCTAATTGGGCGTGACTGCGCGCCATCAAGAACAGGGTATGACATGCGACTGACCAACCTCGTCACCAAGCTTTCGGCTGCAGCCGGGCTGATCTTTGCCGCCGCTGCCGCCAGCGCGCAGGCCGTCAACCAGCAGCTCGAGATCATCGGCGCGCCCAAGCCCGAGGGTATTGGCTTCCAGCCGGCCTCGTCCGAACTGGCCCGCGATCTTCAGTGGCTGGATGGCATGATCCTCGTCATCATCACCGCGATCGTGATCTTCGTCGTGGCACTTCTGGCCTTCGTGATCGTTCGCTACAACAAGCGCGCCAATCCGAACCCCGCCAGCTTCTCGCACAATTCGCCGCTCGAGGTTGCCTGGACGATCGTTCCGATCCTGATCCTCGTCTTCATCGGTGCCTTCTCGCTGCCGACCCTGTTCAAGCAGCAGGAAATCCCCGATGGCGACATCCACATCAAGGTGACCGGCAACCAGTGGTACTGGAGCTATGAGTACACCGACGAAGGCATTGCCTACGACAGCTTCATGATCGGCTATGGCGAGGGCAACCTCAACCCGTCGATCAGCGCCCAGTTGGCCGAAGCCGGCTATACCGACCAAGAGTTCCTGCTCGCGACCGACACTGCCGTCGTGATCCCGGTTGGCGCCGTCGTCGTGATGCACGTCACCGGCGCGGACGTGATCCACTCGTGGACCATTCCCGCCTTCGGCGTGAAGCAAGACGCCGTTCCGGGCCGTCTGGGCCAGCTCTGGTTCGCTGCCGAGCAGGAAGGCATCTACTTTGGCCAGTGCTCCGAGCTTTGCGGCAAGGACCACGCCTATATGCCGATCACCGTCAAAGTGGTCAGCCAGGCCGCCTATGCCGAATGGCTGGCTGCCGCGAAAGAAGAGCACGGCGTCTGATCGCCGTCTGATCTGAGACAGGGCAGGCGCTGCCTGCCCTGCGTGTTTGGGCCCGCTTGGCGGGTCCGGCCACTTCTGGCGGGGCCGACCCGCCGCCTATTGGAAGTATGATGACCGACGTGAGCCTAGAGCAGACATCGCATGAAGCCGGGATGGGCGATTACTTTGCCCTTCTGAAGCCCCGCGTCATGTCGCTGGTGGTCTTTACCGCCCTGGTCGGCCTTGTCGTCGCGCCGGTGCCGGTCCACCCGTTCATCGCCTTCGTTGCCATCCTCTGCATCGCCGTGGGCGCGGGCGCCTCGGGCGCTCTGAACATGTGGTGGGACGCGGATATCGACCGGATCATGCGCCGCACCGCCAAGCGGCCGATCCCCTCGGGCAAGGTTCAGCCGGGCGAAGCGCTGGGCCTCGGCCTGACGCTCTCGGCCTTTTCGGTAATCCTCTTGGCGCTGGCGACCAATTTCCTTGCTGCGGGCCTACTCGCCTTCACCATCTTCTTCTATGCCGTGATCTATTCGATGTGGCTCAAGCGCTCGACGCCGCAGAACATCGTCATCGGCGGCGCCGCCGGGGCCTTCCCGCCGATGATCGGCTGGGCTGTCGCCACAGGCGGGGTCAGCCTCGAATCGATCCTGATGTTTGCGCTGATCTTCATGTGGACCCCGCCGCATTTCTGGGCGCTGGCGATCTTCGTGAAGTCTGACTACGGCAATGCCGGCGTGCCGATGCTGACCGAGACCCACGGCCGCCGCGTGACCCGCAATCACATCATGGGCTATATGATCGCGCTGATGCCGGTCGCCATCGGCATCGCCTTCACCTCGATTGGCGGGCCGATCTATCTGGCGACCGCCGTGGTGCTAAATCTGTGGTTCCTCAAGGCCTGCGTCCGTGTCTGGCGGCGCGATGAGACGCAAGCCGAGGCCGACAACTTTGCCGCCGAAAAGGCCGCGTTCAAGGTCTCGCTCTACTATTTGTTCCTGCATTTCTCGGCGCTTCTGGCCGAGGCGGCCCTGCGTCCGTGGGGCCTTGGAGGCTGGTAATGTCGATCAAGGTTGAACACGAGCTGCATCAGCGGCGCAAAGGCCGTAACATGGGCCTTCTGGGCCTGCTCCTGGCCTTCGTTGCGCTGGTCTTCTTGCTGACAGTCGTCAAGGTTCAGGAGCTGGGCGACGCCAGCAAGTTCCAGGGCTATGACCATGTCGTTCAGCCCGCGCTCGTTCCGCTCGAGGGCGAAGCGGGGGCAGTCGCGACCGAATGAACCTTTTCGGCAAAGAGATCGACGGCCTGCAAAAGACGGTTCTCCAGACCGTCGGCGTCGTCGTTGTGATGGGCGGCCTCGCCTGGGCGTCGGTGCCGTTTTACGACTGGTTCTGCCGAGTCACCGGCTTTGGCGGGATCACGAATACCGCCGAAACCGGCAGCGATGTGATCCTCGACCAGACAATTACCATCCGTTTTGATGCGTCATTGGATCGCGGCATGCCGTGGGAATTCAAGCCGATGCAGCGCGAAATGACGCTTCGGATCGGCGAAACGGGCCTGGCCTTCTACGAGGCGCACAACCCGACCGACCATCCGGTTGCGGGCCAAGCCGCCTATAACGTCACGCCCTACGAGGCGGGCTACTTCTTTGATAAGATTGAGTGTTTCTGCTTTGCCGAGCAGGTGCTGCAGCCCGGTGAAACGGTCGAGATGCCGGTCAGCTTCTATGTCGACCCGGCCATCGTGAACGACCGCGATGCCAAATATGTGCACACGATCACACTCTCTTATACCTTCTATGAAATCGACCTGCCGGACGAGCAGGCGGCTTTGACAAATCCGGCGTCTGACGCCATAGAAACCAACTAAAGACCAAGCCACAGGGAAGACCGTTATGGCGCACGCAAAGAATCACGACTACCACATCCTTCCGCCGTCGATCTGGCCGCTCGTTGGCGCTGTATCGGCCTTCGTCATGCTGTTCGGCTCTGTCCTGTGGATGAAGGACAGCGGGCCCTATATGTTCCTGATCGGCCTCGCCGGCGTTCTCTACACGATGTTCGCCTGGTGGTCGGAAGTGGTCAACGAAGGCCAGACCGGCGATCATACGCCGGTTGTCCGCATCGGCCTGCGCTATGGCTTCATCCTCTTCATCATGTCCGAGGTCATGTTCTTCCTGGCCTGGTTCTGGGCCTTCTTCAAAAGCGCGCTCTACCCGATGGGGCCGATGTCGCCGATCGTCGATGGTGTCTGGCCGCCGGCTGGCATCGAGACCTTCGATCCCTGGCACCTGCCGCTGATCAACACGCTGATCCTTCTGCTGTCGGGCTGTGCCGCCACCTGGGCGCACCACGCCCTGACCCATGACAACAACCGTCAGGATATGAAGACCGGCCTGATCCTCGCAATCGCCCTTGGCGCGCTCTTCACCTTCTTCCAGGCCTACGAATACAGCCACGCTGCCTTCGGCCTCGGTGGCAACATCTATGGCGCGACCTTCTTCATGGCGACCGGCTTTCACGGCTTCCACGTCATCATCGGCACGATCTTCCTCTTCATCACGCTGATGCGCGTCTACAAGGGCCACTACACCCAGGAACAGCACGTCGGCTTCGAAGCCGCCGCCTGGTATTGGCACTTCGTTGACGTGGTGTGGCTCTTCCTCTTCGCCGCCGTTTATATCTGGGGCCAGTAAGAGCACCTTTGGCCGGGCAGGGGTTGACCCTTCCGGCTCGATGGAAAACAAACCAAACGCGCGCGGGCCTCGCGCGCGTTTGTCGTATCAAGAGGGGCAGGGGATGCGCCGCTTTTTCTTTCCGGTCCTGTTAGGTGTGGTGGGCACAGGCGTGCTCCTCAGCCTCGGCGTCTGGCAGGTCCAGCGGCTCGATTGGAAACGCGGCATCCTGCACCAGATCGAAACCCAGATTTCCGCCCCCGCGATTGCCCTTCCCGAGAACCCTACCGAAGCCGAGCTTGAATACCGCGCTGTCGAGTTTCACGCCACGCCCACGGGCCGCGAGCTGCACGTCCTGTCGTCGGGCACCAGCGCCGGCACCGGCTATCGGGTGATCTCGGCGGTGACGACCGACGCGGGCCGCACGATCATGGTCGATCTCGGCGTCATGCCGCTCGAGGCCAAGGGCGCCGCCCCCGATCTGACCCCGACCAAGATCCTCGGCAACTTCCTCTGGCCCGACGACAAGACCTCGTCGACCCCCGAACCCGATCTTGCCAAGGGGATCTGGTTCGCCCGCGATGTGGCGCCGATGGCCGAGGCTCTGCAAACCGAGCCGATCCTCGTCGTCCTGCGGCAGGCGTCGCATTACGACCCCCGCCTGACGCCGGTGCCGGTAGACACCTCGGGCATCAAGAACGATCACCGCGAATACGCGATCACCTGGTTCATGCTGGCCGCCGTCTGGACGGTTATGTCGCTCTGGCTGATCATCCGCATTGCCCGCCGAAAGGAATAACCCATGCGCTATATCTCGACCCGTGGTCAGGCCCCGGAGCTGAGCTTCGAAGAGGCGATGATGACCGGCCTCGCGCGCGATGGCGGGCTCTATGTGCCCAAAGACATCCCGACGCTGACCGCCGCCGAGATTGCCGGCATGGCGGGCGACAGCTATGAAGAGATCGCCTACAAGGTCATGCGCCCCTTCATCGGCGAGACCTTCACCGACGCCGAGTTCCGCCAGCTGATCGCCGCCGCCTATGCGGGCTTTGGTCATGCCGCCCGCGCGCCTTTGGTCCAGCTTGGGCCGAACCACTTCCTGTTGGAGCTGTTCCACGGGCCGACGCTGGCGTTCAAGGATTTCGCCATGCAGCTCATCGGCCAGATGATGCAGGCGGCTCTGGCCCGTTCCGGCAAGCGCATCACGATCGTCGGCGCCACCTCGGGCGATACCGGCTCGGCCGCGATCGAGGCCTTCCGGGGCCTGTCCAACGTCGATGTGTTCATCCTCTTCCCGCATGGCCGCGTCTCCGAGGTCCAGCGGCGGCAGATGACCACGCCCGCCGAGGCCAACGTCCATGCCCTCGCCGTCGATGGCGACTTCGACGATTGTCAGGCAGCGCTGAAGGATATGTTCAACGATTTCGCCTTCCGCGACGAGGTCGGCCTTGCCGGGGTCAACTCGATCAACTGGGGCCGGGTGCTGGCGCAGGTGGTCTATTACTTCTCCTCCGCCGTGAGCCTCGGCGCGCCGCACCGCAAGGTGAGCTTCACCGTGCCCACCGGCAATTTCGGCGATATCTTCGCGGGCTTCATCGCGCGACAGATGGGCCTGCCCATCGAGCGGCTGGTGATCGCGACCAACCTCAACGACATTCTCCACCGCACGCTGGAAACCGGCATTCAAAAGAAAGAGGGCGTGACACCTTCGATCAGCCCCTCGATGGATATTCAGGTCTCGTCCAACTTCGAGCGGGCGCTCTTCTACGCCTATGGCCGCGATGGAGCGACGGTCGCGGCGCAGATGGCCGATCTTTCCGCCAAGGGCGCATTCACCGTCAGCCAAGGCGCGATCGACTGGCTTCGGGCCGAGTTTGCCTCGGGTCGGGCCTCGGAAGAGGAAACCCTCGCCACCATCGCAGCCCAGCGCAGCGCCTCGGGCGAGATTCTCTGCCCGCATTCGGCCGTTGGCGTGAAGGTGGCCGAAGGGTTCCTCTCGGATGTGCCGATGATCACGCTGGCCACAGCCCACCCCGCCAAGTTCCCCGACGCGGTCGAGAGGGCCAGCGGTATTCGTCCGCCTCTTCCCCCGCGCATGGCAGACCTGTATGACCGTCCTGAACGGGTCACGCGGGTCGCCAATGATCTTGCCGCCCTGCAAACCCTCATCCGGGAGCGCCGCTCGCGTTGACCATCGAACTTCACACCCTCCCCAACGGGTTCCGCATCGTGACCGAAAATATGCCGGGGCTGAAATCGGCCTCGGTCGGCGTCTGGATCATGGCCGGTGGCCGGCATGAACGGCTTGAGCAGAACGGCATCGCCCATTTCCTCGAGCATATGGCCTTCAAGGGCACCAAGACCCGCACCGCCCTGCAAATCGCCGAAGAGATCGAGGATGTGGGCGGCTATATCAACGCCTACACAAGCCGCGATGTAACGGCCTACTATGCCCTCGTGCTGGAAGAGGATGTGCCCCTCGGCCTCGACATCATCGCCGATATCCTGACCAATCCGCTTTTCGATCCCGCCGAGATCGAGGTCGAGCGCGGGGTGATCCTGCAGGAAATCGGCCAGACCTACGACACGCCTGACGATATTGTGTTCGACTGGCTGCAAGAGGCCGCCTATCCCGATCAGCCGCTTGGCCGCACGATCCTCGGCCCCCCAGAGCGCGTGAGCGCCTTCACCCGCGCCGATCTTGCCGGTTTCGTCTCCGAACACTACGGGCCCGGCCAGATGATCCTCGCCGCCGCAGGCGCCATCGACCACGACGCCATCGTGCGGCAAGCCGAGCGCCTCTTCGGCCACCTCTCGCCGGTGATCGCACCCGCAGCCCCCGTGCCTGCCCGCTTCGGCGGCGGCGAGAGGCGCGAGATCAAGGCGCTCGAGCAGGTCCACTTCACGCTGGCCTTCGAGGCCCCCGACTACCGCGATCCCGCGATTTTTACCGCGCAGGTCTATTCCACCGCCCTAGGCGGCGGGATGTCGAGCCGCCTCTTCCAGGAAATCCGCGAAAACCGCGGGCTTTGCTATTCGATCTTCGCCCAGACCGGCGCCTATGACGATGCTGGCCTGACGACGATCTATGCCGGAACTTCCGGTGAGCAGATCGAAGAGCTTGCCCTCATCACCATCGACGAGATGCGCCGCGCCGCCGACGATATGTCGGAAGCCGAGGTCGCCCGCGCCCGCGCCCAGATGAAGGCGGGGCTCCTCATGGGGCTTGAAAGCCCGTCCTCGCGTGCCGAACGCCTCGCGCGGATGCTGCAAATCTGGAACCGTATCCCCTCGATCGAGGAAACGATCGCCAAGATCGACGCCGTCGCCACCCGCGACGTGCGCGATTTCGCAGGCCAAACCGCTACCGCCGGCGCGGCATTGGCGGTCTATGGCCCCGCCGAGAAAACGCCCACGCTCAGCGCCCTGCGCGAAAGGCTTGTTGCCTGATGCTGGGGATGCGGCGCAAGGTCCGGCTCGAAACCGAGCGGCTGACCCTGCGCCCGCCGATGCATGGCGATTACAAGCCCTGGGCCGATCTGCGCCAGCAAAGCCGCGATCACCTCGCCCCGTGGGAGCCGACCTGGTCGACCGACCACCTGACCCGCAAGGCTTTCACGAACCGCGTCTATTGGGCCCAGCGGTCGATCGCCAACGGCTCGGCCGTGCCGCTTTTCCTGATCCGCCGTGAAGACGAGGCGCTCGTCGGCGCGATCACCCTCGACAACATCCGCCGCGGCCCCGCCCAATCGGGCACCACCGGCTACTGGGTCGGCGCGCCCTATGCCCGCGCGGGCTATATGCGCGAGGCGCTTCAGGCGGTCGTCCACTATGCCTTCAGCACGCTCGACCTGAGCCGCCTCGAGGCCGGCTGCCTGCCGGAAAACGCCGCCTCCCGCGGGCTTCTCGAGAAATGCGGCTACAAATACGAGGGCGTGGCCCAGAGCTATCTCCAGATCAACGGCCGCTGGCGCAACCATGTGCTCTATGCCAACCTCCGGGGCGACAGGCGCGGGAAGTCAGACGCGAACTAGGCCATCGCAAGGCAAGGGACTGGCATGACGATCTGGATTGCGTTGATGCGCGGGGTAAACGTTGGAGGCTCCGGCAAGCTGCCAATGGCGGCGTTTCGCCAAATGTTAGCAGGGATGGGTTTCGAAATGGTCCGAACCTACATCCAATCCGGCAACGCCGTATTTCGCGCTCAAGCGCCCTCGGCCATGGCGCTTGGCGAGGCGATTTCGGAAGCTGTCGAACGCGAGTTCGGCTTTCGGCGCAAATGCCATGTGATTGATCATGAAACACTAGAGCGGGCATTGGCCGAATGCCCCTTCAAGGTCGAAGAGGGGCAAGGAAGAGCGGTGCACTTCGTCTTTATGGATCCCGCACCCAGCCAGCTAGATGGTGCCGTACTTGATGCCCTCGCCGCGAAGGATGAGGACTGGGCAGTTCGGGGCGATGTGCTTTACCTGTTCACGCCGGCAGGACTCGGAAATTCAAAACTCGCTGCCGGATACGAGAAGGTGCTCGATACGGATGTGACGGCGCGTAATCTCAATACCGTGCGTGCCTTGGCCGCGCTAGCGGCAGCTTCGGCCTCTGAGGGATGAGCCAGATGATGCTGAACCCCGTCACCGAAGCCTTCGTCGCCAAACTGCGCGAGGGCCTGCCCGAGGCCGCCTTCCGCGAGGCCTCTGACGCCTATCTCACCGAACCCCGCGGCAAATATCGCGGCAAGGGCGTGGTGATCGCGCCTGCCTCGGCCGAAGAGGTGGCCTTCGTCGTCAAGGCCTGCGCCGAGGCCCGCGTCGGCATCGTCCCCCATTCCGGCGGCACCGGCCTTGTCGGCGGGCAGGTGATGCCCGAAGGGCCAACACCCGTGGTTCTCTCGCTCGCCCGCATGAACCGCATCCGCGGCATCTACCCGGCCGAGAACGCGCTTGTCGCCGAAGCGGGCGTGATCCTGGCCGACGTGCAATCCGCCGCGGCCTCGATCGGCCGCCTCTTCCCGCTGTCCCTCGCCTCCGAAGGCTCGGCCCGGATCGGCGGCCTCTTGGCCACCAACGCCGGCGGCGTCAACGTCCTGCGCTATGGCAACGCCCGCGCCCAGTGCCTCGGCCTCGAGGTCGTCCTCGCTGATGGCACGATCTGGAACGGCCTCACGCGTCTGCGGAAAGACAACACCGGCTACGACCTGCGCGATCTGATGATCGGCTCCGAAGGCAGCCTCGGCATCATCACCGCCGCCACCCTGATCCTCGCCCCGCGCCCCCGCTCGGTGGCCACCGCGCTGCTCTCTGTGGGCTCACCCGACGACGCGCTCAAGCTCCTGACGCTCGCGCAAGAGCGCCTTGGCCAGACCATCTCGGCCTTCGAACTCCTCAGCCACATGGGCTTTGATTTCATGGCCGAGACAGGCGTCGGCGCCCCGTGCCCCATCGCCGGCGGGCCTGAATGGATGGTGCTGGCTGAGATCGGCCTCTCCGCCGAGACCGGAGCCGAGGAAGCCATGATGGGCCTCTTCGAGGCGGCCCTCGAGGCGGGCCTCGCCCAGGATGGCGTGATCGCCAGCTCCGAGGCCCAACGTGCCGCGCTTTGGAAAATGCGCGAGGAAATCCCCGAAGCCAACCGCCGCATCGGCGCGATCTCCTCCCACGATACCTCGGTGCCGCTATCGGCCATCCCCGGCTTCATCGCCCGCGCCCGCGCCGCCATCGAGGCCATCGGCCCCTACCGGATCAACTGTTTCGGCCACCTGGGCGACGGCAACCTGCACTACAACGTCTACCCGCCCAAGGGCGAGACCAAGGCCGCCCACGCCCCCCGCCAGCGCGAGATCCAGACCGCGGTGCACGATATCGTCCACGCCTTGGGCGGCTCCTTCAGCGCCGAACACGGCATCGGCCGCCTCAAGGTCGAAGACCTCGAACGCTACGCCGACCCCGCCAAACTCGCCGCCATGCGTGCAATCAAACAGGCGCTTGACCCCAAAGGGATCCTCAACCCCGGCGCGGTTCTTCGATAGGCCTGCGCCTAGGTTTTGACCGGCCCGCTCCCGCACCTTGGGATCGGCCGCCCGCGATTGGCGTAGGCGATGAACATCACGATTTCGTCCGGCGCCGGTCCGTCCGGCACGGAGAGGGTCATCGTGTCGAAATGATCGAAAGACCAAGGGTTGTCCTTGTGGCCAAGCGGCAGATCGATCGATGCCCCGACCGCACCGATCTTGACATTCGACGAGATGACCGCCGCGCCTCCGCCGGCGGCTGCCCGCATTGGGGCGCCCAATCTGGGGTGGATCACGGCGCCTCCGTGTTCCATATCGCCCGATGCCCCGACTATGGCCGCCTTGCCATAGGAAACCGGCGGGGCCTTCAGCAGGCCGACCGCCTGTTCAGCAAGCCGCTGACCGAGTTCTGCGCCGATCTCGAAGAGAGGCGACAGGTCGTTTTCAAAGCGGCCCGCGAGTGGGTTCCTGAAAACCGCCGCGGCCGCAACGCGGGTCACCGGCGCGCAGGGCGTGCCAAAGGAATCCGTTTCAATGACTTCGCTCAGGAAAACCGTTTTCCGAACCTGTATCACCGCTGACCTCCGACATTCCCGCTAGCCTCAGCATCGCTGGCAAAAGCCTGTGGGTCGAGCTTTTCGTGCAGGGCGCAGAAAAGGGATCGGGAAGCCCCCCTCAAAGCCCCTCAAAGGCGCAGAGGGCATGAACCTCCATCCCCAGCGCCTCGAGCTTCTTGCGCCCGCCAAGTTCGGGCAGATCGACGATGAAAGCGCAACCGACGATCTCGCCGCCCAAACGCTCCACAAGCTTGATCCCCGCCTCGGCGGTGCCGCCCGTGGCCAGAAGATCATCGACCAAGAGGATCTTCTCCCCCGGCTGGATCGCATCGTCATGCACCTCGACCACCGCCTCGCCGTATTCGAGCTGATAGCTCTCCGAAATCGTCGCCCCCGGCAGCTTGCCCTTCTTGCGGATCGGCACGAACCCCACCGTCAACTGATGTGCAATCGCACCGCCCAGAATAAACCCCCGCGCCTCGAGCCCCACGACCTTGTCGATCTCCATCCCTGCGTAGGGGTGCAGAAGCTGGTCAATCGTCATCCGAAACCCCCGCGGATCGGCAAAGAGCGTCGTCACATCCCGAAACATGATCCCCTCATGCGGGAAATCGACGATCGTGCGGATGTAGTCTTTGACGGTTTTCATGGGGCGCTCCGGCTGGTGTCGGGGTTTGGTAGCATGGCGAGGGAAGGGGTGGCGAGGGGGAAGGACGCTCACCTTACCCTATTGGAAAGTCACCCAGCCTGCCGGATCTTCGGTATGCCACACTTCGAGTCGTCCCGCCAAATCCTTGCTGCCTTGGAACGAGATACGCCAGATGTCGTAGACTTTCGCCTCATTTTCAGACCACTCGACTAACAAGTTCCATAGATTCCTCGAGTGAATGAGCGTATCGCAGACTAGCGCCTGTCGAATTTTCTGGCCGCAATTCAGCACGTTGTTCGCATACGGCGTCGGATGCCCTCCGATCCGGCAGTGCCAGTCATAGTGGCCTTGCTCAAAGTGACCGTTCGCCGCTCTGCGCAGATGCCTCGGCTGCCAAGCCGTTCGTCGTTCATCATCGGAAGCTTCGAACCAATCGGCGGCTGCGCGAATTCTCTTGGCGAAGCAATAAACAAGGTACTCGGTCTCGAGGAGTTGGCGCATCAAAACAGATGCGGCATAGCATTCGTTCGCGTTCACGCTTGCCAAAATTGCAAACACAACACTTGCACTTGAGCGCAGCAATGTCGCTATCGCGACCGCCTCGCTCGAGCCGTTGCCGCCGGAGGGCTTGTCACGCGTATTATCCTCCCCGAAGACATGACCTGCGAGAGAAAGGTGATTCCCGGCTTTCCGCAACGCGGCCGCTACTTCCAGGGCCAAGGCATAGCGTATTTGGGGCCATTCGCCCGTCTGAAGGGCTTCGGCCAATTTCTCGTCCATGCCGACACCTACATCTCCAACTTCCATGTCAGTAAAGAAGAAATTTGATAGGCGCTTCAACCCCCTCTGATAGGCGCTTCACCCCCCTCACAAAACCCGCCCCGCCACAGCCCCCAGCTTCTCCACCAGCGCTGCATCCCGTTTCCCCGGCGCGGTCATCACCGCAAACTCCAGCGCCCGGTCGCAGCCGCAGCGGCAGGGCGCGCGCTCGCCGCTCAGGTAATCCGGCAGCCGCCCCACCAGCCCCCTTGCGTGGTCGGCGTTGCCGGTGAGGGTCGCGATGATGGTCGAGATATCGACGGCCCCATGCTCGGGGTGCCAGCTGTCATAATCGGTGATCATGGCGATAGAAGCATAGCAAAGCTCCGCCTCGCGGGCCAATTTCGCCTCGGGCATATTCGTCATGCCGATCACGTCGCAGCCCCACGTCTCGCGGTAAAGCTTGCTCTCGGCCACCGAGGAAAACTGCGGCCCTTCCATCGCCAGATAGGTCCCGCCGCGATGCACGTTGATCCCCTGCGCCCGCGCCGCCTGTTCGGCCGCATCGCCAAGGCGGGCGCAGACCGGATGGGCAAGGCTCACATGGGCGACACAGCCCGTTCCGAAAAAGGATTTCTCGCGGGCGAAGGTGCGGTCGATGAATTGGTCAACTATCACGAAATCCCCCGGCGCCATCTCTTCGCGGAACGAGCCGCAGGCCGAGACCGAGATCACATCCGTGACCCCGAGCCGCTTCAAAGCGTCGATATTGGCGCGGTAGGGGACGGTCGAAGGCGAATGCACATGCCCGCGCCCGTGGCGGGGCAGAAAGGCCATGGGAATGCCCCTCAGTGTGCCGGTCAGGATCTCGTCCGAAGGATCGCCCCACGGCGTTACGACCCGCTCCCAAGCCGCCCCTTCAAGCCCCGCGATCTCATAGACCCCCGACCCGCCGATCACCCCGATTTTCGTCTGCATCCTGCCGCCTCCCTTTTGGCCGATACTCTAGGGACCGCACCCCGACGTGGAAAGGGTCAGTCGCGGCGAATGATGCCGGTGATGGCCGCAGCCCCCATGGCTGTCAGGAACCAGCCGAACCCCTCGGCCAGGAAGTTGAGACGAAAGGCCACATAGCCGATCCAGTTGGCGGTGGTCGCGGTCCATGCCGATTGCTGTGCAAAGTCGATCAGCGGGATGAACACGTCCGACGCATAGATCAGCGCGCTGAAGGTTTCATAGTGTCGGCCGACGTCGCTCTCTGCCCAGATGCGGCCCGGCGCCAACGGGCTTTCTGCCATTGCAGCGGCCCAATCGGCCGAGTTGAGGATCACCTCCGAGTTCGGCACCATCCCACCAAAGCGCCAGCATAACAAGTACAGCCCCGTCAGAACCGCAACTGTGCCGACCATCCAGTAGAAGGCGAACTGAGGCGCATAGCCATAGCCCACAAGCCGCCGCGCCAGCCCGTTCCAGAGTTTGAAACCGGTCCGGCGCAGCCAGTGCCAGCCGATATCGCCCCGCACACCTTGCCTGCCCGCCCAAAGTTCTTGCGCCCGCTGCCGATCCTGCGCGATCCGCTCCGCCGCCAGCTTGCGTTCCTTGGCGATCAACACCGCCCGCGCATCCCGCTCATGCCCCATCTCGCGCAGCACCTTGGCAAGCTGGGTATAGGGTTGAGGGGTGAAGGCACCGTTGCTCCTGTCGCCCTTGGCGAGCCATTCGAGGCGGCCTTCGGCATCGGTGAAGGTGGCGACCAAACGATCATAGCGCATCCCGTCGAGGAACAGCCTGCCTCTCTCCGGCCAACTCTTGGCATCGTCTGCCATCGCGTGGATATGGGCCGAGTAGAAGTCGACAGAACCGCTCGGCACCGTGACCTTTTTCCAGTGCAACGAGCCGATTTCTGCGTCCTGCGCGATCAGCGCATCGCCATCCGCATTTTCGAAGCTCCCCCCGTCGCAAGACAACTGCCCGCCGATCTTTGCGCCCACGAGGCTGACCTCGCCCTTGGCGCTAAAGCCATCGCTGAGAAAGACATCGCCCGTCACCTCGGCGCGCTCCGCGATCAGCGCATTGCCACCCGCATTGTCGAAGCTCCCCCCGTCGCAAGCCAACTGCCCGCCGATCTTTGCGCCCGCGAGGCTGACCTCGCCCTTGGCCTTGAAATTGCCGCGCAGAAAGACGTTTTGCGTGACCGAGGCCCCTTGAAGGTTCAGGCCCTTAACCGCGCTGCCTGTCAGGAACAGCAGTTGCAGGCGGGCGGCGAGGGCCGTGATGCCCGCACCAAAGCGGCAATTTGTCAGCCCAGTTGGCCCTTTCGCCTCGGCAAAGCTCAGGTCCAGCGGCCCTTCGACATAGGCGCCTGCAAGTCGGACCCCCCATTCATGCACCCGGCAATCCTCGGCCCCGCCGAGGATCAGCCAGCGCAAGAGGTCGGCGCGGATGGTGCGGGCCTTGGATTTGCGCTTGGGCAGCATGCCGTCGCCCAACTTGCACGGCGCCCCCTCCCGACAGCACTCGATCAACTGCCGTTCGGCCTTGCTCAGCGCCTGATCGCCCGTCAGCGCCTGCCAGTCCGTCAAAGTCCTTGGATGCGCCATCGCCTCGCCCCCGCCAAATGCAAACCGCCCGCCGGGCCTGATCGGGCCGGAGCGGGCGGGGGTGGTGCGTGATCACCCCCGCCACCACTCTAGGTGGCAAAGGGGCTGGGTGCCAAGTGCTCAAGCCGCGCTGTCGATGATCTCGAAGTCGTGGGTGAGCGTGGCGGTCGCGGCCATCATCTTCGAGGCCGAGCAGTATTTGTCGATCGACAGCTGCACCGCGCGTTCGACCTTGGCGGGATTGAGGTTCTTGCCTTCCACGACGAAATGCATGTGGATCTTGGTGAAAACCTTGGGTTCGGTCTCGGCCCGCTCGGCCGAAAGCTCGACCCGGCAATCCTCTACAGCCTCGCGCCCGCGCTCGAGGATCAGCACCACATCAATCGCCGAACAACCTCCGGTACCCAGTAGCAGAAGCTCCATCGGCGAAGGGCCGGGCTTGGGGCTCTCGTTATGAGCGGTGCCAAAGGCGATGGCGTGGCCGCTTTCGGTCTGGCCGACAAAGGTGCGGTTTCCGGCCCAGGTGACGGTGGCTTTCATGTCGATTTCCTTATGTTGTCGCGCATGACTTACTGCGCGCGCCAGCGGCCCGCAATCGGCCAAATCAGCGCTATTTGTCGTCGGGGCGCTTGAGTTCGAACGGTTCGCTGATCCGCGCGTAATCGCGATAGCCAAGGCGCGCCAGCGGCTCGAAAAGGCCCAGCTCGAACCGCCCCTCGCGCAGGTAGTCGTCGCGCATATGAACGCCCGTCACCTCGCCAAAGACAACGTGGGATTTGCCGCCCTTGAGCGCAACGATCTCGGTCACAACGCATTCAAGCGTTGCCGGGCTTTCGGCCACGCGCGGGCAGTTGATCGTCTCGCATTCGGCCTTGGCGATGCCCGCATAGGCAAACTCGTCGACCCCGTGTGCAACCGAGGCCGAGGTGCGGTTCATCTCGTCGCGCTGGGCATAGGCGACGATGTTGACCGCAAAGACCCCGCTGTCGCGGATATTCCGCAGCGAATCCTTCACGCCGGTCGAGGCAAACATCACTTGCGGCGGCTCGTAGGCCACGGCGTTGAAGAAGGAATAGGGGGCCAGATTGTCGCCCTCGGGCCCGCGCGACGAGATCCAGCCAATCGGGCGCGGAGCGATGATCGCGCTAAAGGGATTATGCGGCAGCCCGTGGCCCGCCTCCGGCCGATAGAACATCTTTTGCCCTTTCCACTATTTGCGGGACAGTTAATGTCATGGTAGGCGCGCTTCCAGTCCTAAATGGGGAAAATCCCGGATCAATGATCGAACTGACGGTCGAAAAACCGGACGACTGGTGGGAAGTCGAGGCGCTTTACGACCTGTGTTTCGCGCCGGGCCGAACAGCTTTGTCGTCCTATCGCCTGCGAAATGGCGTCGATCCGATCCGTGAGCTTTGCATCCTCGCCCGCGACAGCGATGGCATCCTTGGCGGCGTGATCCGCAACTGGCCGGTGAAGGTCGGCGGCAAGCCCGCGATCCTTCTCGGCCCGGTGGCGGTGCACCCCACGCGGCAGGGCGAGGGCCTCGGGGCCACCTTGATGAACGAAGCGCTGGTGCGGGCCAAAGCGATGGGCTGGGAGCGGGTGATGCTTGTCGGCGATCTGCCCTATTACAGGCGCTTCGGCTTTTCCAAACTCGAGGGCGTGGTCATGCCGCCCCCCACCAATCCCGAGCGGGTCTTGGGGATCGAGTTGGTCGGGGGCGCTTGGGACGGCGTCACGGGGCGCGTGCGCCGGGCGCTCTGAGCGCGGGCGATTGCATTGCAGCCCGTGCCTGCCCATCTATGGGCCATGACAGGTAAGGATCGCAGGATGAAGCTGATCAATCCCGACCGTCCGCTCGATGCAGCAGGGCGGGCCGAGATCGTGGCACTGGTGGAGCGCCAGCGCGCCGCCTCGGGCCTTCTGATGACCGCGATCAACTATATGGGCGGGCAGATCGAGGATGTGCTCCGCGTCCTACCCAAGGGCTTCCGCGACCAGATCGACGCCGCCGCCCGTGCGGCGCTGGCGCAAAGCTATGGCATCGCCCAGAAAAGCCGGCAAGGGGGCCTTGGCCGTTCGACCGCCTCGGAGCGGATGAACCGCGTGCTTGGAACCATTTCCGGCGCATTGGGCGGCCTTGGCGGCATCGGCACGGCCTTGGCCGAGCTTCCGGTTGCCACAACCCTGATCTTTCGCGCCGTGCAGGGCGTGGCCGAGGCGCATGGCGAGGATCTTGCCGATCCCGAAATCCGGGCCCAATGCCTCATGGTCTTTGGCGCCGGCGGGCCGGGCAGCGAGGACGATGGCATCGACACGAGCTTTTTCGGCGCCCGCCTCGGCCTCACCGGCCCCGCCCTCAACAGCCTCATCGCCCGCGTCGCCCCGCGCTTTGCCGCCGTCCTGTCGCAGAAACTCGCGGCCCAGGCCGTCCCGATCCTCGGCGCGGCAGCAGGAGCGGGGACCAATTATGCCTTTGTCGGCTACTACACCGAAATGGCCCACGTCCACTTCGGCCTCCGCCGCCTGACCCAGTGCTATGACGAGGCCGAGGTGATCGAGGAGTTTCACCGGGTGCTCGGGCAGAAGCGGCTCGGGAAGAAGAGCGCCTAGCTCTGCCCCGCCAGCCAGTCGGTCACCGCTTTCCGCACCGACTGGTCGCCGCGGATCCGTGCCTCGTCGATCACCGCCTTCGCCTCGTCGAGGTTGACCCGCCGCAGGAGGTGCTTCACCGGTCCGACCGAGGGGGCCCGCATCGACAGCGCTTTGAACCCGATGGCGGCAAAGCACATGGCCTCGATCGGCCGCCCCGCGTCCTCGCCGCAGAACGACAGGGGCTTGCCCGCCGCCTCGCAGCGCCGGACGACCTGTTCGAGGAAATTCAGGAAACTGGTGTTCAGCGTGTCATAGCGGCGGCGCACCATCTCGTTCTCGCGGTCGGCGGCGAAAAAGAATTGCTTGAGGTCGTTGCCGCCGACCGAGATGAAATCCACCTCGTTGAAGAAGGCATCCGGCGCAAAGGCCAGCCCCGGCGTCTCGAGCATCGCCCCGATCTCGAGCCTCGAGGGAAGGGGATGCCCCAGAATTGCCTCGCGCTCTACTGTCTTGAGGGCTTCGGCCTTCGCTGCGCGAAACTCCTCCATCTGGGCGATGAAGGGGAACATGATCGTAAGCGGCCGGCCGTTTGCGGCCCGCAAGAGCGCCTGCACCTGCATCCGCAGGATCCCCGGCTTATCAAGGCCCACGCGGATCGCCCGCCAGCCCATCGCCGGGTTCGGCTCGTTCAGCGCCTTCATATAGGGCAAGACCTTGTCCGACCCGATATCGAGCGTGCGGAACACCACGCGCTTGCCCTTGGCCGCGTCCATCACCCGCGAATAGGTCGCCGAAAGCTCGGCACGGCGTGGCATCTGGTTGCGGATCAGAAACTGAAGCTCGGTGCGGAAAAGGCCAACGCCCGCCGCGCCAGAACCCTCCAGCGAGGGCAGGTCGGCCATAAGCCCCGCGTTCATGTTCAGCTCGATGGTCTTTCCCGAAAGATCGCTCGCAGGCAGATCGCGGATCGAGGCATAGCGTTCCTGTGCGCGGGCCGCCATGGCGACCTTGTCGCGGAACGCGGTCTGCACCGTGTCGTCGGGGCGCAGGTGGACAAGCCCCTGATCGCCATCGACAAGGATCGTGTCGCCGTTCAGGGCCTCGGTGGTGATCCCTTCGGCGTGGATCAGTAGCGGGATCGCCCAGGCGCGGGCGACGATGGCGGCGTGGCTGCCGACTGAGCCTTCTTCAAGCACGATACCCTTGAGCTTCTTGCCGTATTCCAAAAGCTCTCCGGGCCCGATGTTGCGGGCGACAAGGATCGGGTTCTCGGGCATCTCGGCGCCGGTGTCCTTGCCTTGCCCCGTTAGGATCCGCAAAAGCCGGTTCGACAGATCGTCGAGATCGTGCATCCGGTCGCGCAGATAGGCGTCGGTCGCCTGGCTCATGCGGCTGCGGGCGAGCGATTGCTCCTTCTCGACAGCGGCTTCCGCCGAAAGGCCGAGCTCGACGTCCTCTTCCATCCGCCGGATCCAGCTGCGGGAATTGGCAAACATCCGGTAGGTTTCCATCACCTGCACCTGTTCGGCGCTGACGGTGGTGGTCTGGGTGAGCATATCGTCGACCGAAGTTCGCAGCGCTTCGATTGCGGCACGCAGGCGCACGAGCTCGGCGGTCGGGTCGTCGGCCACCGGATTGGTGACCACAACGCGGGGCTCGTGCAGATAGACACGGCCCTCGACGGCCCCTTCCTGTGCGATCCCGGCGCGGAAGGTCACCGGCTGCTGGTGCCGCGCCGAAAGCGCCGCGCCCTCGCCGACAAAGGCGCCAAGCTCGGTCATCTCGGCCAACACCATCGCCACAACCTCGAGCGCATAGACCTCGTCGGCGGTAAATTCGCGGGCGGCCTTTGACTGAATCACAAGAACGCCCATCGCCTCGCCCACCCGCTGGATCGGCACGCCGCAAAAGCTCGAATACCGTTCCTCGCCGGTCTCGGGCATATAGCGAAAGCCCTTCTCGGCGGGCGCATTGGCGGTGTTGATCACCTCGCGCGATTTTGCCGTGCGGCCGACAAGACCCTCACCCAGCCGCAGGCGCGTCTGGTGGACGGATTCCGGCTGCAAGCCTTCGGTGGCGCAAAGTTCGAGCGTCTCGGCATCGCGGAAGAGATAGATCGAGCAGACCTCGGCCTGCATCGAACCAGCGATAAGCTTCACAATCCGGTCAAGCCGGTCTTGCCCCGCACTGCTTTCCGCCAGCGCATCGCGCAAACGCCCCAATAGCTTGCGGCTCTCGCTTTCCAACCTGTCGGCCATTTGCCTCACCTTGCCGTTCAGGCAGAGCTATAGGCGATCGGGGGTGAAAAGGGGAGGGGGAAAGCGGATCGCTAGAGCTTGAGGTGGCGGTCGCCCGCCACCTCGAAGGTCAGCTGGCCGCCGCTTTATCCAACCCGAACGCATCATGGAGCGTCTGCACGGCAAGCTCCATGTATTTGCGGTCGATCAGGACCGAGATCTTGATCTCCGAGGTGGTGATGACCTTGATGTTGATCCCTTCGCCAGCCAGCGCTTTGAACATATCGGCGGCGACGCCCGCGTGGCTGCGCATCCCGATGCCCACGACCGAGACCTTGGCAACGCCCGCATCCACATCGAGATCGGCATAGCGGATATCGCCCCGCTCTTGCGCGGCCTTGACGGCCTTTTCGGCCCGCAAAACCTGATCGGTCGGGCAAGAGAAGGTCATGTCGGTGCGGCCGTCTTCCGAGATGTTCTGAACGATCATATCCACGTTCACGCCCGCCTCGGACAGGGGCCCAAAGATCGCGGCGGCGATGCCGGGGCGGTCGGCGACCGAGATGAGGGTCATCTTCGCTTCATCGCGGCTATAGGCGACACCGGCGACAACATTGCTTTCCATGATTTCCTCCTCGTCGCAGACAAGCGTGCCCGCGGTATCAGACTGTTCTTCAAAGCTGCTGAGAACCCGCAGCCGGACCTTGTAGCGCATCGCCAGTTCAACCGAGCGGGTCTGCAAGACCTTGGCGCCCAGCGAGGCGAGCTCGAGCATTTCCTCGAAGGCAATCTTGTCGAGCTTGCGCGCTTTCGAGCAGATGCGCGGGTCGGTTGTATAGACACCGTCCACATCCGTGTAGATATCGCAGCGCTCGGCCCCGAAAGCGGCGGCAAAGGCCACGGCGGTCGTATCCGATCCACCCCGGCCCAGCGTGGTGATCCGGCCCTCGGCGCTCAGGCCCTGAAAGCCCGCCACCACGGCGACCTTCATGCCTTCGGCAAACTTGCGGTCGATATTCTCGCGCGGGATCGACACGAAACGGGCCGAGCCATGCGCCGAGGTGGTGTTGATCGGCACCTGCCAGCCCTGCCAGCTGCGCGCCATCACACCCATCTCCTGAAGCCGCAGCGCCATGAGTCCCGCGGTCACATTCTCGCCGCTCGCGACCACGGCATCGTATTCGCGGGCGTCGTAAAGCGGCGAGGTCTCGTTGACATAACCGACAAGCTTGTTGGTCTCGCCCGACATCGCCGAGACGATAACGATCACGTCATAGCCCTTGGCAACCTCGACAGCGACGCGCTTGGCGGCGCGGTGGATGCGGTCCACGTTGGCGACCGATGTGCCGCCGAACTTCATCACGAGAATGGGCATCGTCGTCCCTTGCTTAAAGTCGCCGCTTCATACGGTTCCTTGAGGGGTCGCGCAATGCGCCAATCGCTGCGGGGTTTGCTCCTGCAGCATTTTGGCGCGCTCGCGTGGCTTTTGGGGCCTAGAAGGGGTGGGCCCGGCCGTCCCATGTCTCGAAACAGCCGGTCGTTTCGAGGGAAAGCGCGTCGAATCGGGCGATCAGGCCAGCGGCGGCTTCGGTGGTGCCAATGTCTGCGCCCGCGCCGCCCATATCGGTTTTCACCCAGCCGGGGTGATAGATCCCCACGGCGATGCCCTGCTTTTTGAGGTCGGTCGCCAGATTACGCCCGAGGTTCAGGGCCGCGGCCTTGGAGGCGCGATAGATATAGCTGCCGCCCGTGGCCTTGGTGTCCGAGGCCATCTGGCTCGAGATGATCGCGATCTTGGCGCCTTCGGCCAACTTGAGGTTCGGCATCAGCGCCTGAATGGTCAGGAACACGCCGGTGACGTTGGTGGCGAATGTCTGCGCCCACAGCTCGGGGGCATAGCCCGTGGCAAAGCGCTGGCCCTTCTCGAGATAGACCCCCGCGTTGCAGATCAGAAGCTCGACCGGATGGCCGCCCAGCGATTTCGCCAGCGCCTCTTGCGAGGCAGGGTCGGTCACATCGAGGACAGCCAGATCGCCCTTCGGGGAGCGGGCGGTGCCGATCGCGCCGCGTCCTGCCTTTTCATATCCTTCAAGCAAGGCCGCGCCGATCCCGCGGTTGGCGCCGGTGATGACGATGGTCATGTAGGTCTTCCGTTCAGTTTGTGCGCTTGCGCGGGGTGAAGGGCAGGGGGGCCACGGGCACGCCGTCTTCCAGAAGTTTCTTGGCTTCCTCGATCTTGGCCTCGCCATAGATCGCCCGGCTCGGCACCTCGCCCTCGTGCATGGCCCGCGCCTCGGAGGCGAAACTCATGCCGACATATTCGGAGTTCTTCTCGACCTCCTGCCGCAGGTTGGTCATCGCCTCTTCGAGCGGGGTCTTCTGGTCCGCCAAGGGGCGCTCGCCCGGCTCGGTCCGCACCGAGGGGGCCATCAGGGTCTTTTCGACCGCAGTCGAGCCGCAGATCGCGCAGGCCACCATGCCGGAGGTCTTGAGGGTGTCATAGGCATCAGCCGATTTGAACCAGCTGTCAAAGCCGTGGCCCTTGTCGCATTTGAGGCTGTAGCGGATCATGTCCTGTCCCTGAGAGGCAACCCTTGCCAATCTAATGACAAACGCGCCCCGCGCAAAGGGTCAACGCGACAAATGCAGCGGATCAAAGCTGCGCAAGATCGCCTTGAGTTCCGGCTCATCAACCTTCTTGGCCGCCTTCTTGAGCGAGAACCACTTGCGGATGCGTTGCTCGCGTTCGGGCCACTCAGCCAGAATTTCCGTCACCAGAACCGGATAGACCAGCACAGTCACCGGAATATCCCCGGTCTTAAGCCGCTTCACATAAGAATAGACGCCGAGGCAGATATCCTTGGGCGTGCCCTTCAGGCCCGCCTCTTCATAGGCTTCGATCGCGGCGGCATCGGCGGGCGTCTGCTTGTGCATCGGCCAGCCCTTGGGCAGGATCCACCGCTTGGTGCGTCGGCTGGTGACGAGGCAGACCTCGACCTCGCCCTCGACGATCCGGTAGCAGAGCGCGGCAAACTGCGATCGCACATCGGTCTTGCGTCCGGATTGAAATTTCAGCGGGATCTGGATCGGTCCGGACATAGGTTCGCCTGCCATAAACTCTCCGGCTGCTTGCTGCTCGTTCGCCGGTGAAATGCTTTTTATTGCGGGCGATTGTGCCCGATTTCTTCTTGGGTTGCCAGCCACAATGGCAAAGCGATATTTGCAGACCATGTTCAAGCGCCTACTGCCCATTGTCGCGGCGATGTTGCTGGCCCTGCCCGCCGGGGCCGGCCCCTTGGTCATCTTTGCCGCCGCCAGCCTGCAAGGCCCGCTCGACGAGGTGGTTGCCGGATGGGCGGCCGAGACGGGCGGTGAAGCAGTCGTCTCCTACGCCGGCACCTCGGCCCTTGCCCGCCAGATCGACGCAGGCGCGCCCGCCGACCTCTTCATCTCGGCCAGCGCTGACTGGATGGATTGGCTGGAAGGCGAGGGCGGGATCGCCCCCGAAAGCCGAGTAAACCTTCTAGGCAACGCGCTCGTGGTCGTGGGGCGAGGCGATCCGATTGATCCGCTGGAGAGCCTACCCGCCCGATTGGGCGAGGGGCGCATCGCGCTGGCGCTGACCAACTCCGTCCCCGCCGGCATCTATGCCCGCGCGGCGCTTGAGGCGCTGGGCCTCTGGGAGCCGCTCGCGGCGCTCATTGTCGAGACGGATAACGTCCGCGCCGCCCTCACGCTCGCCGATCTGGGCGAGGCCGAGATGGCCGTGGTCTACCGCTCCGACGCAACCGCCGCGCCCGACCTCGCGATCCTTGCGTCTTTCCCCGAGGACAGCCACCCGCAGATCGTTTATCCCGCCGCGATCACCGCCGAGAGCACCGCACCCGATGCCGCCGCCAGCCTCCTTACATGGTTGCAGGGCGAGGCCGCAGCGGCCATCTTCCTTTCTGCGGGTTTCGATGTGAAAGGGGCGCCGTGATGGAAGGGCTCGGCCCCGAGGAATGGCAGGCCGTCTGGCTTTCGGTCCGAGTGGCCGCAACCGCGACGCTTTTCAGCGTGCCGCTCGGCCTTCTTGCAGCGCTCGCCTTGGCGCGGGGGCGGTTTCCGGGGCGCTGGGCCTTCAACATCCTCGTCCACTTGCCGCTGATCATGCCGCCTGTGGTGACGGGCTACCTGCTCCTTCTTGCCTTCGGTCGCAAAGGCCCGCTTGGAGCCTTCTTCGATGAGGTCTTCGGCCTCGTCTTCGCCTTCCGCTGGACCGGCGCGGCGCTGGCGGCGGGGGTCATGGGCTTTCCCCTCGTGGTCCGCGCCATCCGCCTCGCCATCGAGGCGGTCGACCCCAGGCTTGAAGAAGCCGCCGCCACCCTCGGCGCCTCGCGCTGGCGCATCTTCGCCACCGTCACCCTGCCGATGATCCTGCCGGGCATCCTCGCAGGCGCCGTCCTCGGCTTTGCCAAGGGCTTGGGCGAGTTTGGCGCGACGATCACCTTCGTCTCCAACATCCCCGGCCAGACCCGCACCCTGCCGCTCGCCATCGACGCCGCCCTCGACGTGCCGGGGGCCGAGCCTCTGGCCTTGAGCCTTGCGGTCGTCTCGGTCGTCCTCGCCGCTGCCGCCCTGGGCCTTTCGGAATGGCTGGCGCGGCGGTCGCTCAAGAAGACGGGGGCGCTCTGATGCTCACGGTCGATCTGCGAATAGAGCTTCCCGATTTCACCGCCGAGGCCGCCTTCGAGGCCCCCGCCGGCGTCACCGCCCTGTTCGGCCGCTCCGGCGCGGGCAAGACCACGCTCATCAACGCGGTGGCCGGCCTCGTCCGCCCCGCCTCGGGCCGGATCGAGGTGGGCGGCACGGTCCTATTCGACGCCGCCAAGGGCATCGACCTGCCCGTTCAGGCCCGCAAGGTCGGCTACGTCTTCCAAGACGGCCGCCTCTTCCCGCACATGACCGTGGCCCGCAACCTCAGCTACGGCGGCTCGGTCGATGCCCAACGGGTCATCGCCATGCTCGGCCTCGGCCCGCTTCTTGCGCGCAGCCCCGCGACCCTCTCCGGCGGCGAGCGCCAGCGCGTGGCGCTGGGCCGAGCGCTCATGTCCGGCCCGCGCATCCTTTTGATGGACGAGCCGCTTTCGGCCCTCGACGCCGAACGCAAAGAGGAAATCCTGCCCTACCTCGAGCGCCTGCGCGACGAGACCGAACTGCCGATCCTCTACGTCAGCCACGATATGTCGGAAGTGGCGCGGCTGGCGACAACGCTCGTGATCGTCGATCGGGGCAGGGTGCTCCGCTCCGGCCCCGTGGCCCAAGTCCTCTCCGATCCCGCCTCGGTGCGCAGCCTTGGCGTGCGCGAAGCGGGCGCGGTGATCACCGGCACGGTGGAAAGCTATGACGCCCGCGACGACCTCAGCCGCTTAGTCTTCGACGGCGGCGCGCTGATCCTTCCCTGCCGGCTCGGCCCCGAAGGATCGACAGCGCGCGTCCGCGTGGCCGCCTCCGACGTGATTCTGGCCCGCACCGCCCCCAAAGAGATCAGCGCCCTCAACGTATTGCCCGTGAAAATCACCGGCCTCGCCCAAGGCAAAGGCCCCGGTGTCGCCGTGGGCCTCCAAGCCGGAAGCGCCCGCCTCCTCGCCCGGGTCACCCGCCGCTCGGCAGCGGCGCTCGAGCTGGAGGAAGGGCAGGAGATCTTCGCAATTATCAAAGCTACCGCCGTCGCGCGGCGGGATATCGGGCATAGCTAGGGGCGCCCGGGGGGCATTACCGACTATCTTATGGAGGGATGGTGCTGCGAGAGAGGATTGAACTCTCGACCTCTCCCTTACCAAGGGAGTGCTCTGCCACTGAGCTACCGCAGCGTCCGTGAGGCGGGGGATTAGCTGCATTCCGCTGGAGGCGCAAGCCCTCTCTGGACGGTTTTTGCGCCTTCCGGTAACAGGGCGTGTATGACAAAGAATTCAAGCCCGAAAACCGGAGCCAAGCCGGGCGCGACCCGCGACGACAGGCTCAAAGCCGCGCTCAAGGCCAATATGGCCCGGCGCAAGGCGCAGGCACGGGCGCGGGCGGCATCGGGCCAAGAGATTGAATTGAAGGCAGGGGCCGAAGACGCCCCGCAGAGTGGGAAAGAGTAGGCAGGCATGGATTCCATTATCGTTCGGGGCGGCACGCCCCTTCACGGGCAGATTCGCATCGCGGGCGCCAAGAACGCGGCGCTGACCCTGATGCCCGCCACGCTCCTGACCGAAGAGCCGCTGACGCTGACCAACGTCCCGCGCCTCTCGGACATCCGCACCATGAGCCAACTTCTGCAATCGCTCGGCACCGAGGTTGCCTCGATGCAGGGCGGGCAGGTCATTACGCTCTCGAGCTACAATCTTGCCTCGACCACCGCCGACTATGAAATCGTCCGCAAGATGCGCGCCTCGAATCTGGTCCTCGGCCCGCTTCTGGCGCGGGAAGGCTATGCCACCGTCTCGCTGCCAGGCGGCTGTGCCATCGGCGCCCGCCCCATGGATATCCATATCACCGGCCTCGAAGCCCTCGGCGCCGAGATCGAGCTGCGCGACGGCTACCTTCACGCCAAGACCAAGGGCGGCCTCAAAGGTGCCGTGGTCGAGCTGCGCTTTGCCTCGGTCGGCGCGACCGAGAACATCGTGATGGCGGCAACCCTCGCCAAAGGCACGACCGTCCTGAAAAACGCGGCCCGCGAGCCCGAGATCGTCGATCTGGTGAAATGCCTGCGGGCGATGGGCGCCGAGATCGAGGGCGAAGGCACCTCGACCATCACCATCGAGGGCGTCGACCGCCTGCACGGCGCGACCCATCAGGTCGTCACCGACCGGATAGAGCTTGGCACCTATATGATCGCCCCGGTCATCGCTGGCGGCGAGGTCGAATTGATCGGCGGACGCATCGACCTTCTGCAATCCTTCTGCGAAAAACTCGACGAGGCAGGCGTTTCGATCACCGAGACCCCAGCGGGCCTTAAAGTGGCTCGCAAGAACGGCCGCATCCGTGCGGTGAACGTCAAGACCGAGGTCTTCCCCGGCTTCCCGACCGACCTTCAGGCGCAGATGATGGCGCTCATGTGCACCGCGGCGGGCGAGAGCCACCTCGAAGAGACGATCTTCGAGAACCGCTTCATGCATGCGCCGGAACTGATGCGGATGGGCGCCCAGATCGACGTGCATGGCGGTGTGGCTACGGTGAAAGGCGTCGAGCGCCTGCGCGGCGCGCCTGTGATGGCCACCGATCTGCGCGCTTCGGTCTCGCTCATTCTGGCGGGCCTCGCTGCCGAGGGTGAAACCCGCGTCGCCCGTGTGTATCATCTGGATCGTGGCTACGAGCACGTTGAAGAGAAGCTGAGCGCCGTGGGCGCCTCGATTGAAAGGATGAAGGGCGAGTGAACGAAGACGCACGGTTCGAAGACGCAGGCGAAGCCCCGCTGCGGTTGAAGGCGCTCGACGCCGAGGATCTCTCGGTCCTTTCGGCCTTGGTGCAGGACGCGATTTTCCCCGGCTCGGAAATGCGCTGGCTCCCGCAAGAGCGCCGCTTCGCCCTCCTCCTCAACCGCTTCCGCTGGGAAGACATCGACGCCGCCACCAAGCGCGGCCGTCCGGTCGAGCGGGTCCAGTCGGTTCTGGCCGTGGAAGACGTGATGAAGGTCCGCTCGCAAGGCATCGACCGGCGCGAGGCCGACACGATCCTGTCGATCCTGGCTGTGGCCTTTACTCCCGGCGAAGACGGCGCCGGCACAGTCGAACTGACATTGGCAGGCGATGGCGCCATCGCTTTGGACGTCGAGGCGCTCGAGATCGTCCTCAAGGACGTGACCCGCCCCTATATCGCACCATCCCAAAAGATGCCCGATCACGGCGCGTGAGGGGCTCTGCCCCTCTGGCCTTCGGCCATTCACCCCGGGATACTTTTGGGCCTCTGAGAGGGAATGGATGTGTTTCTCCGAGGCCCATAAATATCCCGGGGGTGAGCGCGCAGCGCGAGGGGGCAGAGCCCCCTTTCACCTCCCGGCATTGAAGCCTCGGGCCGCGCTCGTTATCAGGGCGGGAACAGGAGATGATCATGCCGCAGTTTCTTGAGTCCGCGAGCCCCGATTTCGAGGTGGCGTTCACCCGCCTTCTGGGCATGAAGCGCGAAGATAGCCCTGACGTCGATGCCATCGTCGCCGGAATCATTGCCGATGTGCGGTCTCGCGGCGATGCGGCGGTGATCGAGCTGACCGCGAAGTTTGACCGGCTGCACCTCACGTCCGAAACCCTGCGCTTTTCCGAAACGGAGATCGACGCGCATTGCGCTAACGTACCTGCCGCCGAGCGCGAGGCGCTTGAGCTCGCCGCGGAGCGCATTCGCGTCTATCACACCCGCCAGATGCCGGAGGATGCGAGCTGGACCGATGAGACCGGCGCCACGCTGGGCTGGCGTTGGACTGCTGTCGAAGCGGCCGGGCTCTATGTGCCGGGCGGGCTCGCCTCATACCCCTCGTCCGTTCTGATGAATGCGATCCCGGCCAAGGTCGCTGGGGTGGACCGTCTCGCCATTACCGTCCCGACGCCCGGCGGTCAGGCCAACCCGCTCGTTCTTCTCGCAGCACGTCTTGCCGGCGTCGACGAGGTCTACCGGATCGGTGGGGCGCAGGCGATTGCCGCACTCGCCTATGGCACCGAGACCATCGCGCCGGTCGACAAGATCACCGGACCCGGCAACGCTTTCGTTGCCGCCGCCAAGAGGCGCGTGTTTGGCAAGGTCGGCATCGACATGATTGCCGGCCCCTCGGAAATCCTTGTTATTGCGGATGCCGACAACGATCCCGACTGGATCGCCCTCGATCTCCTCAGCCAAGCCGAGCACGACGAAAGCGCCCAGTCGATCCTGATCACCACCGATCCCGCTTTTGGCCGCGCCGTTGCTGCCGCGGTCGACAAGCGCCTCGAGACGCTTGAGCGCCGCGCCATCGCCGGGGCGAGCTGGCGCGAGTTTGGGGCGGTGATCACCGTGCGCGATCTGGAAGAGGCCGCGCGCCTGTCGGATCGGATCGCCCCCGAGCACCTCGAGCTCTGTGTCGCGGATGCCGACGCGCTTGCCGCCCGCATCCGCCACGCCGGCGCGATCTTCATCGGCGGCTGGACGCCCGAAGCCATCGGCGATTACATCGGCGGGCCGAACCACGTGCTTCCCACGGCGCGGTCGGCGCGGTTTTCGTCGGGGCTTTCGGTCATGGATTTTCTCAAGCGCACGACCCTCTCGCGGATGACGCCCGAGGCGCTGCGCGACATCGGTCCTGCCGCCGAAACGCTGGCGAAATCGGAAAGCCTTCAGGCGCATGGCCTGTCGGTCCGGGCGCGGCTTGACCGGCTGAACAAGGAATAGGCCCATGTCGAAGATCATCCACATCGACCTTGACGATAGCGGCCTGCCTGCGCCCACGCCCGAGATTGAACAGGAACGCCGCGTGGCAATGTTCGACCTCTTGGAGGCCAACAGCTTCGCGCTTCCGGCCCGCGAGGGGCGCGATGTGCCGCCGGGGCCGTACAAGCTGCATCTGTCGATTCGCGATCGTCGCCTCGTCTTCGGCATCGCCGCCGAGGACGACACGCCCGCGGGCGAATTCCACCTCTCGCTCGGGCCGTTCCGGCAGGTGGTGAAAGACTATTTCCAGATCTGCGAAAGCTATTTTGATGCGGTGAAAACCGCCGCCCCGAGCCAGATCGAGACCATCGACATGGCCCGCCGCGGCATTCACAACGAAGGCGCCCGCGTCTTGCAGGAGCGGCTCGAAGGCAAGGCCGAGGTCGATACCGACACCGCCCGCCGCCTCTTCACCCTGATCTGCGTTCTGCATTTCGGGGGCTAAGATGGAGGCAGACAAGAGCCCCAGCGCCCTGCCGCAATCTGTCTTGTTCTGCTGCGATCATAACGCGGTCCGCTCGCCCATGGCTGAGGGGATCATGAAGAAATTCTACGGTCAGGCCTGCTATATCCAGTCTGTCGGGGTTCATAATGATCTCGAGATCGACGGGTTTGCCGTGGCAGTCTGTCAGGAAATCGGGGTCGAGCTGTCGCGCCACCGCTCGCGGTCGTTCGACGAGATGCAGGACTGGGGCGACGATCTGTCGTCCTTCGATCTGGTGCTGGCGCTCTCGCCTGCGAGCCAGCGCCGAGCGCTTGACCTCACGCGCTTTTATCATCTCGAGGTCGAATACTGGCCCGTTCTCGATCCGACCGGCCTTGGCGAGGGTCGTGAGGCGCGGCTGGTGAGTTATCGCCAGACACGCGACCAGATCATCGGCCGCCTGATCGAACGCTTTGGTCCGCCGACCGAGCCGGGCAACCATCAATGGGGAGGCCCCACCGAATGAAGATCGCGACATCTGTCTATCGCCCGGTCTGGCACGCGGATCGGGCCTCGCTTGAGGCAAGGCTCGAGGCCTGGGTGGCCAATGCGGCATTGGCCGGGGCGCAGATCCTTGTGTTCCCCGAATACGGCGGTGTCGAAGCGGCGATGATCGGCGAGCGGCCAATTGGCGTTGGGGCGATCGCGTGGGCCGAGCGGCTGGCCGATGCCGCCCAAGGCTGGGCCGATCTCCACGCAAGGCTCGCGCAGAGATACGGAGTTTATATTCTGGCGGGCTCTCTCATGGCCCGTGCGGCGCAGGGCATCGTCAACCGGTCCTATTTTCTGTCGCCTGAAGGTGGCGTTGATTGGTGTGACAAGCTCGTGCCGACCCCGTGGGAACGTCAGGCGATCAGCCTCGCGCCGGGGCAGGAGAACAAGCTCTTCGAGACCCCCTTCGGCAAGATCGGTATCCAGATCTGCTATGACAGCGAGTTTCCGCTCTTCACCCGCGCCCTTGTCGAACAGGGCGCCGATATGATCCTCGTGCCATCCGCCACAGAGTTCGAGGCCGGCTATACCCGCGTGCGCCAATCCTGCCGTGCCCGTGCGATCGAAAGCCAGTGCCTGATCGTCCATTCGCCGGTTCTGGGGCCTGTCGAAGATTGCCCGCTACTCGAGCAAGGCACGGGCTCGGCCGCGATCTTCTGCCCGCCCGATTTCGGCCTGCCGCAGAACGGGATCATCGCCCAAGGCGCGGTCGACGCCGAAGGCTGGGTGATCGCCGAAGTCGACCCTGTCCGCATCTCCGCCTCGCGCACCTTCGGTCAGGTCAACAACTTCGCCCACTGGCCGGAACAGGATCACCGCGTCAATTCCGTCACGACCCGGCCCTTCCGCTGATTATCGCTTGAAAATCGGGTTCTTTGAGCGCATTTAGGCGCCGTTCGCGAAATTTGGCGGACGGACATACTCAGGAGATCACATGGCCAAGGAAGAACTGCTCGAATTCCCCGGTGTCGTGAAGGAACTCCTGCCGAACGCGACATTCCTGGTCGAGCTGGAAAACGGCCATACGATCATCGCGCATACGGCAGGCAAGATGCGGAAAAACCGCATCCGCGTTCTGGCTGGCGACAAGGTTCAGGTGGAAATGACCCCCTACGATCTGACCAAGGGTCGGATCAACTATCGCTTCAAGTGAGCACCGAACGGCCCGATAGCGGGCTGCGGCTGATCTTGGGCTCCGGATCGCCGCGGCGGCTGGAGCTTCTGGCGCAGATCGGCGTGGTGCCGGATGCCGTGCGCCCCCCCGATATCGACGAGACGCCTTTGAAGGGCGAGCTGCCGCGCGACTATGTCAAGCGGCTGGCGCGCGCCAAGGCCGAGGCTGTGCCTGCGGCGGAGGGCGAGATCGTCCTTTGCGCCGATACCACCGTGGCGCTGGGCCGCCGCATCCTTGGCAAGCCGGGGAACGAAGGCGAGGCGGCCGAATTCCTGCACATTCTCTCCGGCCGCCGCCACAAGGTCATCACCGCCGTTGCCGTGAAGCGCGGGGGCAAGATCTGGGTCAAGGATGTGCAGACGACCGTGGCGATGAAGCTTCTGTCCAACCCCGAGGTCAATGCCTATATCGCCAGCGGAGACTGGAAGGGCAAAGCCGGCGGCTATGCCATCCAAGGCCCGGCAGGCGCGTTTATCCCGTGGATCACCGGCTCCTTCACCTGTGTTGTGGGCCTTCCCCTTGCCGAGACCGCGGGGCTTCTCGTGGCCGCGGGCTATCCTCTTTACGGAGTTCAAGCATGAAGGGCCGTTCGATCCTTCTCGATCACATCGGCGGGCGCGAAGCCGCGGCCATTCTGGTCGATGGCAAGCTCGACGATCTTCTGATCGACGACGACAGCGCCCCGCGCCCCGGCGCGATCTTTCGCGCGATCTGTGACCGGCCCCTGAAAGGGCAGGGCGGCATGATGCTTCGCCTTCCCGACGGCGAGACCGCCTTCCTGCGGCAGGGCAAAGGCCTCAAGCCCGGCCAGCCAATGCTTGTGCAGGTCACCGGCTACGCCGAGGGCGGCAAGGCCGTGCCCGTCACCGACCGCATCCTCTTCAAAAGCCGTTACGCCATCGTCACCCCCGGCGCGCCCGGCATCAACATCAGCCGCCAGATCGACGATGAGGACGAGCGCGACCGCCTTCTCGGCCTCGCCCGCGCGGTGATGGAGGGCGAAGATGGGTTGATCCTGCGTTCCTCCTGCGCCGGCGCCGAGGACGACGACATCGCCGAAGATATCGCCGCCATGGCCGACCTTGCCGATGCCGTCATGGCCGACGCCGAAGGCACCGAGCCCGAGGCGCTCACCGAAGGCGACGGCCCCCATGTCCTCGCCTGGCGCGAATGGACGATCCCGGCCGAGGTCGTCCCCGACGAAGGCTCTTTCGCGACCCACGGCATCCTCGACCAGATCGAGGCGCTGAAAGGCCCGCTGGTGAGCTTGGGCGAGGGGACGATGTATGTCGAAGCCACCCGCGCCCTTGTGGCGGTCGATGTGAATACCGGCGGCGACACCTCGCCCGCCGCGGCGCTCAAGGCCAACCTCGCCGCCTGCCGCGCCCTGCCGCGCGCCCTGCGCCTGCGCGGCCTCGGCGGCCAGATCGCCGTCGATTTCGCCCCCATGTCGAAAGCGCACCGCAAACAGGTTGAGCAATCGCTGCGGGCCTCGTTCAAGAACGACCCGATCGAAACCTCGCTCGTCGGCTGGACGCAGATGGGCCTCTTCGAACTCCAACGCAAACGCGAGCGGCTGAACACCGCCCAGATGCTGGCGGGGCTCGGCTGATGGCCTGCCCGATCTGCGGAAAAGACACGGCCGAGGCCTATCGCCCCTTCTGCTCGAAACGCTGCGCCGACGTGGACCTTTCCCGCTGGCTCGGCGAGCGCTACGCGATCCCCTCGGACGACCCCGAAGACGCCGAAGAAGCCGCCCGCGCGCTGGGCGAAGCCCCCGTCAAACCGCACTGAACTTTTTCCGCAAAACCCTCTGGACACCCCCGCAGCCCCCGTCTAGAAGCCTCTCACCCAACGGACCAGACCGGCCCGTTTCCCGTGCCCGGGTAGCTCAGGGGTAGAGCAGTGGATTGAAAATCCTCGTGTCGGTGGTTCGATTCCGCCCCCGGGCACCACTTCCCTCCCCCCGCGCCAATTGGTCTCGCCTAGCGGTCTGTTCGACGTGCTTGCCACCTGAGGGGTTCGTGTGCGCTAATATCTCAAAGTTGGAATAGATTCGGCGTTCGCGCTGCAGGAAAGGATAGCTCATGGAGATCAAGGACAAGGAACTCGACCACGGGGTTCTCAAGGTGACGATGACCGGTTCGCTCGATGTGGCCGGCTCCGATGTGGCCGACGCCCATTTCGCGGCGATTGATCAAAGCAAGACCCGGATCGTCGCCGATCTGACCCATGTCGATTTCCTGGCTTCCGTGGGCATCCGCGTGTTGGTCAAGACGGCCAAGGCGCTTGGTGGGCGGGGCGGCAAGCTTGTCCTCCTCAATCCCAACGATGCGGCACGGCGGGTGATGTTCACGACCGGTCTCGACCGGATCGTGCCGATCGCCGACGACGAACAATCGGCTGTCATCGCCGCCTCCTGACCATGGCCGACACGGCGATTACCCTTGGTGCCGATCTCGCCGAGATCGCACGGATGAACCTTTGGCTCGAAGCGAACCACGGTGCATCCGAAGATGTGTTCGAGCGGATGAAGCTCTGCCTCAACGAAGCCGTCGAGAATACCATTCGCTATGGGTTGAAGAGCGGGCAGGGGGGCAAGGTCGAGGTGCGCCTTGGTCAGAAGGGCGGCTGCGCCGAGATCGAGATTATTGATAACGGTGTGGAATTCGATCCCCTTGAACGCGCCTCGCCCGAGGCGATGACCGATCTCGAAAGCGCCTCGATCGGCGGCTTTGGAATTCTTCTGATGCGCGAGGCGGCAACCTCGCTCGAATACGAAAGGCGCGAGGGGCGCAATGTCCTGACGGCGCGGTTCTGCCAGCGCGAAGCCTAGGGGCCGATATACCGCGTCACAAGGCAGGTGATGTCGTCCGACTGGGGCACGCCTTCCGCGAAGGCCAGAACGTCTGCCATGATCCCGCCCACCGTGTCCTTCACCGCCGCGCCCTTCAGGCGCGCCATGAGGGCGGTAAAGCGTTCGGTTCCGAACATGGCTCCGCCCTGCCCAAAGGCTTCGGTGATGCCATCGGTTCCGAAGATGACCGTATCGCCCGGCACAAGCATCCTCTCGCCATCGCCATAAGGCATCCCCTCGAAAAGCCCGACCGCCGGCCCCTCGGGGCCGATCTGCTCGGGCGTGCCGTCGGCGCGCAGGATATAGGCCTCTTCATGAGCCGCATTGGCATAGTCGAGGCGCCCTGTTTCCAGATCGAGCCGCGCATAGCAGAGGGTGACGAACATGCTCTCACTATTGTCCTCGGCCAGAAGATCGTTCAGCGCCGCCACCACCTCACCCGCTGGATGGCCCCGCCGCGCGATGGTCTTGAGGACGGTGCGCGTCACGCTCATGAAGATCGCCGCCGGAATCCCCTTGCCCGAGACATCGCCCACCGCAAGGCCCAGCGTCTTGTCGTCGACCATGAAGTAATCGAAGAAATCGCCGCCCACCTGCTTGGCGGGTTTCATGTCGGCCGCGACCTCGAACTGGCCCGCCCGTGCGCCCGCGCTGATCGACTTGGGCAGGAACGAGCGCTGGATCACCTCGGCAGTGCTCATCTCCTGCTGGAAGAGGTGCTTGGTCGTGATCTCCTTGGCCATGCTCTCGAAAATATCGGCAAAGTGGCTGTAGCGATCCGCCCCGTGGCGCAGCGCCGAAAGCATATCGGGCTCGAACGAACCCTTGGCCAGCGCCTGCGCCGCCTGCGACATGACCGCGACCGAGTTGTTCGACCGGTCGAGCCGCCCGCCCAACTCGGCGATCACGTTCATCGCGCAAGAGGGATCGCGCTGCATGAGGTCAAAGATCGCCTCGCGTCCGATCCGCAAAAGCTGTGCCCCCGTCAGCGACAGGACCGCCGCGTTGCGCTTGCGGTCCGAGAAGGCGGCGATTTCACCCACGAGCTCCCCCGCGCTAACCTTGGCCACGATCGAGGGGCCGGTTTCGGTCGCCACCTCGATATCGATGGTGCCCTCTAGGATCAGATAGGCCGCGTCGCCGGTCTCGTTCTGTTCGAAAAGCCGTTCGCCCGGCGCAAGCCGGATCACCTGACAGGCGCGGGCCAGGGCCTGCAACTGCTTGTCGGCGATGGCCGAAAAGATCGAGGTCTTCTGAAGAGACTCGACAAGACGTTCCGGGGTGATCGCCGGATCTCCGCTCGAGGGGGGCATTCCGTCTCCGTTTTCACTTGGCGCTCCTGCCTGCCGTGCCATCGTTCCGGGATCGGCCCGCGCCTGTCAACTCGTGCGTGTGCCGCGAAGGGCATTTGACAAGCGGCCCCGAGGATCGCCACCATTCGCCGGTGGGCGCCTGTTTGCCCGCGAAAAGGCCAGCGAAGGGCCGGAAAATGACGCGGTTTCCGGCGACGGTTGAGAGGACATGAAGCGAGACGCGCGCATAGCCCTGACAGCGCCCCGCCTCTGGGCGACGGGCGCAGCTATGCTTTGCGCCCTCGCTCTGCCCGCCTCCGGCCAAGACTATACCCATCTCGTCGACGTCCGCGCCGGTTCGTCCCTCTCGCAGCTCGTCCGCGATGCCGTTTTCCTCGATCAGATCTATTCCGACGGAAGCCAGATCGACATGGCCCCTTGGTATGCCTCGGGCTGGCAGGACTTGCAGATGACCTGGCTCACCGAGATCGACGCGGCCAACGGGGTTTTCTGGGGGTTCTCAACGGGTGAGGAGGGCGGGAAATACCGTATCGACCCGGCTCTGACGCTTGGGTTCCTGAGCGTGCAGGATCTCGAGGACGGTTGGACCGTCAGCCTTTCGACCACCTTCCGCTTTGGAGGACGTCTCACCGAAGATGCCTGCGCCGCCGATTACGGCGCGATCGGCGGGGTCCAGACGGTGAATTGCCGAATGTCCGGCACCTACCTGCCGCCCGCCGAAACGCTCGACTATCTCTGGGACGAAGCCCCCGAGGGGCAGCTCGACCTGAACCTGCGCTGGGAGCTCAAATTCTGAAACAGTCGGCGGCTCGTCGCACAACTGTCGCGGCTCCGTGGCGAATTTTGATGGTCCGCCATTTTTGTATGGCGTATTTTCGGGGGCTTGCCCGATTTCTTTCATAATTTCCTAGGCAGAACCTGCCGCTCGTGGAAAAATACCTTTGAATATGCTGACCAGCGGAAATTCTGGCCCCGGTCATAGACAAAGGAGTTTTGAAGACATGCGCGTTTCGACCCTCAAACTCTCAGCGGTCGCCCTTCTGGCGGCAACATCCTTTCTAGCCGCACCCGCAGCGATGGCGGTGGATCTCGATGTGGCCCTGCTCGCCAAGGGTGGCGGCGGCGGCAAACCCGGCGGCGGCGGTGGTGGCGGCGGCGGCGGCAGCACTCCTTCGCCGACCTATTACGGCTGGATGGCATCGGACGTCGATGACATGTGGGCCTTGGGGTATAAAGGCGCGGGCTCAACGATCACGGTCGTCGACGATTTCTCGTCGGGCGACATTTTCGAGGGCCGACTGAACCTTGTCGACGTGACCCTGAAACACCATGGCGACTATACGTCTGAGATCGCTGGCATGATTGCGCCGGGTGCCACTGTTGTCCAACGCGACTGGTCCGGTGGTGGTCCCGTGCGGTTCGGCAGCTCGGTCTTCAACGTTGTGAACGCCAGCTACAGCCTCCAGACGACCGCTGGCTATAACGTCGATAATCTCCTTTTCTCGAAGCGGGATCAGAGCCTGATCGACGCCGCCTGGAACGGGACGGCGCTAATGGCAAAAGCGGCTGGCAACGAGTCGAATCTTGCGGTTGGTGATCCGTTCCCGGTTGGCACGGATTCCTCCGGAAATACCGTCTATTATCAGGACTACCTCGGTCTTGCGCTGATCGGCGCGCCGGGGGCGATCTTTGTCGGGGCGCTTCAATCCAATGGAACAACAAGTCCCGCTTCGATTGCCAGCTATTCGACTATTGCAGGTTCGAACCAGACCGTTCAGGCTCAGTTCCTCGTAGTGGGGGTTGATGCTGGCGGTCTCTTTGGTGACGAGTTTGCCAACTATGGCCCGAAATGCGGCGACGTGGGCACGGGCCATTGCCTCTACGGCACCTCCTTCGCCGCGCCAGTTGTGGCTGGCTATGCCGCGATCGTTGGCAGCAAGTTTGGAACCAAAGATGCGGCAGTGGTCGCAAGCAAACTTCTCGACACCGCGCGGGAAGACACGATCGCCGACTATAATATTGCGATCCATGGCATGGGCGAGGCTTGCCTCTCCTGCGCCTTGGCGCCTGTATCGCTGCAGTAGCCTCTTCTTTGGCAAGACAGATCCCCGGGCCGCCCTCGTGCGGCCCGGTTTCGTTTTAGGCCGCCTTTCAGGGGGTGACACTCCCTCCCAAATCCCGTTCAACTGAGGCCATCCAGCCCGGAGGCCCCCTTGGCATTCACCCTGCGCCAGCTTCAGTTCTTCGTCGCCGCGGCCGAGCAGGGCTCGGTCTCGGGGGCCGCGCGGATGTTGTCGATCTCGCAATCCTCGGTGACCGAGGCAATCCGCGCGCTTGAGGATGATCTGGGCGTGACCCTCTTCGAACGGCAGGCGCGGGGGCTTGAGATCACCCACAAGGGCTCGGCCTTCCTGCGCCACGCCCGCCAGATCCTCTCCGATGTCGCCGGCGCCCGTCAGGCGTTCCGTGACGAGGCCGAACAGGCCACCGGCCGGCTTTCGCTGGGCGTGACCTCGCTTGTCGCGGGCTATGTCCTGTCCGACCTTCTCGCCCGCTTCCGCCGCGCCTATCCGCAGGTCGAACTCAACGTCATCGAAGATAGCGGCGAATACCTTCAGCACCTTCTGATTGGCGGCGAATTGGACGTGGCCGTTCTCCTGACCTCTTCCGTCAAAGACCGCCTCGCCCTCCATGTCGAAACCCTTCTTGTCTCGCCCTACCGCCTCTGGCTTCCGCTCGGCCACCCGTTGGCCCAGCAAGAGGCGATCGAGCTTGAGGAACTGGCGGGCGAGCAGCTCATCCAGCTGATGGTCGACGAGATCGAGGAAAGCACGCGCGAGCTTATGGGCGCGATGGCCTCGCGGCCCGAGATCAGCTTCCGCACCCGTTCGGTCGAGGCCGTCCGCAGCCTTGTGGCGACAGGGGCCGGCATCGCCATTCTGCCGGGCCTCGTCTACCGCCCCTGGTCGCTCGAAGGCGACCGGATCGAGATTCGCGATGTCTCGGGAGATCTGCCCAATGTGCAGGTCGGCCTCGCCTGGCGCCGCGGCGCGCCGCTCTCTCCGCCCGCCCTGAATTTTGTCCGTTCCGCGCAAAGCGCGATCCCGAACCACTGAATCCTCGGGGGATCGCGACCTATCGGAAAAACCGATAGCCCCATTCTGCGTTTTGAATTTGCGATTTCTCGCGTGCCTCCTATCGTGGCGGCGATTACCGAAGGCCACGGCTTGAACGCGGCCAGGATCGTCAGGGAGTAAAAAGATGAAATCAATTCGACTAATGGGCACTACCGCTGTCGCCGTCGCGATGGCCGTCACCCCCGCACTGGCGCAGGTCGCCTCGCTTGGAACCCCCGAGGGCCAGGTGAGCATCGTCGCTTGGGCCGGCTATATCGAGCGCGGCGAAACAATGGCCGAGTTTGACTGGGTCACGAAGTTTGAAGAAGCCACCGGCTGTCAGGTCGTCGTCAAGACAGCCAACACGTCGGACGAGATGGTCGCGCTGATGAATGAAGGCGGCTTTGACCTCGTCACCGCCTCCGGCGACGCCTCGCTCAGACTGATCGCGGGCAAGCGGGTGCAGCCCGTGAATATTTCTCTGATCCCGTCCTGGGCGAACATTGACGATCGCCTCAAGGATGCTCCGTGGCATACCGTGGACGGCGTCCACTACGGCGTTCCCTATCAGTGGGGCCCGAACGTCCTGATGTATAACACCGAGGCCTTCGGCGACACGCCGCCGACCTCGTGGAGCGTTGTTTTCGAAGAGCAGACCCTGCCGGACGGCTCGTCCAACGTCGGCCGCGTTCAGGCCTATGACGGCCCGATCCACGTGGCTGACGCCGCCCAATATCTCATGGCGCACCAACCCGAGCTGGGCATCACCTCGCCCTATGAGCTGAATGAAGAGCAGTATGCCGCCGCCCTCGACCTCCTGCGCGGCCAGCGCAAGCTCGTGGGCCGCTACTGGCACGATGCCTTCATCCAGATGGACGACTTCAAGAACGAAGGCGTTGTCGCCTCCGGCTCCTGGCCGTTCCAGGTGGGCCTGCTGCAGTCCGAAGGCTTCCCGGTCTCAAGCGTGATCCCCGAGGAAGGTGCCACCGGCTGGGCCGACACCACCATGATGCACGTCGATGCGCCGCATCCGACCTGCTCGTATCTGTGGATGGAGCACACCCTCTCGTCGAACCTTCAGGCCGACCTGTCGGTCTGGTTCGGCGCCAACCCGGTCGTCCTCTCCGCCTGTACCGATGGCTCGGGCATGCAGACCGCCGAGGGCTGCACGGCCAACGGTCTGGATGACTTCGAGAAGATCAACTTCTGGACGACCCCGGTCAGCCAGTGCGAAAGCCAGGGCGAATGCGTGCCCTACTATCGCTGGGTCTCCGACTATATCGGTGTGATCGGCGGCCGCTGATCCCACTGGTTCTGGCCCCGCCTGCCCTGAAGGGCGGGGCCGCTTTCCCCCAATTTCCCTACGACGGCCCCGACCGCCGGGGCCGCACGGATAAGAAATGACCAACGCTGTTACGTTCCACAAAGTCTCGCGCCACTATGGCAAGGTGAAGGCGGTCGATGCTGTCGATCTCTCGATTGCCGAGGGCAGCTTTTTCGCCATGCTCGGCCCCTCTGGCTCGGGTAAGACCACCTGCCTGCGTCTGATTTCCGGCTTTGAAAAGCCCACGGCGGGCGAGATCCGCATTTTCGGGCAGGACGTGAGCGACACGCCCCCCAACCGCCGCAGCGTGAACACCGTCTTTCAGGACTATGCCCTATTCCCCCACATGAACGTGCGCGACAACGTGGCCTATGGCCCGATGGTGGCGGGCGTCGGCAAGGCCGAGCGCTATGCCAAGGCCGAGGAGATGCTCGCCCTCGTCAAGCTCGACAGCTATGGCGACCGCAAGCCGGGCCAGCTCTCGGGCGGCCAGCGCCAGCGCGTGGCCCTCGCCCGCGCGCTCGTCAACGAGCCGCGCGTCCTTCTGCTCGATGAGCCGCTCGGCGCGCTCGACCTCAAGCTGCGCGAAGCCATGCAAGACGAGCTGAAAGCCCTGCAAAAGCGCCTTGGCATCACCTTCGTTTTCGTGACCCACGACCAGCACGAAGCCCTATCGATGGCCGATCAACTGGCCGTGTTCAACGAGGGCAAGATCGCCCAGATCGGCTCGCCCGCCGAAGTCTATGACCGCCCCGCGACCCCCTTCGTCGCCGATTTCGTCGGCTCGTCGAATGTCCTGCCCCCCGCGCTCACGGCTCAACTCGGCGGGGCAACGGCGTGGGCGAGCCTGCGCCCCGAAGCAATCCGCCTCGTGGCCAAGGGCAAAGGCAAGATGAACGGCACGGTTGCCGCTCTGCGCTATCTCGGCGCGGGCAGCCGGGTGAGCGTCATGGTCGGAGAGACCGAAATCGCCGCACTGGTTCCGGCAGGCGAAACCGCGCCCGAAGCCGGCGCGGAGGTGGGCATCACCTTCGACGCCTCGGCCCTTCACGTCATGGCCGGATCATGAGCCGCGGCGCGATCCTTCCGAACCGCGGCCTTGCCGACCGGCTGAGCGCGCTCTTCTGGCGCCGCCCGACCGTGCT